>Ga0153982_1000128_pt1 | contig 20127 bp, 19 predicted proteins | sample TSGA066MetaG_FD_104743 | JGI IMG/M metagenome (GOLD analysis project Ga0153982, IMG submission 104743) | Attine ant fungus gardens microbial communities from Georgia, USA - TSGA066 MetaG | ecosystem: Host-associated > Fungi > Mycelium > Unclassified | place: USA: Georgia, Alexander Wildlife...
CAATGATTTGCACTAAGGAGGAACCGGAAAAAGTGTCACCTCCAAAAATGCGAAACCCCGAGAGGGACTAAAGTCTGTCTCGGGGATCTAAGTAGATTGTTGGAGGCGCTTAGTATGAACACCAGAGGGGCCGAACCAACTGCTCTGAAAAGGATTCTAAACACCTATGGCTGAAAGTCAAGTTCCTACGATTATGCTGGCAATGAGGCCAGCCTCATTGAAAACCTGTCTAAAGAGCGCTTTGCGCCGTACTTAAAAAGTGCTGGGTTTAATACCCAGTATGCTTTCAGTTTGTATCTTTATAATGCACGGCTGTCAAAATCCTTCCTTTATCCCTTACATATTCTTGAGGTCACTCTTCGGAACAGGATGAGCGAGGTATTCAGCGTTTATTTCGATGAAAAATGGTTTGACCATAGCTCTTTCAGATCGGGATTGTCGGATGAAAGCATGGATGCGCTGGATCGTGGGATAAGAAGAGCTAAAAAGCCTAACAAGGAAGATATTATTTCAACATTAACTTTTGATTTTTGGTCAAACCTGTTTAGACCAGAGTACGACAGGTTTGTATGGCAAAAAAACATGAAGAATTTATTGCCGAATGTCTCTATGACTCGAAAAGAGTTCGAGAAAACGGTCAAGGGCATTAACGATTTTCGAAATCGTATTGCGCATTATGAACCAATACATAAAATGAACTTGAGTCAGATGCATGTTGACATACTGCATACATTGCAATGGTTGTCAACTGAAACCAGCCTCTGGGTAAAGCACCATTCCACTGTCAACGAATGTTTACGCATGAAACCTTCGCCAAAAGGGAATGGGAGTGTTTTGATAAGCGACCGATGTGATAAGGATTTTACAGTAGTAACTCTCGATGAAAACATCAGTAAAATAAATAACTCGAAATTTACGATTTGCGTTAATAGTAAAGGTGATATAAAAGCCGTTCTAAAAAAAGAACATCTGGCTAACTATATAATGTCCCAGTCAGAAGACGATGAAATAATAATAGATCTCAAGTCTCATGACGTAAGCACTCTAATCGAGAAAATGCTTGTTAGTAATGTTAATATTTGCGATGCAGGAGATCCTTATATATGTATTGGGAAGTATTTTAAAAGCAGAGTCAGTTTCCTCGTTGTTCTGGATAAAGGAGAAATCACAGGCGTAGTAGAGAAAGCACATCGGAGATATTAATATTACATATAGTTAATCAGATTTTCTGTACCTTGTTGGTGGATATATTCATCCCTTTACGACCCCGTGCCGTAGTCCCGTTTCTGAGTGCAGTTCTTCCGAGATATATTAATAAGCCCGATCCGGATAAGCCATGCCGGATACCGCACAGGCGCAGTATCCGGGTTTCCACGGAAAGAACATCATCCGGACAGGACGAAATCCACTTCGGGTTGCAATCGACCTAAGGTTTTCGCGCCACCAGCACGGCGCGCAGCGGGGCCGGATAGCCTTCAACGGTTTTAGTCGGGTCGTTGGGGTCGAGGAATTCCGCCAGCGACTCGCTGGTCATCCAGTCGGTGCGGCGCTGTTCGTCAGTTGAGGTAACAGAGTAGTCCGCGATTTTAACGTCAACGAAGCCGCACTTTTCCAGCCAGTTTTTCAGCGCGCCGGTAGACGGGATAAAATAAACGTTACGCATCTGCGCATAGCGTTCGCCCGGCACCAGTACCGCATGCTCGTCACCTTCAACGACCAGCGTTTCCAGCACCAGCTCGCCGCCGCTGACCAGCTGGTTTTTTAGCTGATAAAGGTGATCCAGCGGCGAACGGCGGTGATAAAGCACGCCCATCGAAAAGACGGTATCGAAGGCCTTCAGTTCCGGCAGCTGTTCAATCCCCAGCGGCAGCACGTGCGCGCGCTGATCGTTACCCAACAGCTTGCGCACCGCCTCAAACTGGCAGATAAACAGCTGCATCGGATCGATACCGACCACCAGATTCGCGCCGGCACCGACCATGCGCCACATGTGATAGCCGCTGCCGCAGCCAACGTCCAGAACGGTACGGCCAGCCAGCGACGAGATATGCGGCAGCACGCGGTCCCACTTCCAGTCCGAGCGCCATTCGGTATTGATATTCACGCCGTACAGCGAATAGGGGCCTTTGCGCCACGGCATCAGATTGCGCAGCAGGCTTTCAAGGCCGCCGCGCTGGCGTTCGCTCAGGTGGCTGCTGTCGGCGCTTACGCTGTGCAGCAAGTCCAGCGTTTCCGGCACGATGACCGGCAAATGCTCAACAGAGCGATCCCAGTTCTTGAAATGGCCGTGCAGCTGTTCACGCTGCCAGGCGGCAATCTGCGCCGGTAAGGTTTCCAGCCAGTGCGACAGCGGACTTTTAGCGATCAGCTGATAAAAATTACCAAAATCCATCAGTCAGTTCCTGCCTTCAGCGCAATCAGCGAGCCAAAATTAAAGCACTGGAACCACAGCTCGGCGTGCTCAAAACCGGCGGTACGCAGCCGTGCCTTATGCGTTTCCACGCTGTCGGTCAGCATGACGTTTTCCAGCATGCTGCGCTTCTGGCTGATCTCCAGTTCGCTGTAGCCGTTAGCCCGTTTAAAGTCGTGGTGCATATTAAACAGCAGCTCGCCCACGTCCGCGTCGGCAAAGCTGAATTTTTCAGAAAGCACCAGCGCGCCGCCGGGACGCAGCCCTTGCCAGATGGTATTAAGCAGCGCCTGGCGTTCAGCCGGTTCTAAAAACTGCAGCGTAAAGTTCAGCACCACCAGCGAGGCATTTTCGATAGGGATATGACGAATATCGGCTTCAATAACCTCTACCGGGGTATCGGCGCGAAAGGCGTCGATATGGCGGCGGCAGCGTTCTACCATCGCGGGAGAGTTATCGACGGAAATAATCCGGCAGCCTTCTGCTTTAATATTACGACGCACCGACAGCGTGGCGGCCCCCAGCGAGCAGCCCAGATCGTAAACCTGGCTATGCGGCTGGACAAAACGCTCGGCCAGCATGCCGATCATCGAAATAATGTTCGAATAGCCGGGCACCGAGCGCTGGATCATATCGGGAAAAACTTCGGCCACGCGCTCGTCGAACGTCCAGTCGCCCAGTTTGGCAATTGGCGCGGAGAACAGCGTATCGCGGTTAGACATAGTGGTAAATCCGGAAAAACGAAAGGGCGTATTCTGGCAGAAAGCGACGCGGGCTGCATCTTTTCTGCCGCTGAATTAACGGCTGCGGCTAGTTAAGGGTAAAAACCAGATCCCAGGGAAGAAAGATCAAATTGAGAATAATCATTGCCAGCAGCGACAGCATAGTGATGATCATCCCGTTTTTACGCCATAACAGCGTGCTGGTGCGCATGCCGTAGCTGTGTAAAACACGGCCAAGGAAAAAGAAGAGTCCGGACAGATGCAGCATCCACATGTCCGCGCCGTTCATCTCCATCACCACCAGCAGCAGCAGGGCGAGGGGAATATACTCAACCGCGTTGCCGTGAATACGAATGGCCGTTTGCAGTTCATAAAAGCCGCCGTCGCCGTGAGACACGCGATACTGACGGCGCAAACGCACCACGTCAAAAGAAAACTTGATAAGAAACAGTGCTCCAAGCACCACATACAGCGCGCTGACCATCCTTACTCCGTGCAGGCTAAAACGTCAGGCGCCATCATAGCGGCGAAAAGACGCGCTGTCAGCAAATGCTCCTGTTCGTCCAGTTCAGAATAAACTTTCCTGCTGCGGCCAGTCCGGCATTGCGCCAATATCCGGCACGGCTTGCTGCAACGCGGGCCAGAGGCTTTGCACCATCCCGGGCGCGAAAGCCACGTCTGGCGTATGAATAAACAGCCACGGCTGGCCCTGTTCGCGCCACTGCGGCAGCTTTTTTTGCCAGGCTTCAAACCATTGTAAATTAGCGCTGGCGTCATCGCCGCCGATAAAGCGGATCATCGGCTGGTCGGCGGTCATCACCGCATGTACCGGCAGATGCGGCTTTTTGCGCTGCGCTTCAATAATGGCCGGATTACTGGCGATAGCGGAATGTACGCCGCGCGTGTCCAGAATGACCCGATTCACGCCGCGCTGGTGTAAACCCGCATTCAGCGCCTTTTCAGCTTCGCCCTTGGCGAAAAATTCAGGATGACGGACTTCCACGCCGTAGCTGAACGTTTTTGGCAAGCCGTCAAGAAACGACCAGAGCGCGGGCAAATCGGCTGGCGAAAAGGCGGAGGGAAGCTGTAGCCAGTACTGACCGATGCGGGAAGCGAGCGGGGCCAGCAGGCTGAAAAATTCTGCGGTCAGATCGCCGCTGTCGCGCAAGGCAGCCTTATGGCTGATGGTGGCGGGAAATTTAAAGCAGAAGCGAAAGTCGTCGTGGGTCATGTCATACCAGCGCTGCACAATGTCAGGACGCGGCAATGCATAAAGCGTAGTGTTGCCTTCTACGCAGTTAAAGTAGCGCGCGTAGTCGGCAAGCGTTTCCATGCCCAGCTTTTTCCATTGTGGATGCTGCCACTGCGGCAGACCCAGATAAAAAGGCTTCATCTTTATTCCTTTTATCCTGCAACAGCGACCGCTTCCGTGCGATCGCTGGCGGTAATTACAGCGCGGCGATAATGTCGTCAGAGGTGCGAACGCGACCCAGACGAGGGAAAATATGCTTAAAGCTGCCGTTATGCTCTTCCGTGCTGCCAGCGGCGCAAATATCTTCTGCCACGATCAGGTTAAAGCCCAGTTCCCAGGCGTTACGCGCGGTAGATTCTACGCCAATATTGGTAGAAATGCCGCCCAGCACGATGGTATCAATACCGCGACGACGCAGCTGTAGCTCCAGATCGGTGCCGTAAAACGCGCCCCACTGGTGCTTGATGACTTCGATATCGCTATCCTGTTTGCCCAGCGCTTCCGGCCAGTCCCACCAGTTGTCCGGCAGCGGGCCGCCGTGGCTGTTGTCGACAGGCTGCTTTGGCGCATCGCCAAAGTCTTTTGCCCAGCCCACGCGCACCAGCACTACCGGCGCACCGGCGGCACGGAACTTAGCGGCCAGCTTTGCTGAACGGGTAACCACATCTGCCGCCGTGTAAGGGCCACCGGCGAAAGGCAGAATGCCTTCCTGTAAATCAATCAGCACCAGCGCGGTGGTCGCTGCATTTAATTCCAACATATTTGCTCCGAATGTCAGGGAAAACGGTCGAGAATACAGGCAGTCAGCCCGTTTGGGCGATAACAACAATGTGAGAGACGCGTGAAATTTGTTAGCTTTTGTGAGATGCAGGATAATTGTAGCGGTTTTTGTTGGCTTTCGGCGCCGCTGGCTGGAAGCGGCACTTATCGCGCCGGGCTTTTTCCATTATAATAGCCGCCTTTTTCGCGGCGGCATCGCCCTGAACAGATAACATCAAAGATGCTGCCCGTGAGCGGCGAAGTTAAAAGGATAGCGTTATGCGTACTGAGTATTGCGGACAGATCAACCTGTCTCACGTAGGCCAACAAGTGACACTGTGCGGGTGGGTTAACCGCCGCCGCGATCTGGGAAGCCTGATCTTTATCGATATGCGCGATCGTGAAGGTATCGTGCAGGTGTTCTTCGATCCCGATCGCCAGGACGCTTTTAAGCTGGCCTCTGAACTGCGTAACGAGTTCTGCATTCAGCTTACCGGCACCGTGCGTGCCCGTGACGAAAAAAACAAAAACAGCGATATGGCGACGGGTGAAGTCGAAGTCTTTGCGACCGACCTGACCATTATTAACCGCGCCGAGCCGCTGCCGCTGGACTCTAACCAGGTTAACAGCGAAGAAGCGCGCCTGAAGTATCGCTATCTGGATCTGCGTCGTCCGGAGATGGCGCAGCGCCTGAAAACCCGTGCGAAAATCACTAGCTTCGTTCGCCGCTTTATGGACGATAACGGCTTTTTAGATATCGAAACGCCGATGCTGACCAAAGCCACGCCGGAAGGTGCGCGCGACTATCTGGTGCCAAGCCGCGTGCATAAAGGTAAGTTCTATGCGCTGCCGCAGTCGCCTCAGCTGTTCAAACAGCTGCTGATGATGTCCGGCTTCGACCGCTATTATCAAATCGTGAAGTGCTTCCGTGACGAAGACCTGCGCGCCGATCGCCAGCCGGAATTTACCCAGATCGACGTAGAAACCTCCTTTATGACCGCCCCTCAGGTGCGTGAAATCATGGAGCGGATGGTGCGCGACCTGTGGCAGGACGTCAAAGGTGTCGAGCTTGGCGATTTCCCGATGATGACCTTTGCGGAAGCGATGCGTCGTTACGGCTCCGACAAGCCGGATCTGCGTAACCCAATGGAGCTGGTGGACGTTGCCGATCTGCTGAAGGCAGTCGAGTTTAAAGTCTTCTCCGGCCCGGCTAACGACGTTAAAGGCCGCGTGGCGGCACTGCGCGTGCCTGGCGGCGCGGCGCTTAGCCGTAAGCAGATTGATGAATACGGCAAGTTTGTAGAAATCTACGGCGCGAAAGGCCTGGCGTGGATGAAGGTTAACGAGCGTGCGAAAGGCCTGGAAGGCATCAGCAGCCCGGTTGCCAAATTCCTGAGCGCGGAAATTGTCGAAGAGATCCTGACCCGCACTTCCGCCGCCGATGGCGATGCTATTTTCTTTGGCGCCGACAGCGCGAAAATCGTCGCCGATGCGCTGGGTGCGCTGCGCCTGAAGCTGGGCCGCGATCTGGATATTACCAACGGCAACGCGTGGGCGCCGCTGTGGGTGGTTGACTTCCCTATGTTTGAAGAAGATGGCGAAGGCGGCCTCACCGCGATGCACCATCCGTTCACCGCGCCGCGCGATATGACGCCTGCCGAGCTGCAAAACGCGCCGGAAACGGCTATCGCCAACGCCTACGACATGGTGATTAACGGCTACGAAGTCGGCGGCGGTTCCGTGCGTATCCACAACGGCCAGATGCAGCAAACGGTATTTGGCATTCTGGGTATCACCGAGCAGGAACAGCGCGAGAAGTTCGGCTTCCTGCTGGATGCGCTGAAGTTTGGTACGCCGCCGCACGCTGGTTTAGCTTTCGGTCTGGATCGCCTGGTTATGCTGTTAACCGGTACGGATAACATCCGTGACGTTATTGCCTTCCCGAAAACGACGGCAGCGGCCTGTCTGATGACCGAAGCGCCAAACTTCGCTAATCCGGCCTCGCTGGGCGAGCTGGGCATTGAGGTGATGAAAAAGTATCAGAAATCCTCCGACGAACAGTCAGAGAACAACTAATGGCGTATAAGCAGCCCGTTTCGGTACTGGTGGTGATCTACGCCCGCGATACCGGACGGGTGCTGATGCTGCAGAGGCGTGACGATACCACCTTCTGGCAGTCCGTAACGGGCAGCCAGGAAAAGGGCGAAAGCCTGGCGGAAACCGCACGGCGCGAAGTGCTCGAAGAGACGGGAATTGATATCAACGCCGGACAGCTCACATTAGTGGACTGCCAACGTCAGATAGAATTCGAAATCTTTGCGCATTTCCGTCACCGCTACGCGCCAGAGGTTACGCACAACAGCGAGCACTGGTTCTGCCTGGCGCTGCCTTATGAACGCGATATCACCATCAGCGAACATCTGGCTTACCGCTGGCTGGCGGCGGCAGAAGCGGCGGCGCTGACGCGATCCTGGAGTAACCGCCAGGCAATCGAAGAATTTGTTATTTAACTCCGGGGCCGACCAGTAAGCGGCCGATGGAATGGAATAAGTCAAACGTTCAGGCGTTTATCGGCGCAGCAAATTTGTTCGCTGCCAGCGCGCAGCAACCGCAGCGTACTTCAGTACGTGAGGATTGCGAGCACTGCCAGCGGACAAAGTTGCAAGTAAGATAGCCTGTCCGATATTTATCTGGAGAAAAGATTTAATGGCTGGTCATAGTAAATGGGCAAACACTAAGCACCGTAAAGCGGCTCAGGATGCCAAACGCGGCAAGATTTTCACCAAAATCATCCGCGAGCTGGTGACGGCGGCAAAACTGGGCGGCGGCGATGCCGGTTCTAACCCGCGCCTGCGTGCGGCAATGGATAAAGCGCTGTCCAACAACATGACGCGTGACACCATGAACCGCGCTATCGCGCGCGGCGTCGGCGGTGAAGACGACAGCAACATGGAAACCATCATCTATGAAGGCTACGGTCCTGGCGGCACGGCGGTCATGGTTGAATGCCTGAGCGACAACCGTAACCGTACCGTTTCCGAAGTGCGTCACGCCTTTACCAAAACCGGTGGCAACCTGGGCACCGATGGCTCCGTAGCCTATCTGTTTACCCGTAAAGGCGTGATCTCTTTCGCACCGGGCCTGGAAGAAGATACCGTGATGGATGCGGCGCTGGAAGCCGGTGCAGACGACGTAGTGACCTACGACGATGGCGCGATTGACGTGTTCACCGCCTGGGAATCACTGGGCGAAGTCAAAGACGCGCTGACCGCAGCCGGTCTGAACGCCGACAGCGCAGAAGTCACCATGATCCCATCGACCAAAGCGGATATGGATGCGGAAACCGCACCAAAACTGCTGCGCCTGATCGATATGCTGGAAGATTGTGACGACGTGCAGGAAGTCTACCATAACGGTGAGATCTCCGACGAGGTGGCGGCGACGCTGTAATGGCGTCCTCACAGCAACAAAAACGGGGTGCGTGATGGCGATCATTCTGGGTATCGATCCCGGCTCACGCATCACCGGCTACGGCATTATCCGCCAGGTAGGTCGCCAGTTGACCTACCTGGGCAGCGGCTGTATCCGCACTAACTCCACCGATTTACCGTCGCGCCTGAAGCTGATTTACGCGGGCGTCAGCGAGATCATCACGCAGTTTCAGCCGGAATATTTTGCCATCGAGCAGGTCTTTATGGCGAAAAACGCCGATTCGGCGCTGAAGCTGGGCCAGGCTCGCGGGGCGGCTATTGTCGCGGCAGTGAATCACGATCTGCCGGTGTTTGAGTATGCTGCACGCCAGGTGAAGCAAACCGTAGTCGGCATCGGCAGCGCCGAAAAAAGCCAGGTGCAGCACATGGTGCGAACGCTGCTGAAGCTTTCCGCCAACCCGCAGGCAGACGCCGCCGATGCGCTGGCTATTGCCATCACGCATTGCCACCTTAGCCAGAACGTTAACCGTCTGGGCGAAGGCAAGCTCAATCTGGCGCGTGGCCGCCTGCGTTCCTGATAAGCTGGATATCTATCCAGCTTTTTTTATGATATAAATCCCCGCATTAACCTATTTCTGAAGGAAGCTTAAGGTGATTGGTCGTCTGAGAGGCAATATTCTGGAAAAACAGCCGCCGCTGGTGCTGCTGGAAGTCGGCGGCGTAGGCTATGAAGTGCACATGCCGATGACCTGTTTTTACGAGCTTCCCGAACTGCAACAAGAAGCGACGGTGTTTACCCATTTTGTGGTACGTGAAGACGCACAGCTGCTGTTTGGCTTCAACAGCCGTCAGGAGCGGGCGCTGTTTCGCGAGCTGATCAAAGTTAACGGCGTCGGGCCAAAGCTGGCGCTGGCCATTCTTTCCGGCATGTCCGCACAGCAGTTTGTTACGGCCGTAGAGCGTGAAGAGATCGCCGCGCTGGTCAAGCTGCCTGGCGTGGGTAAAAAGACCGCCGAGCGCCTGGTGGTAGAAATGAAAGACCGCTTTAAAGGCATGCACGGCGACCTGTTCGCTGCCGATGCGCCGTTTGCGCTGACCAGCGAAGTCCAGGCACCTGCGGCGGGCAATAACGCGGAAGAAGAAGCCGTTGCCGCGCTGGTATCGCTGGGGTATAAACCTCAGGAAGCCAGCAGAATGGTCGGTAAAGTGGGCCGTCCGGATGCAGATTGTGAAACGCTGATCCGCGAAGCCCTGCGCGCAGCTATTTGAGGTAAAGCATGATTGAAGCCGACCGCCTGGTCTCGCCGGGAACCTTCAGCGAAGAAGAAGTGATTGACCGCGCCATCCGTCCAAAGCTGCTGGAAGAGTATGTCGGCCAGCCGGTGGTGCGTGAACAGATGGAAATTTTCATCCAGGCCGCGAAAATGCGCGGTGACGCGCTGGATCACCTGCTGGTATTCGGGCCGCCGGGCCTGGGGAAAACCACGCTGGCCGGTATTGTCGCTAACGAGCTGGGCGTTAACCTGCGCACCACTTCCGGCCCGGTGCTGGAAAAAGCGGGCGATTTGGCGGCGATGCTCACTAACCTTGAACCGCACGACGTGTTGTTCATCGATGAAATCCATCGTCTGTCGCCAGTAGTGGAAGAGGTGCTCTATCCGGCGATGGAAGATTACCAGCTGGATATCATGATTGGCGAAGGGCCAGCGGCTCGCTCCATCAAGCTGGATCTGCCGCCGTTTACGCTGATTGGCGCGACAACGCGTGCGGGGTCGTTAACGTCGCCGCTGCGCGACCGCTTCGGCATTGTGCAGCGCCTGGAGTTTTATCGCGTAGAAGATCTCCAGCACATCGTTGGCCGCAGCGCTGCCTGCCTGGGTCTGCCGCTCAGCGAAGAGGGCGCACTGGAAATCGCTCGCCGTTCGCGCGGTACGCCGCGTATCGCTAACCGCCTGCTGCGCCGCGTCAGGGATTTCTCGGAAGTGAAAGCCCAGGGCAGCCTGAGCGGCGACGTGGCTGCCAGAGCGCTGGATATGCTTAACGTGGATACGGAAGGCTTCGACTATATGGACCGCAAGCTGCTGCTGGCCATTATCGATAAGTTTACCGGCGGCCCGGTCGGGCTGGATAACCTGGCGGCGGCGATTGGCGAAGAGCGCGAAACCATTGAGGACGTGCTGGAGCCTTATCTGATCCAGCAAGGCTTTATTCAGCGCACGCCGCGTGGCCGAATGGCAACGCAGCACGCCTATAAGCACTTTGGCATCACGCGGGAAGAGTAAGAGAAACCGGCTACACAGCCGGTTTTTTCATCATGCTCAGCATAAACATCAGCGACGCGCCCAGCACCACCGACGGGCCGGCTGGCGTATCGTAAAAGGCGGAAAAGGTTAGTCCGGCGCTGACGGCCAGAATGCCCACCACCACCGCGAAAGCGGCCATCTGCTCCGGCGTGCGGGCGAAGCGTCTGGCAGTTGCGGCAGGGATAATCAGCAGCGAAGTAATAATCAGCGCGCCGACAAACTTCATCGCCACGCCAATGGTCAACGCCGTAACCAGCATCAATACCATTTTGGTGCGCTGGATATTCACGCCGTCCACCTGCGCCAGTTCAGGGCTAATCGTCATAGAAAGCAGCGCGCGCCAGTTTGCGGCCAGCACAATCAGTACCACGGCCACACCAGCGGCAATGGTATAGAGGTCGGCTGGCGTTACGGCCAGTAAGTCTCCAAACAGATAGGCCATCAAATCTACGCGCACGCCGGACATCAGGCTGACCACGACCAGGCCTAACGACAGCGCGCAGTGCGCCATAATGCCCAGCAGCGTATCAATAGCCAGATGCGGGCGGCGCTCCAGCCAGACCAGCAGCAAAGCCAGCAGCAGCGTTACGGCAATCACCGCGTAAAACGGGCTAATATTCAGCAGTAAACCGAAAGCGACGCCGAGTAGCGAAGCGTGCGCCAGCGTGTCGCCAAAATAGGACATGCGCCGCCAGACCACAAACGAGCCCAGTGGGCCTGCCGCCAGCGCCAGAAAAAATCCCGCCAGCCAGCCGGGTAACAGCAGTTCAATCACTTGTTTTGTCCTCTGCGTAAAACGATACGTCCCTGAAGGTCGTGACGATGATTATGTTGATGGCGATAAATCGCCAGCTGTTCCGCGCCGCGAGGGCCAAACATAGAGATAAACTCCGGATGTTGCGACACCGCCTCCGGCGTGCCCGAACAGCAGATATGCTGATTCAGGCACAGCACCTCGTCCGTTTTCGCCATCACCAGATGCAGATCGTGCGAAACCATCAGCACGCCGCAGTTCAGCTCGCGCCGCAGCTGATCGATCAGATCGTAAAGCGCCACCTGACCGTTAACATCCACGCCCTGGGTCGGCTCATCCAGCACCAGCAGCTGTGGCTGATTGAGCAGGGCACGCGCCAACAAGACACGCTGCATTTCACCGCCCGACAACTTTTGCAGCGGCGCGTTAACCAGCTGGCCAGCCTGAACGCGTTTTAACGCGGGCAAAATGTCGGCGCGTTTGACGCCGCCACGCAACAGCATAAAACGCTCGACCGTCAGCGGCAGCGTGGCATCCAGATGAATTTTTTGCGGCACGTAACCAATACGCAGCCGTTCATGGCGAATCACGCTGCCCTGCGTTGGCTGAATCAGTCCCAGCACCACGCGGACCAGCGTAGACTTACCGGCACCGTTAGGCCCAAGCAGCGTTAATATCCTGCCGGGTGCCAGCGCCAGAGAAACGTTGGAAAGCACGGCGCGCTGACCAAAGCTGACGGAAATTTTTTCAAGGCTAATCAGTGAGGACATAGGATTACAGTTTGCAGAAGTTTTCGAATGTTATAATATCACAATCCATCAACCTGTCACGATGGACTGAATCATTATGTTACATAAAACCAAGCCCTTATTCGCCCTCTGTGCTGCACTGGGGTTTGCCGCTTCGCTTGCCGCACCCGCGCAGGCTGCCGTAGTCGCTTCCGTTAAGCCATTAGGTTTTATTGCCGCGGCCATTGCCGATGGCGTGACGCCGGTCGACATTTTGCTGCCTGACGGCGCTTCCGAGCATGATTATTCATTGCGCCCTTCAGACATCAAACGCTTGCAGGACGCGGATCTGGTGGTTTGGGTTGGCCCGGAAATGGAAGCGTTTATGCCGAAAGCCGTCGCCGCGCTGCCCGCGCAAAAATCGCTTGAGCTGGCAGATTTATCGACGGTTAAACCGCTGCTGATCCGCAGTCAGGATGAAGATGAAAATGAGCATGAAGAGGGGAGTGAAACCGATCGCGGTCACGCCCATACTCATCACCACGGCGAATATAATATGCACCTGTGGATGTCGCCTGAGATCGCCCGGCAATCTGCGGTTGCAATCCATGCAAAATTATTGGAACTTATGCCGCAAAGCAGAGACAAACTAGACGCGAACCTGCAGCACTTTGAGGCAGAATTGGCCACGGCCGATACGCAGATAGCGACTCAGCTTAAGCCGGTTAAAGGAAAAGGGTATTTCGTCTTTCACGATGCGTATGCATACTTTGAAAAACATTTCGGTCTGACCCCAACAGGTTATTTTACCGTTAACCCTGAAATCCAGCCCGGCGCCCAGCGTTTACATCAAATTCGAACAGAGTTGGTTGAGCACAAGGCCGTTTGTGTCTTTGCTGAGCCACAATTCAGGCCGGCCGTAATTGATGCCGTTGCCAGAGGAACCTCGGTGCGTTCAGGAACGCTCGATCCGCTGGGAACGGCCATCACACCGGGAAGAGACAGCTATGTGACATTCCTCTCACAGCTGTCCAGCCAGTATACGAGCTGTCTGAAAGGAGCATAGAGGAACTAATACGTGCAGCAAATTGCCCGCGCTGTCGCTATGGCGTTTAATACATTGCCGCGAACCCACCGCGTTATGCTGGGTTCGCTCACCGTTGTCACGCTGGCCGTCTCCGTATGGCGGCCATTCGTTTATCATCCCACCGTCAGCGATGACAATCCGATAGTCAAAAGCATTGAGCTGGACAAAAGCCAGCTGCGCACGCTGCTGCCGGAAGCCAGTGAGCCTATCGATCAGGATACGCCTTCACCTGATGATGATGTGCCGAAGGATGAACTGGACGAAGATGTACCTAATGAAGCCGGCACCCACGACTACGTGGTGTCTGCGGGAGATACGTTAAGCAGCGTGCTTAATCAGTATGGCATCGATATGGGAGATATCAACCAGCTGGTCAAGGTCGATAAAGATCTGCGTAACCTCCAGATTGGGCAGCAGCTGTCGTGGACGCTGACCGACGATGGCCAGCTCCAGCGTTTAACCTGGGAAGCGTCGCGTCGCGAAACCCGTACCTATGACCGTTCTGGCGATACGTTTAAATCCTCTTCCGCTATGCAGAAGGGCGAATGGCAGAACAGCGTGCTTTCCGGCACCGTAGACGGTAGCTTTGTAACCAGCGCCCGCAGCGCCGGGCTGAGCAGCGGTGAAATCAGCGCGGTCATTAAAGCGCTACAGTGGCAAATGGATTTCCGCAAGCTGCGCAACGGCGACCGTTTTTCCGTGCTGATGTCGCGCGAAATGATGGAAGGCAAAAGCCAGCAGAGCCAGCTGGTTGGCGTTCGCCTGCAAACCGGCGGCAAAGATTATTACGCGATTCGCGCCGCAGACGGCAAGTTTTATGACCGCAGCGGGGCAGGTCTGGCGCACGGTTTTATGCGCTTCCCGACCGCGAAGCAGTATCGCGTTTCCTCCAACTTCAATCCGCATCGCCTGAATCCGGTAACCGGCCGTGTTGCGCCGCATAAAGGCGTGGATTTCGCTATTCCACTGGGCACGCCAGTGCTGGCAGTGGGCGACGGCGAAGTGATCGTGGCTAAACGCAGCGGCGGTGCCGGTAACTATGTGGCGATCCGTCATGGTCGCCAGTATATGACCCGCTACATGCACATGAAAAAGCTGCTGGTGAAGCCGGGTGATAAAGTGAAGCGGGGCGAGCGTATCGGGCTTACCGGCAACACGGGGCGCTCTACCGGGCCGCATCTGCACTTTGAAGTCTGGATCAACAACCAGGCGGTTAATCCTCTGACAGCGAAACTGCCGCGTATGGAAGGGTTGACCGGCAAAGATCGCAGCGACTATCTGGCTCAGGTTCGCGAAGTTACGCCGCAGCTGCGCTTTAAATAACCGTTATTACTATCAATAAAGCCGACGGATGCACCGTCGGCTTTTTTCTTTGCGCGGTAAATGCCGCGGGCATTGCAAAATTGCTCGTCAACACTATCATTAGCCGCTCAAAGTTTGAGGCGAGTGCATGGAACATAAGAAAAGCAACATTGAGTTTATTCCCACCTTTCAGAAATCTTTTCTGCTACCGCGTTACTGGGGGAGCTGGCTGGCTATCGGTCTGTGCGCCGGTATGGCCTGGCTGCCGGTCGGCCTGCGCGATCCTCTGCTCGGCGCGCTGGGGCGCTTCGCCGGAAAATTCGCCAAAAGTGCTCGCCGTCGCGCGCAGATTAATCTGTTTTACTGCCTGCCGGAATTAGCCGAAGCCGAACGCGAAAAGATTATTGATGAGATGTTTGCGACGGCACCGCAGTCCATGGTGATGATGGCAGAGCTGGCCATGCGTCCGGCCCACACGCGTAAGCGTATTACCTGGCACAATAAAGAAATTATTGAGCAGATCCGCGCCGAAAATCAGAACGTGATCTTTCTGGTTCCGCACGGCTGGGCGGTAGATATTCCGGCGATGGTGCTGGCGTCGGAAGGCCAGAAAATGGCGGCGATGTTCCATAACCAGCGCGATCCCGTTATGGACTATATGTGGAACGCCGTCCGCCGCCGTTTTGGCGGGCGTATGCATGCCCGCAATGACGGCATCAAGCCTTTTATCAGCTCGGTGCGGCAAGGGTACTGGGGATATTATCTGCCCGATCAGGATCACGGCGCGGAGCACAGCGAGTTTGTGGACTTTTTTGCCACTTACAAAGCAACGCTGCCTGCGGTCGGACGCCTGATGAAGGTTTGCCGGGCCAGGGTGATCCCGCTGTTTCCGGTCTATAACAGTAAAACGCACGGTCTGGATATTTATTTGCGTCCGCCGATGGACGATCTGCTGACGGCAGATGACACCACGCTGGCGCGCAGAATGAATGAAGAAGTCGAAATTCTGGTGCGGCCGAATCCGGAACAGTACACCTGGATCCTCAAGCTGCTGAAAACGCGTAAAGAGGGCGATATCGAACCTTATCGCCGCAAGGATCTTTACCGTAAAAAGTAAACTGGCTGGCTGAGGCAGAAAAACCTGCCTCAGCCGTTAGTGCAATAAAGACCTACAGCGACACGACGGTCGAGCGCCGTTTACGCTCTTTTAAAAATGCCCGCACCAGCCAGAACCAGGCCAGTCCACAAAGCAAATTCACCGCGCTAAACCAGAAGCTGTTGCCATGAAAATAGGCGCTTTTCGCCAGCTCTATCCCCAGGGCAAAGACGATAATACTCACCATTCCCAGCATTGCAGCCACTCCGCCTTTGCCCGCGTCACTGGAATAAAGCGTCAGGCGATAAAGACTGGCGTTAACCAGCCCCGTGCCAAAGCCGTACAGGCTCAGTCCGGCGGTCAGCCACAGGTAGCTATGTAAATTGATGGCGTTAGCCACTGCTGCCAGCGCCAGACCGGTAAGAATGGGCCAGGCCGCCAGGCGCAGCGGATACTCAATCGGCCGCCGACCTGCAATCCGGCCCAGCGTCAGGTTTCCCGCAATCATCGCGATAAATACCGGGAGCTGGAGCAGGGCATAATCCATTCTGGTGAGGCCCTCGTCATGGATTAAAATCACCGGCGACAGCGCCACCCACGCAAGACAGGGAATCGAGACCAGGCCAATCGCCAGCGAACCGCCCATCACCTGACGATCTTTCAGCAAGGCAAGATAGCCGCCCGCCAGCGATTTAAGCGACAGCGACAGCGTTTTATCGCCTGCCGTTTCCGGCATGGTGCGCCACAGCCCAACCAGCGCCAGCGCGGCAACGCCGCCAAACAGCCAGAACATGCTGCGCCATTCGCCAATCGACAGAAAAGCCGCTCCGGCCAGCGGGCCTGCCAGCGGCGCAATCAGCGCCACGTTAGCCATTAGCGCCATCATTTTTACGGCCAGCGATTCGCTAAAGGCTTCCTGAATGGTGGCGTAGCCGACCGCGCCAATAAAACAAAGGCTGGTTCCCTGCATCAGGCGCAGCAGAATAAACTGCTCAATATTCTGTACCCAGTGCGTGGCAAAACAGGCCAGCGTAAAAAAGGCGACGCCCGCCAGCATCACCGGCCGCCGGCCTGCCTTATCCGAAAGCGGCCCGAGTAACCATTGCAGTACGATGCCGCCGATTAAATAGGCGGTAAGCGAGGCGGAAACCCATTCAGGGCCAACGTGAAATTCGCTGGTTACCAGCAGCATGCCCGGCTGGATCATATCGTGGGCGATATAGCTGGCAAATTCGAACAGCACCAGCGAGAGCGGGAAAATCAGGTGGCGTCGGGACAGGCTCGACACCGGAACAAATAAGGGCATTCTGGCTCCTTCCAGTAAAAAGCAAACAGGATAAAACACGGCAACATACAGCAAGAATGTGCAGGGTTAATGACTTTTTTATTGAAATAAAAAGAAAGAAGGGACGAGGGAAAGTTACCGGGCGCGCTGGCCCGGTAACGCGGAACAAAACTTATTCTACACGCAGTACACGGCTGGTGTTGGTCGTGCCTGTCGTACTCATCACATCACCCTGGGTAACGATGACCAGGTCACCGGACATCAGGAAACCTTTATCACGCAGCAGGTTGATAGCGTCGTGAGCAGCGACCACGCCATCATTGTTGCTGTCAAAATAGACTGGCGTTACGCCACGATACAGCGCGGTCAGGTTTAACGTATGTTCATGGCGTGACATAGCGAAAATCGGCAGGCCGGAAGTGATACGTGAAGTCATCAGCGCGGTGCGGCCAGATTCCGTCATGGTAATGATCGCCGTGACGCCCTGCAGGTGGTTGGCTGCATACATGGCGGACATGGCAATCGCTTCTTCAATATTGTCGAACTGCACGTCCAGGCGATGTTTGGAAACGTTGATGCTGGGGATCTTCTCCGCGCCGAGACACACTTTTGCCATCGCCGACACGGTTTCTGCCGGATACTGGCCCGCTGCGGTTTCCGCTGACAGCATCACCGCATCGGTACCATCCAGCACGGCGTTCGCCACGTCCATCACTTCTGCGCGCGTTGGCATCGGGTTGGTGATCATCGATTCCATCATCTGCGTGGCGGTAATCACCGCACGATTAAGCTGGCGTGCGCGGCGAATTAGCGCCTTCTGAATACCGACCAGCTCCGGATCGCCAATCTCTACGCCCAAATCGCCCCTGGCAACCATGACCACATCGGAAGCCAGGATAATGTCATCCATCGCTTCCTGCGAGGCAACGGCTTCTGCGCGCTCCACTTTAGAGACGATTTTCGCTTCGCAGCCGGCTTCACGAGCCAGGCGACGCGCATAGTTGAGATCTTCGCCGCAGCGTGGGAAGGAAACGGCCAGGTAATCCACGTCGATTTTGGCGGCGGTAAGAATATCCGCTTTGTCTTTTTCCGTCAGCGCTTCGGCTGAAAGGCCGCCGCCAAGCTTGTTGATACCCTTGTTATTAGAAAGCGGGCCGCCAACGGTCACTTCGGTAAAGACCTTCATGCCCTGAACTTCCAGCACTTTCAGCTGCACGCGGCCATCATCCAGCAGCAGAATGTCACCAGGCACAACGTCAGCAGGCAAACCTTTATAGTCGATGCCAACTTTTTCTCTGTCGCCTTCGCCTTTGCTCAGGCTGGCGTCTAACAGAAAGCGATCGCCCTGGTTAAGGAAAACCTTGCCTTCTTTAAACGTTGAAACGCGAATTTTCGGGCCTTGCAAATCACCTAAAATAGCAACGTGGCGGCCGAGTTTTGCGGCAATCGCGCGCACGTCGCTGGCACGCTGCATATGATCTTCTGGCGTGCCGTGAGAAAAGTTAAGTCGAACGACGTTAGCGCCAGCTGCGATAATTTTTTCGAGATTGTTGTCGCGATCGGTAGCCGGACCAAGCGTGGTAACGATTTTGGTTCTTCTTAAACGTCGAGTCATGGAGAGTTCCTTGTGTTTTAAAACGGCTGGTGAAGGAGTAACCCTCGCCAACGGTGCATCTGTGCGCATTTGTGCTGATAAAACAGACGTTCAGACAATTAACGGGCCGGTCTGTTTCTCACTCTGTTTGCTCTGAAGGCGGGCGGTGAAGCCGTCAATGGATACAATACTGGCACAGCAGCCCGAAGTCATCATCTTGTCCCGCTTAGTCTCGACGAATTTATCGCATCCGGCCGGCCTGAAGGGGGGGAGCCATGCCGCATAAAAATCCTGAAGCGCTTACGCGATTAATCTGATTCGTTAGAAAATTTTATGCGCTGCAAACGTGCTGAGAGCGTCAAATGCGCTTTCATCTTCCTCAGAGCGGCAGGGGAAGCTTTGCAAGCACACAGGATTAAATGCCGTTGTTTATCTCTTTTACTGGCCAATAATAGCGGCTGTGGTGTTTTATCAAGCCGTTCGCAACGCTTGCAAAATAATTATCACCAGCAATAACTATGTTTACAGTGATATTTTTTATTGGTGATAATAACCAATGTTTATTTTAAATAAACAACAGAAAAATTAATGTTGTTGACGCGTCAAAGCGAGGGTGATAGAAATTAAACAAATTATAACAATTTATTAATTATTTTAGATCAGGGAAACAACAGAAAAACAACTTTTGCGAGGTTTTATGTCGTTTCAATATTACGAAGATGATGTCAAAGACCTGGACTTATATAAAGTCGCGCGGATTATCAAGGAAGGAAACGCGGATGGCCGGGTACTCTACATTATTCGCAACGCGGTAAAACCTGCGGTTTGCGAAAAAATAAAAAGTAACTTTTATGAAATTATGCAGATTAAAGGTAATCATCGCCCTGATGATGGTTTCGTAAAAACAGAACAAATCGGTTCCTCACAGTTTCATAAAACGGGACTTGAATACATCACGGCCACGGTGGAATCAGATGCTGATGTTTTGAATTTATATCAGGGTATTTCAGATCACGATGTGCAAAGCTTGTATCTGGACAAACAGCTGGAAGTTTTCTTTACGCAAGAAAAAATCGGCTATCGTCCTTCAGCTTTCAAAAGCCATCATGCTAATTTTGCGACTACCAGAAGATGGCTGGATAACGGCAATATGTCTCTGTGGCCTCATGATGACAGCGCCCAACTGAAGTTTGCAGAAAAAGATGGTTATGAAATTGCAAAAGCTAAAAATGTGATTTCATCAAATCTATGTATTTGCGATGCGGCTAACGGTGGTGAACTGAAAGTCTGGAACTGTCGCCCGGACGATAATATTCGCCGGGAGTTTGATGTTGTCGACACGGGTTATCCTTATCCGCTGGAATTTGCCGATAACTTTGCCAGCTTCACCGTCCGTTTAGCCCC
>Ga0153982_1000131_pt1 | contig 19985 bp, 19 predicted proteins | sample TSGA066MetaG_FD_104743 | JGI IMG/M metagenome (GOLD analysis project Ga0153982, IMG submission 104743) | Attine ant fungus gardens microbial communities from Georgia, USA - TSGA066 MetaG | ecosystem: Host-associated > Fungi > Mycelium > Unclassified | place: USA: Georgia, Alexander Wildlife...
CTGGCTGGCAGCGCAGGCCAAGGCGGAAGCCAATCAGCTGACAGCACTTGGAACGGGAGACCGGGGATTAGCGACCGATCAAAAGCGACAACGCGGTCGATCCGGCGAAACGTCTCCGCCTGCGCCGGTCCTCGATTCCGAGTCCTCTGGCTCCCGAGCCACACATCCGATGTCTGGAGACGGCGCGCCGCGCCCGATCGACTTGGGCGGCATTCGGTGACGCGCGCGATGCTGCTGGCCGAACTACTTCCGGATATCGACGGCGTGCCTGCTGACCTGCTGGTGACGGGTTTGGTCCAGGATAGTCGTCAAGTCCGACCGGGTGATGCATTTGTCGCGATCGGTCCGTACGTCAACAGCCCGATAAGCGTGCACGGGCTCGGCTTTGTCACGCAGGCGAAAGCGGCTGGCGCCTGCGCGGTGTTGTTCGAACCGCCGCCGCCGCCAGGTTTTGCGCCACCGGACGATGCCATCGCGGTGCCCGGATTGCGCCAGCGTATGGCAGAGATGGCCAGCCGGTTTCACGATGCGCCATCGCAGGCGATGACGATGATTGGCGTCACCGGTACCAGCGGCAAAACCTCCACCGTGCAATTGATCGCACAGGCGTTGCATTTGCGCGGACGCCGGAGTGGCACGGTTGGCACCTTGGGCGCCGGTTTATATGGGCAGACCAATGCGACCGGTTTCACCACCCCGCTGGTACTGCAGACCCACGAATTGCTGGCAGATTTACGCGACGCAGGTGCCGATGCGGTGGCGATGGAAGTCAGTTCGCACGCGCTTGATCAAGGACGGGTGGACGGCGTGCACTACGACGTCGCGGTGTTTACCAATCTCACCCGCGATCATCTGGATTACCACGGCGACATGACTGCTTACGGCGCGGCCAAGGCCATGTTGTTTGCGCGCGAAGAGTTAGGTGTGGCGGTGATTAATGCAGACGATGCTTTCGGTGCATGGCTGCTGGCACAACTCCCTACGGCGTTGCGGCGCGTCGCGATCAGCGCGCGTGGTCAGACTCATGCGCAGGTCCGGGCGGAGCAGCTCGCGCTTGATGCGGCGGGAATCGCGTTCGACCTGGTGCTGGATCGAGCGCGCCATCCGATCCGCTCGCCGCTGCTGGGACGTTTCAATGTCGATAACCTGCTGGCAGTTGCGGCGGTACTGCACGCGCTGGGCGAGTCTGATGCCGCGATCGCTGAGGTGCTGCCGCGGCTCGAACCGATCCCCGGTCGCATGAATCGCCTCGGCGGCGACGATGGCACGCCGCTGGTGGTGGTGGATTATTCGCATAAGCCCGATCCACTGCAGCAGGCACTGCAATCGCTGCGCGGGCATCTGCGTGGGCGCATGATCTGCGTGTTCGGCTGCGGCGGCGACCGCGACGCCGGCAAGCGCCCGCAGATGGCGCGTATCGCCGAGCAGTACGCAGATTTGGTCATCGTCACCGATGACAATCCGCGCGGAGAAGACGGCGATGCGATCGTGGCCGATATCGTTGCCGGATTTGCGCATCCGCAGCGGGTTGTGATCGAACGTGACCGCGGGCGCGCGATTGCGCGCGCAGTCGGACAGGCAGGTGTCGACGACATCGTGCTGATCGCCGGCAAAGGCCATGAGAGTTACCAGGAAGTGCGCGGCGTCAAGCATCCATTTGACGACAGCGCGGTGGCGCGCCTGGCGTTGAGCCGGCATGGGGAGCGGACATGAAGCCGCTGTCCTTGTCCTGGATCGCGGGTGTCATCGGCGGTCGGCTGATCGGCGAGGATCAGCAAGTGTCCGCCATGGCCACCGATACGCGCGCGATGCTGCAACACGTGCCGTCGTTGTTCGTCGCGTTGCATGGCGAACGCTTTGACGGACACGATCATGTGGCCGCCGCCGCTCGCGAAGGCGCGGTGGCTGCGCTGGTATCGCGAGAAGTGGATGTCGCGCTTGCACAGGTGCTGGTGGCCGATACCGTGCGCGCGCTGGCGCAGCTTGCCGCTGCGTTGCAACGTGAGCGCGCGGGCAAGGTGATCGCGATCACTGGCAGCAACGGTAAAACCAGCGTCAAGGCCCTGGTGCTGTCGATCATGCAGCGGCTCGGCACCGCGTATGCGAATCCTGGTAACCGCAACAACGAGATCGGATTGCCGCTGGCGGTAATCGAGGCGCCGGACGATGCCGACGTTGCGATCTATGAAATGGGCGCAGGCAAGCCAGGCGATATCGCTTATCTCACCGCGATCTCGCCGCCAGATGTCGCCGTCATCACCAATATTGCCCCGGCGCATCTGCAGCGCATGGGCAGCCTGCTCGGCGTGGCCGATACCAAAGCGGCGATCTACGACGCGCTGGCGCATGACGGGGTTGCAGTGATCAATGCGGATGATGCGTTCGCGCCCTATTTCGCCGAACGCGCGCTGGGACGGCGGGTGATCCACTTTGGTATCGAGTCCACCGCCGATGTCAGCGCGCGCGACATTCAGATGACAGCGGATGCGCGCACGACATTCGTGCTGATTACGCCGCAGGCGGAAGGTCCGGTAAGCCTGGCTTTGCCTGGGCGCCACAATGTGTGCAACGCGCTGGCCGCAGCGGCGTTGGCGCTGGCTGCGGGGGCATCGTTCGATGCGGTCGTCGCGGGATTGAATCAGGCGCGTCCGGTTGCTGGACGCTGGGCCGAACATGCCCTTCGTGGTGGCGCCGTACTGATCGATGACAGCTACAACGCGAATCCTGGTTCGCTCAATGCCGCGATCGACCTGCTGGTGTCCGCACAAGGCCAGCGCTGGCTGGTGCTGGGCGATATGGGCGAACTCGGAGAGGATGCGCAAGCCCTGCACGCTGAGGCCGGTCGTCGGGCAAAAGCAGCAGGGGTCCACCGTCTCTATGCACTGGGCGAGCTGAGTGCGCACACCGCGCAAGCGTTCGCTAGGGACGGACGTGTGTTCCATTCCCACGCAGCGTTGATCGACGCATTGCGAGTGGATATCGCCGAGGCAATCGCGAGCACGGAACCAGCAACGCAGCAGGCCGCAACCGGGACTACAGCCGAGTCCGCGTCCCCGCGCATCCTGATCAAAGGCTCGCGTAGCAGCGCAATGGAACGCGTGGTCCAGGCCCTGCTCGATGCGGAGACGCAAGATGCTGCTTGAGCTGACCCGCTGGCTACAGCAACTGGAAGACCTGTTCGGTCTGTTTGGATATCTCACGTTCCGCGGCATCTTGAGTGCGCTCACGGCGTTGGCGCTGTCGCTGTGGTGGGGGCCGTGGGTGATTCGCAAACTGGCGGAGTTCAAAGGCCAGCCGATCCGCGACGACGGGCCCCAATCGCATTTTTCCAAAGCCGGTACGCCGACGATGGGCGGTGGGTTGATCCTGATGACGATTACCGCCGCGGTTTTGCTCTGGGGTGACCTGCGCAACAAATACGTCTGGGTGGTCTTGCTGGTGATGCTCGCGTTTGGTCTGATCGGCTGGTATGACGATTGGATCAAGATCGTCAAACGCGATCCAACTGGATTGAAGTCACGCTGGAAATATCTGTTGCAGTCGATCTGCGGTTTGATTGCGGGTCTGTACCTGTTCCAGTACGCCGATGTGCCGGCGGCAACGACCTTCTACTTGCCTCTGTTCAAATCCGTAGCGCTGCCGCTGGGCGGGGTTGGCTTTGTGGTGATCGCTTATTTCTGGATCGTTGGTTTCTCCAACGCGGTCAATTTGACCGATGGCCTGGATGGATTAGCGATCATGCCAGCAGTGTTGGTGGCCTGCGCATTGGGGATCTTCGCCTACGCCTCTGGCCACGCCGAATTTTCGCGCTATCTGCAGATTCCGGCGGTGCCCGGCGCCGGTGAGCTGGTAATCATCTGCGCTGCAATCGCGGGCGCCGGCCTGGGCTTTCTGTGGTTCAACACCTATCCGGCGATGGTGTTCATGGGCGATATCGGTGCGCTATCGCTCGGCGCTGTGCTCGGCACGATCGCGGTCATTGTGCGTCAGGAATTAGCGCTGGTGATCATGGGCGGAGTGTTCGTGGTTGAAACGCTTTCGGTGATGATCCAGGTGGCGTCATTCAAGCTCACTGGGAAGCGAGTGTTTCGGATGGCGCCGATCCACCATCACTTCGAACTCAAGGGCTGGCCGGAGCCGCGCGTCATCGTGCGTTTTTGGATCATTTCGGTGGTCCTGGTGCTGATCGGTCTGGCGACGTTGAAGGTGCGCTGATGGCAGGACTGTTCTCAACCACCGCGCAAGACACTATCGCCGCAGAAGGCACGCGTCAGGCGACCCGGCTCGATGCCATCCAAGGGCGGTACGACCCATGGTTGCTGTTCGCGTTTATCGCGCTGGCCAGTTTGGGTGTGGTGATGGTGGCATCCAGCTCGATCGCCATCGGCGAGAACCACGATGTCGGTCCGCTGTACTTTTTGGTGCGGCACCTGCTGTTTTTGGCGATTGGCATGTCACTGGCCTACTGCGCCATGCGCTTCGAACTGAAGAACTACGACCAGAACAGCCAACTCTTGCTGCTGCTGTGTTTCGTGCTGCTGCTGATGGTGTTTGTGCCCGGCATTGGCAAAGAGGTCAATGGCGCGCAGCGGTGGATCAATTTCGGGATCATGGGTTTCCAGGCAGTTGAAGCGGTCAAGCTGCTGTACATTTTGTGGCTGGCCAGCTACTTGGTGCGTTTTCGCGATCAGGTCAACGCCACATGGATCGCCATGCTCAAGCCACTGGGTGTGGCGGTTTTGTTGGTGGCCTTGCTGATCGCACAGCCGGATTTCGGTTCGTTGTCATTGATTCTGGCGGTCACCGCGGGCATGTTGGTGCTCGGCGGCGTGCACATGCCCAAAATGGCCGCGCCCGTGTTGATTGGTCTGCCGGTGTTGGCAGTGGTGGCGATCGCCGAGCCGTATCGCATCCGTCGGTTCACATCCTTTGTCGACCCATGGGCTGATCCATTCGGCAGCGGCTATCAGCTCACCAATGCATTGATGGCGGTCGGACGCGGAGAATGGTTCGGGGTCGGCCTTGGTGCATCGGTGCAGAAGTTGGCTTATCTGCCCGAGGCGCATACCGACTTCATTATGGCGGTGATCGCAGAGGAGCTCGGCTTCTTCGGCGTGTGTTTGGTGGTTGGTCTGTTCGCGCTGCTGGCCGGGCGCGGATTCTGGGTCGGACTCAAATGCGTGGAAATGCGCCGCCACTTCGCCGGCTATTGCGCATTCGGCATCGCGCTTTGGTTGGCGCTGCAAAGCTTTGTATCGATCGGGGTAAACCTGGGCCTGCTTCCGACCAAAGGCCTGACCCTGCCGCTAATTTCCTATGGCGGCTCGAGCATATTGATGACCTGCGCGACGATCGGTGTGTTACTGCGAGTTTCTTACGAACTCGATCGCGCAGAGCGCCAAGTCGCGCGCCTGCGTGGCGAAGCGGCCCAGCCCGCATCCGGCACGCCTCCCAACACGATCCCCAACACTGCCCAGCCGGTGGCGCCGACACCGGTGGATCGGGGGGCTCGGCGTCCACGTCAGCGCGACGAGCAACCAAGTGCGACGCCTGCAGCGACAGGTCGTGGGACCAATCGCCTGCGTGAGCGGATCGAACCGAGTCTTGGTCTCAGGAAGCCGACATGATGGCAAGGTTGCACGAGCGGCGATTGCAAGGATCAGGCGATCTGGCCCAGGCACATCGACGTGTGCACTTTGTTGGCATTGGCGGCGTCGGCATGAGCGGCATTGCAGAAGTGTTGTGCACCCAGGGCTATGCGGTTTCGGGTTCTGATACTGCCGACAGCGCTGCAACCAAGCGCCTGATCGGACTGGGCGCCACCATTCACCAAGGACATGCGGCAGCCAATGTGCTCGATGCGGATTGCATCGTGGTGTCCAGTGCGATTCGTTCTGACAATCCTGAACTGCTTGCAGCGCGTTCGCAGCGGATCCCGATCGTACCTCGCGCGGAAATGCTGGCCGAGCTGATGCGTTTCCGGCGCGGCATCGCAGTGGCAGGTACCCACGGCAAGACCACCACCACCTCGTTGATCGCAAGCGTATTAGCCGAAGCCGGACTGGATCCGACGTTCGTGATCGGTGGGCAATTGCTTGCAGCTGGCGCCAACGCGCGCTTGGGCAGCGGTCAGTGGCTAGTGGCGGAGGCGGATGAAAGCGACGGTAGTTTTCTGCGCCTGGATCCGCTGATCGCTGTGGTGACCAATATCGACGCCGATCACCTGGAAAATTACGGTGGTGATTTCGCACGTGTGCAGGCGGCGTTTTCCGAGTTCTTGCACCGCCTGCCGTTCTATGGCCTAGCGGTGTTGTGCATCGACGATCCTGAAGTCGCGCGACTGGCTCATGACATGCCGCGCCACACCATGACTTATGGTTTTGGCGCCGACGCCGACGTGCGCGCAGAGGATGTCACCCAGACCGGCGCGCAGATGCACTTCACCCTGGTATTGCCGGAAGGATCACGCACCACGGCGGTGCTGACGCTACCGGGCCGGCACAATGTCCTGAATGCATTGGCTGCCGCCGCAGTCGGTTGGCAGCTTGGCGCAAGCGCAGCAGAAATCGCACGCGCGTTGCAGAACTTTGCCGGGGTCGGTCGCCGGTTCAACGAACTGGGCACTTTGACACTGCGCGATGGCGGCAGTGCATTGCTGATTGACGATTACGGCCATCACCCGAGAGAACTCGCAGCGGTGTTCGATGCAGCGCGCGGCGGCTGGCCGGATCGGCGTTTGGTGGTCGCATTCCAGCCGCATCGCTACTCGCGCACGCATGATCTGTTTGACGACTTCGCTGGTGTGCTGTCACAGGCCGATGCGGTGGTGCTCACCGAAGTCTATCCCGCGGGCGAGGCGCCCATTGCTGGAGCGGATGCGAAATCCCTGGCAAGGGCGATACGCGCGCGTGGGCGCATCGATCCTGTGGTCGTCGGTTTGGCGACGGAATTGGCGCAGGTGTTACCGGATATCCTGATCGACGGCGATCTGCTGTTGATGATGGGCGCAGGCGATATCGGGCATGCCGCGCAACAGATCGCACGTTCCGATCACGTTGCAGAGGCGGCATCGTGATGCCCACGCTGCCTCGGCTGCGCGTCACCGATCCGGTCGTTTTTGGCCGCGTCGCGGTGTTGCTGGGCGGAGACACGTCGGAGCGCGAGGTGTCATTGGATTCTGGCCGCAATGTGCTCGATGCGTTGCGCGCGCGCGGCGTGCAGGCGGAACCGGTGGACGGTATCGCCGACTTGATACACGCATTACGCGCGCAACGCTACCAGCGAGTGTTCAACATTTTGCACGGTGGAGTCGGCGAGAACGGCGTTTTGCAGGGCCTGCTCGACGCATTGCGTGTGCCCTACACCGGAACCGGCGTACTTGGAGCGGCGTTGACAATGGACAAGATCCGCACCAAGCAAGTATGGATGGCGCAGGGCCTGCCAACCGCGCGCTTCGTGCGCTTACCGCCGGGCGCGGATATCGAAGCTGCGGTGCGAGAACTCGGCCTGCCGGTATTCGTCAAGCCGTCCGCCGATGGTTCCAGTGTTGGCGTGTATCGAGTCGTGTCCATGCGTGATATGCCTGAGGTACTCGAATTCGCGGCTGGCTATGACGGCGAATTACTGGCAGAGCAGCTGGTGGCGGGAGGCGAGTTTACCGTTGGCATCTTGGGTGACGTTGCCTTGCCCTCTATCAAGATCGTTCCGCCCGGCGCCTGGTACGACTATCACGCCAAGTACGTATCCAACGATACCCAGTATCTATGTCCTGGTTTGCATGGTGAGGAAGAAGACGAACTCCAGGGCCTGGCCTTGATGGCGTTTCGTGCTGCCGGCTGCAGCGGATGGGGTCGAGTGGACGTGATGCGCCATGCTGACGGCCGCTTCGCGTTGATGGAAATCAATACCGCGCCAGGCATGACCAATCACTCGCTGGTACCAAAAGCCGCACGCCAGATTGGCTGTGACTTCGAGCAACTGTGTTGGCGGATCCTGGAGCAGACAGTGCAACAAACGGCGCAACAGACAGCGCGGGAGGCGATCGCATGAGCGCCTTGTCACGCATCGTCGCCTGGACGCTGGCACTGGCACTGGTCGTGCTACCGGTGGTGGCGGTAGTCAATGGTTGGATTGGTGCCGAGCGCTGGCCACTGCGCACCCTGCGTCTGCATGGCGATCTTGATCTGGTCGATCAGCAGCGCGTGCGCAATGCAGTGCTGCCGTACGCCAGTCGCGGCTATTTCGCGGTGCGCCTAGCCGATGTACACGCGGCGGTCGCGCAGTTGCCTTGGGTTGCAAGCGTCGACGTACGCAAGCGTTGGCCGGACATCCTCGAAGTTCGCGTCGTTGAACATCGTCCGTTCGCCTGGTGGGGCGCTGATCGATTGTTGTCAGCCCATGGCCGCATTTTTCAGCGCGGACGTTTGCTGCCGCCGCAAGGTCTGCCGCGATTGTCTGGCCCGGATGCGCGAGTAGCCGATGTGGTGGCGCTGTACAACGAATCACGTGATTTATTTTTGCCGCAGTCGCTATCCATCCATTCGCTGGCGCTAGATGCGCGTGGCAGCTGGTCGCTGGTGTTGTCCGACGGTGCCAGGATCGTGATTGGCAAAAATGAAGCCCGCCTGCGTTTGCAACGCTTCGCGCGCGTGTTGCCGCAGTTGCGCGCGCAACAGCAGCGGTCAATGGAACGCGCGGATCTGCGTTACACCAATGGGTTTGCCGTGACCTGGAAAGGACATGACGGCGCTTCCCTGACTCGAATCCAGAACCCCGGGTCCTCGACATGAATCGCAAAGGCGACAAAACCCTTATCGTCGGTCTCGACATCGGCACATCCAAAGTGGTGGCGCTGGTCGGTGAGTACGCTACCGGCAATCCGATCGAGGTGATCGGGATCGGTACCCACGAGTCGCGCGGCCTCAAGCGCGGCGTCGTCGTGGACATCGAGTCCACCGTGCAATCGATCCAGCGCGCAGTGGAAGAAGCCGAGTTGATGGCCGGTTGTGAGATCCGTAGCGTTTATGCATCGATCTCTGGCAATCATGTTCAATGCAGAAACTCACCAGGCATCGTGCCGATCCGCGATGGCGAGGTGAGCTATGCCGATCTTGATCGGGTGTTAGATGCGGCCAAGGCCGTCGCGATTCCGGCGGATCAGAGGATCCTGCACGCGATTCCGCGCGAGTACGTACTCGACGACTCGCAAGAGGGCATCCGCAATCCGGTGGGCATGACCGGCGTGCGGCTAGAGGTGCACGCTCACCTGGTGGTTTGCGCGCAGTCAGCTGCAGCCAATATCAGCAAATGTGTGCAGCGTTGTGGGCTGCAGGTGGATGATCTGATCCTGGCGCCCCTAGCCAGTGCTACGGCGGTATTGACCGGCGATGAGCGCGAACTGGGCGTGGTATTAGTCGACATCGGCGCAGGCACTACTGATCTTGCAGTGTTTGTACAAGGAGCGATCTGTCATACCGCGTCGCTGCCAATCGCCGGTGACCACGTCACCAATGACATCGCGCACATGTTGCGCACGCCAACTCCGGAAGCCGAGCAGATCAAGGTGCGCTACGCCTGTGCATTGGCGCAGTTGGCGACCGCTGAGGAAAGTATCCAAGTTCCCAGCGTTGGTGATCGGCCACCACGGCGGCTGCCGCGACATGCACTGGCGCAGGCAGTGCAGGGCCGTTACGAAGAAATTTTCGAAATGGTACAGGCGGAGCTGCGGCGCAGTGGTTTCGAGGAATTGGTGCGAGCCGGAATGGTGTTGACCGGCGGTGCAGCAAAAATGGAGGGCGTGGTCGAACTGGCTGAAGAGATGCTGCAGATGCCGGTGCGAGTGGGTATCCCTCAGCACGTCACCGGCCTGGGCGAGGTGGTCGGCAATCCCGTGCACGCCACCGGAGTAGGACTGCTGCTGATGGGCAGCCAAATCGAACATCCACGAAGACCCATGATCTCGGCCGGCCGAGCAGGCAGCTTGTTCAATCGGCTGAAGGATTGGTATCGCGGGGAGTTTTGAACACCAACGACCAGGACTAACAGGAAGGACTCGGGATTTGATTGGAAGATCTGGTCGGAAGATTTAGTTGGAATAAGTGAAGAGCGGTCAGCGGTAAGGAGGAAGGGCAATGGCAACAGCAATTGGCAGTACAGAACAAGCCGGCATCACGGCCGGGCACGGATTGGAATGTTGTTCCGAATTCCAAGTCCCGAGTTCCGGTTCTAACAAGAGGCAGTACACAACTAAAAAAGCCGGCACCACGGCCGGGCACGGACCGGAATATTGTTCCGAGTCCAAAGTCCCGAGTCCCGAGTCCCGGCTCTAACAAGAGGACACGGTCATGGCACATTTCGAACTGGTAGAAAAGGTCGCACCCAACGCGATTATCAAAGTCATCGGCGTCGGTGGCGGCGGCGGTAACGCGGTTGCACACATGGTTAACAACAGTGTCGACGGGGTGGAATTCATCACCGCCAACACCGATGCACAAGCAATCAAGAACTGCGGTGCCAAGCTGCAGTTGCAACTCGGCGGAAACGTCACCAAAGGCCTAGGCGCAGGCGCTAATCCTGAAGTCGGCCGACAGGCAGCATTGGAAGACCGTGAGCGGATTATGGAAGCACTCGACAGCTCTGACATGGTGTTCATCACTGCTGGTATGGGCGGTGGCACCGGGACCGGCGCGGCGCCGGTGGTTGCGCAACTGGCCAAGGAAATGGGCATCCTCACCGTGGCAGTGGTCACCAAGCCGTTCCCGTTCGAGGGCCGGCGGCGGATGCAGGTGGCGCTCAAGGGAATCGAGGATCTTTCTCAGCACTGCGATTCGCTGATCACCATTCCCAACGAAAAACTGATCACGGTGCTTGGCCGCAACGCCACCATGATCCAGGCGTTCCGCGCCGCTAATGATGTACTGCTCGGAGCGGTGCAGGGTATCGCGGATCTGATCGTGCGCCCCGGCCTGATCAACGTCGATTTCGCCGACGTACGTACGGTCATGAGCGAAATGGGGCTAGCGATGATGGGCACCGGCAGTGCATGCGGTGACGACCGCGCGCAAGCCGCAGCTGAGGCCGCGATCCAGAACCCGTTGCTCGACGACGTCAACCTCACCGGCGCCAACGGCATCTTGGTCAATATCACCGCAGGTCCGGACTTCACCATGGCCGAGTTCGATGAAGTCGGACGCACGGTGGAGAATTTCGCCAGTGAGGATGCAACCGTGGTGATCGGTACCGTGCTCGATCCGGAGATGCAGGACGATGTAAGGGTCACCGTCGTGGCGACCGGACTTAACCGTGCTGCTACACGCCAGCCTTCGCGCAACACCGAACGCGAGATCCAGCGTATGCCGATCAAGCTGGTGCGCAACGCGACCACAGGGCAGCCGGAGTTCGGTCACGATTTCGAGCCCGATGCTGCACATGGATCTGGTTCGGCCGCGTCCGCGCGCAGCAGTCGCAGCGAGCCGACATCGGCACCGGCAACCGCCGATTTTGGCGGAGATAGCAGCTATCTGGATATTCCCGCGTTTCTGCGCCGCCAGGCGGATTAGGGCGTGGCGGGTTACAGCATCGCGGGTTGGGGCGTCGCGGATTACAGCAGCGCGGATTACAGCAGCGCGGGTTACAGCAGCGCGGGATACAGCAGCGCGGTTTACGGCATGGCCGGCTAGGGCATCTTCTGAACAAGTCCATGGATGGACTTGCCATGATCATCGCCTAATGGGCCATCTTTAACGTGACGACACCCGCTACGATCAACACGACGCCGAGATAACGAAGAAAGGACGTAGGATCGTTGAAGTACATGACGCCGACTAAAAACGTGCCCGCTGCGCCGATGCCGGTCCAGATAGCATAGGCGGTACCGATCGGAATCGTACGTTGCGCAAGAAAGAGCAGGAAGCCGCTAATGCCCATAAATATGATAGCGACCGCAAAGCCAAGCCAGCGACCTTCTGGCGCTTGCGCCATTTTCAGTCCGACTGGCCAACCGATCTCAAATAAGCCGGCGAGTATTAAGTAGATCCAAGCCATGACATCCTCTGGTTGAGTGGTAATTCTTGCGCCTGGAGCTGGCAGCACTCTTAGCGGCGTAGACCACTGCGGCACGCAGCTCCTGGAGGGACTTTTTATCCTAGCAAGTCCTCGCGTCAAGTTGTAGAGAGCTTCTTAGAGGAGCGCTACTGGCCCGCGACAAAGCTCCTTAGCACGAACAAGCCGGGGTCCGGTGTCTTCCGAACACGCTGGACTTCGACCTGCACCGGAATGACCGCATCGGGGCAGCTCTGATTCTCCCTATCATGTTCTGCAGCCAAGCTGCATAGCGGCACCCGCTCAGAGTGAATAATGAGCGTGAATACTGAGCCGCCTTAACGAGCACTGGCACCACCGCCGCCCAAGAAGACGGATGCGCCGAGAAAATAACCAAAATCGTACCAGCCGCCGCTATTGGGAAACGAATAGATGCGTGCCTCGGTGAAAATGCTGCCCACCAAACTGAAGAAGATCAGAAAACCGTGCAGCATTCCAGAAAAGAAGCCAGGCGGGTTGGCCGCGCTTGGATCGGGTTGATAGGCGCAGCTCCCGAGGAGCACCAGGCTACTCAGCACAACAAATGTCGCGAGGTTTTTGATCTTGCAAGTCTGAAATCGCTTCATGTCGCACCTGTGCTTGAGTCGTTGAAAATCAAAGTCGCTGGATGACCCGCGCTTTGCGCTGTTGAAAATCGCTTCGCGATTGCGCTGGGATGACGAGTTGAAAATTCGCTGCCCCAACTATTTCCGGAGTGCGGCAGGTTTTACTCATGTTGAAAGATGTTGATGAGTCTGCCAAGCGGATCCTTGACGTAGAACCGGCGAACGCCCCAGGGCTCACTGATCGGGCCGTACTCAATGGGAATCTTGCGTGTTTGAATACGGTGCAACGCCTCATCAAGATCGTCGACCTCAATGGACAGATCAGGTACTGGTGTGCCAGAGCCACCTTGGCTTGCGCAGCTGACCTGGACCATCATCTTGGCAGAACCGGCATAGGTGCGAAGCCAGCCATGATCCATAACGACCTTGAGCCCGAGAATGCCTTGGTAGAACTCGTCCATCATCGACGGCTCGGATGCTGACATGTTGGCGACGATTCGCTTGACCTTCATATGTGCTTCCGAAATGCTGGCAGTGTGTGCTCTCGTACGTTAGAGCGAATGACGTCAGGGCTATCGCGTCAAATGCATTGCTAGAGGGCACCATACTTAGGTTCGCAGCGCACCTCGGTTTTGACTGAGTTGGCAATGAAGCACTCTTGGTGGGCTTCGTGATGCATCTGATCCAGTTGTACACGGCTGGGCAGCTTGTCACCGGAGAACTGCGCCGCGGGCCGGAGCGTAACCAACGTCATCGCTAGTTTCCCCTGCGAATTCTTCTCCATGATCCCAACAGCGACATCCCAGTAGGAGTCCACAACAAACTTGCGCTTTGCAGCAATCGCCAGGAACCACAGCATATGGCAGCTGGACAGTGAAGACACAAACGCTTCCTCCGGATCGACCGCTGCGGGATCCGAATAGGGGGCCGGCACGACGTGCGGGGAGGAGGAGCCAGGCACATCAAATCCTGCATCAAACCGCAATGTATGCCGCCGACTATAACGATTGTTCAAGAAGTCCTGGTCGCCGCGAAGCCAGATTGTTTCCGTCGTGTACTGTGCCATCTGTGTCTGCCAACTAACGTTCGAGTTCCGTTGCGACCGAGCATGAGCGCAGCGACGAGTCGCTCGGTTGACTTGTTAGACCGCTGAATTGTTAGATCGCTGGCTTGTTAGATCGGCATTTTCGACTTTTTTATTTGCCCAGGCCACAGCCGCCTGCAAACGGTCATTGCCCCAAAACAGCTCGTTTCCCACCGTGAAGCTTGGCGCTCCGAATATCTGAAGCGCCGCGGCCTGCTCGGTTTGAGAGCGAAGCTTCAACTTGACCTCTGGGGCCTGGGCCGTAGTCAAAATACTCAGAGGCTGATCAAGTTCACGCAGAATATTTCCTATAACTTCGTCATCGGAGATGTCAAGGTCTAACGCAAAGTTTGCGGCGTACACCTTACGGACAAACTCCGGAAGCCACAACTCGTCTTCGAACCAACATGCGATGCGTGCAGCCAATAGCCCATTGCGTGGAAATACCGTAGGCCGGCGGAATGGGATATGTGCGTCGACGCAGATCCTTTCGAGATCTCGCCACATATATTGGCCTTTGATCGAATAAATATTGAATGGCGAATCATTCCAGCCCTGGGAGCTGAAGATCGGCCCTAATAGAAATGGACGCCATTTCAGCTCTACGCGAGCATCGCGGCAGATGTTTTCAATCCGAAATGCAGTCGGGTAGGAGTAGGTGCTTGCGAAGTCAAACCAAAAATCGATCATCGTTGTCGTCTCATGCGATCTTAACGGCTGACTCAAACCGCGCAGCGTCGCGGAGTGGCTTCTGTTTGAAGGTTAGAGCTTATCTCAGAATCGAATACCGATGAAAATCACGCCATAGAAAATCACGCCATAGAAAATCAACATCACTGGATCTCCGCCTGCGCGGGGATGGCGACTTGAAAATTCGGTGCCGCGATGTATTTCCAACTCTGAGACATTCTGGAATAAATTGTTAGGCGCCACGCGACGACGCTCGTTCCCATGATGCCATCGGTCCCAGTCGTTGGCGAAGCAATGGGTGACAAATCGGAACGACCACATCATCCCACTTGGCAAAAACGGATGGGCTGCGTATTGCCAGCTTGTGACGTAAATGCTGCCACTCATGCAAAACTTGGCCAGAGTTAACCGGAATGGATGGAACGGCTCGCACCGGGCCGATTTTGGAACGGTCGAAAGCGTATCCACGCCGAACGGCCTCGCCATAGACTGCGGCTAGATATGCATTGATCGCCAAGCGCGGATATGGATGTAGCCTGAAGCGTTCCAGTTGTGGATGGTGGGTGTAGCCGCGCGTTGTGCCGCGAAGAACTGCCTTAGCCAGCAAGCCCTCGCGCCACAGTGCAACCAATCCTTGCGCGTCCAGATATTTTGGGTGGAGTGACCAGAGACGCATGCGGTGGCGCTGAACGCCCGACTTAAACTGCGCCGCGACACGGCGTTGGCTTGAATGAATTGTTAGGCGTCATTGCTGAGGTCTCGGCAAGTCAATGCAGGTCGCGCGCTTGTCATCAATTATATCGAGGCGTGGGGGGATGCGTTCGGAATATGCGCCTGCATTCGCAGCCCATATGGCATGATTCCGCCTTCAGAAGCCGCATAGGATCTGACTACGCCATGACCACCAGTGACGAGGCGCCACCAGAGGGCATTACCGAGCTGTTTGTCTCGTGGCGCGATGGTGACGAAGCAGCCTTCAACGCCCTGTTCACCGCCTTGTACGATGAGCTGCGCGTGATGGCGCATCGCCAAGCGGTACGTGGTCAATCCGGCGATACCCTGCGCACCACCGCGTTGGTGCATGAGGCCTATCTGCGTCTGGTAGACGGCAAGCAACTCGCGATCAATGATCGAGGACATTTCCTAGCCCTGGCTGCACGCGTGATGCGCAACGTGCTGGTGGACAAGGCGCGCGAGCGGGGCAGGGACAAACGCGGCGGCGACATGCGTCGGGTTGAACTCGACGATGACCTCGCTGTCGGTGAACCGGCGGCTTCGGATGTATTGGCGGTAGATGCAGCGCTCGAGCGTCTGGCCCAACTGGACTCGCGTCAGGCAGAAGTGGCGCATATGCGCGTGTTTGGTGGGATGACGGTCGAAGAGGTAGCTCAAGTATTGGCAGTGTCCGCGCCCACGATCAAACGTGATTGGCGCAAGGCGCGGATTTTCTTGATGCACGAATTGCGTCTTGAGCCTAGCGCGTGATCGGCGAAGTAACAGACCAGCAAGCCCGCTGGCAGCGGGTGTGCGCGGTACTTGATTCGGTTTTTGATGCGCCAGATCACGACCGCGAGCGGGTGCTGGCCAAACATTGCGCCGGCGATGCGGACTTGCGTGCGCAAGTGCAAGCCATGCTTGCCGCTGAAGCCACCACTGATCGGCGCGTGGATACCCCGGCCGCCGAATGGGCAGGGGAGGTCCTAGACGAAGTCGAACCCGAGCAGGCGCAAACATCCGGGGGAATGATTGGCGAGTATCGTTTGGTTCGCGAACTCGGACGCGGCGGGATGGGCGCGGTCTGGCTTGCGGAGCGCTCCAGCACTGAGTTTCAGCAACAAGTAGCGTTGAAGCTGCTCAAGCGCGGTTTAGATACCGATGCGGTGCTGACGCGTTTCTACGAAGAGCGACGCATCCTGGCGCGTCTGCGGCATCCGCATATCGCGTTGTTCCTGGATGGCGGGGTGTCCGACAGCGGACAACCTTGGTTCACCATGGAATGGGTTGATGGCGCACCGATCACCAAATGGTGCGATGCGCGCAAGCTCGGACTTCGCGAACGGGTGGTGTTGTTTCTGGATGTGGTGGGCGCGGTGCAGTACGCGCACCAGCAACTGATCGTGCACCGTGATCTGAAACCGGGCAATGTGTTGGTGAGCGAATCGGGCGAAGTAAAGCTGCTTGATTTTGGTATCGCCAAGATGTTGGACGCGGCTGAAGGCAGCGCCCAGGCGGCGACCATGACGCGCATGGGTGTACGCATGCTCACGCCCGAATACGCGGCGCCAGAACAGCTGCGCGGCGACCCCGCCACGACTGCCACGGATGTTTATGCACTGGGCGTGCTGCTCTACGAATTGCTGGCAGGCAAGCGTCCGATGTCCAAGTCGCGCGATGTGACCGATGCGCCGATACTGGGCCCTTCCAACCAGGTGGACGATGTTGCCGCAGCCGCACGCGGTACGAGTACCGAACGCCTGCGCCGCCAGCTTCGCGGCGACCTGAATACGATTATTCTCAAAGCACTGAATAGTGAAGCGAGCCGACGTTACGGGTCGGCCCAGGCCTTAGGCGAAGACCTGCAACGCTGGCTCGACGGCTTACCGGTGCAGGCACGTCCTGACAGCCGTTGGTACCGCACCCGACGCTTCATCGCCCGCCATCGTGTGGGCACTGCTGCCGCTGCGGTGATGGTGCTGTCGCTAACCACCGGCATCATCGTCGCCACCTGGCAGGCTCGTGAAGCCAACAGACAAGCCCAAGAAGCCAGACGGCAAACCCTGGAAGCGGAGAAACAGACCAAGCGCGCCGAGCAGGTCAAGGATTTCTTGATCGGTATTTTTCGGGCGAGTAGTCCGGAGGAATGGGAAGGAAAAGATCCGACGGCCAGGGATCTTCTGAAGCTTGGCACGCAGCGGTTGGATGAGGAACTCGTGGACGATCCGCTGCTACGTGCGCAGATGCAAAAAGTGATTGGCGAAATTGCGACCAGCAATGGCGACTTTGACCAGGCCGAAACATTATTACGCACGTCGATAAGCGAAGTGCGTCGATTGGTTGGTGTAGAAAATAAGGATTACGCAGATGCACTGCATGCATGGGCGAATCTACTGTACCTAAAGGGGGACTATCAAAACGCGACTCAAGTTACCGAGCGTGTCGTGCGGATACTGAGGAATGGATATCAACAGCATGCTGATATGGCCCAGGCACTCGGTATGCTGTCCAATCTGAGGTATGTGTCTGGACAGGTCAATGAAGCGATCGATTTGCGCAAGGAGGCGGTCGCTATCACTCGTCGTGCGCAGGGGGCAATGCCTCGCAATTATGCAGAGCACTTGTTGGAGTTGGGTAATCTGCTTATCGCGACTAACCGCACCGATGAGGCCAGACCCTGGCTCGATGAATCTCTGGAAGTATTTCGGAAACTTTATGGGGCAGCTAGTGTTCGGGTCGCTGATGCGCTAAATGGCCAAGCCAGATTATTGGACGAGTCCGGTGACCTGGAGCAGGCTGCCAATAGGTACGGCGAGGCTGCCGAGATTTACCGGAAAGCACGAGGCTATCGAGGCCTGGCACAGGCTGCCACTAATCGCGGTCTGGCGCTGTGTCGCATGGGCAGATTTGCACAAGCGGAGCGTAGCTTTGGTGTAGCGTTGCAGGTGCAAGAGCGTTTTCCATCGCAGTATCATATCGACACATTGAAGCGGAGCTTCGGTCGGTGTTTGAGCGACGCCGGTTGGTACTCGAAGGCGGAACCATTTCTGCGCGAATCCGTCAGCGTAGAACAGGGAAGTCGGCCAGTGGATCGCAATTCCGTGCTTGGAGGCGTCAGTATCATGCTGCGCTTGTTGGTACGGCAAGGCCGGATTTCGGAGGCGATTTCTCTTATCGAACGGGTAGAGGATAGTTTGAAGCCGCTCCGCAGTACGGATAGTGCGAATGCAGCCGTATTCTTTGTCGCTGCCTCATCCGCGTGGTTCATGGCCGGCGATCGGGTGCGTGGAATCACCGTGCTACGCGAGGCGATCCAGAATCTGCGCCTGGCAAACGCACCAGTCAGAGCGATCAGTTCGTCCTTACTCGATTTAGCAGAGCTTGAATTGCAAAGCGGCCGGGCGCAGCAGGCTGAGAAGTCTCTTCGCCAAGTCGGGAATACGATCGATGGTGGGCGAGATGGCCCGCTCGGGTTGCGGGTCCAACTGCTTCGTGGGGTCACCCAAATGCAGCTAGGACGTTTGAATGAATCCGAGCAATTGTTGCGCAGTGTGCTGGACGCGCGAGCCAAGATGTATGGGCAGGATAACGTCTGGACGGGTGAAGTCCGTCTGTATCTGGGCCTGTGCGTGTATCGCGCAGGCAGGACCGATGAGGGAAAAAGGTTAATACAGCAGGGAAGAAACCAATTTGTCCGTGAATCCGGCGAGAATCACTTTGTTGTGCGCTTGGCTGACGCTGTCCTCAAAGACAACGCGCTCAGATGAGCGCGATTGAACTAAAACAACGTGATTGAACTAAAACAACGTGATGGAACTAAAACAACGTGATGGAACTAAAACAACGTGATGGAACTAAAACAACGTGATGGAACTAAAACAAATGGAGCCAGTACGTGCACCTTCTGATGCCTGACGAGCCCAAGACTTTAGATTTCAGACGTCCTAATCAAGACTTGATCAGAAGGACAGTCCGATCAGGAGCGTTTGATCAGGCATACATGCTGGGATCCGATGACCCGGCTGGGCCAGACGTAGTCGAATTACCGACGATGGGACTGATCATCCCGACGCATCCTACAGGGTCAACAACCGCGTGACCTAAGAGCTCCCCAACAGGATTGAGTAGCTGCAATATAAATGGGACTTCATCATCAAACGCTTGTTTTGCCTCCTGGGAGCCGTATTCCTCCACATAGACTGACAACAGGTTATAGATCATGTCGGGCGACATGTCCTCAGTGTTTGGGATCGGTTCCGGCACGGTCAGTTCGTACGATGGGGTCGACGACAGTAGACCTAGCCGATCGATGAAATCGGGGTTGGTGGCGTTGAGACTTGCGCCGATGCCACCGGTGACTCCACTTATGGCCATGGCAATTTCCTCAGATTGAATGATTCGATTACGGAAGATTGAAGCAGACGACTGCGTCTTCCTACAATTGGGGTAAACCCTAGAGTGGGCCTGGCAACTTGAACTCTCGGCGGTTCTCTCACGTCTCAGGTCGCTTCGCAGGCTGCGGTCTTGCGGGCTTGCGCTGACCCTGGGGCCACTATGGCCAAAGGAAGGCGCGCTCCGCGGCAGTTGCCGGATGTAGGACCGAAGTCTGCATACCGAAAATCCGCAGAGCGCGCCTTGCTCCGTGATAGCCCATGCGCCATTTCCGTCTGTTGATGGAAGCCGATGGCTCAGTCGAATGGATTGACGAAGTCGATCACGGCCTTGGCGCGATCGCCAACTTTGTCGGCGACCCAATTCACGCCGTCGCCCACTAGATCGATGCCGCCTTCGACCACGTTGCCAGCGGTATCGATCACGGCCTCGGCGCCATCGCCAACTTTGTCGGCGACCCA
>Ga0153982_1000134_pt1 | contig 19685 bp, 18 predicted proteins | sample TSGA066MetaG_FD_104743 | JGI IMG/M metagenome (GOLD analysis project Ga0153982, IMG submission 104743) | Attine ant fungus gardens microbial communities from Georgia, USA - TSGA066 MetaG | ecosystem: Host-associated > Fungi > Mycelium > Unclassified | place: USA: Georgia, Alexander Wildlife...
AAATATGTTCTCAAGAAGAAGGAATAGATGTTAATTTTCTTCTTACTATGAAATCTAAATCTAAGAATATATACCTAAATACTATAAAAAGATATATTGAGAGAGTTATAAAAGATGAATAAAAAAATTAGCTGATCAGAAAGTTTTAAAGGCATATTCTTGATCAGCTTTTTTATTAAAAAGGAGATTTTTATTATTGTGCATATACATGTTTTTGAAATATTAAATCTATCAAAATATTAAAAATTATGGTATTATATATAGTGGCATCGTATTGCTTTAAGTATGAATTTTTTAAGGGGGAGAAATGGAAGAAGTAAAAATATCTACTGAATTTATTAAGCTAGATCAATTTTTAAAATGGACTGGGGTATGTGATACAGGGGTAGATGCTAAATTTTTTATAACTGAAGGAAATGTAAAAGTTAATGGAGAATTAGAAATAAGAAGAGGTAAAAAACTTTACCCTGGAGATAAAGTTGAAGCTGAGGGAAAAGTTTTCATAGTTAAATAGTGAGATATTGATTGGCCTGAGGTGAAAGGGTTGGAAATACTAGAGATAAATTATGTGAATTTTAGAAATCTTCAAGATGGAAATGTAAAATTTTTTCCAAAACTTAATCTTTTTTATGGAAAAAATGGTCAAGGGAAAACAAGTCTGCTGGAGGCCTTGTATTTTAACTCTACAGGTAAAAGTTTCAGAACTACTAAAAGCAGTGAAATGATGAAATATGGTCATAAACGAACAGGAGTTTATGTAGTTTATAAAGATAATATAGGAGAAAAAACCCTTACTGTAAAATTTAATAATGAAGATAAAAAAGAATACAGCTACAATGGGAAGAGGGTACAGTATGATGAATTTTATGGAAAACTCAACGTAGTGACATATATTCCTGAAGACATAGTACTGATAACAGGCTCTCCTTCTGTCAGAAGGAATTTTTTTGATGGTGAGATAGCTCAGACCAGCAGTGAATATTTTCAAGAATTGAAAAATTTCAATAAGATTTTGAAAATAAGAAATAAATATCTTAAAGAAAAAAAACATAAAGAACCTGAATTTGCTATATATCAGGATGAATTTGTAAAATATGGAGCTAAAATAATAGAGAAGAGAATGGAATATGTAAAAAAAATATCCATTATACTTAATCTTAATTATAGAAAACTTTTTGATGATAAAAAAGAATTGAGTCTTCAATACCAGTGTCATCTTGGGAATACCAAGAAGATGAATCTTAAAGAAATAGAAGATACCCTCAGAAAAAGAACAGAGGAAAGGCTGGCACAGGAATTAAGATATGGATTTTCACTTTCAGGGCCACAAAAAGATGATTTTTTATTTTTTCTAAATTCTTATGAAGCTAAGTCAACAGCTTCACAGGGAGAGAAAAAATCAATTATTTTTTCTCTAAAACTTTCAGAGATAGATATGGTACTGAGAGAAAAAAAAGAGAGTCCAATACTTATAATTGATGATATATCTTCATATTTTGATTCTAATAGAAAAGATAGTATATTAAATTATCTGGAAAAGAGAAATATACAGGTATTTATAAGTTCTACAGGTGGACTTGGAATAAATACAGAAGATTTCTATGTAGAAAAAGGTGAGATCAGCTATGATAGAGATAGAAAACATAGGGAAAATGATAGAAAGGGCAATTGAAAAGAGCAGAAGATTAAAAGAAGGAATTCTCAAAGCTCAATGGAAAAAGATAGCAGGGAAACTTTCTGAAAAAAGTCAGGTCCTTTATATAAAAGAGGATATACTTTATATTGCTGTGGAAAATTCATCAGTACTTCATTTTATGGAGCTGAATAAAAAAAAATATATAAATAAAGTAAATGAAACCTTAAATGGAAATATAATAAACAATATATTGTTTCGTGTCTCTAAAATAAATGAAAATGAGATATATGATGATATGTATATGGATAATAATAATTTATCTGAAGAGGAAGTTTCAGAAGATAAATATTCAAAGATAGATCTTGATGAAATGAGTATATTTCAAAAAATAGAGCATTTGAAGAAATCCGCTGAGAGAAAAGAGCAGCGATTACTAAATGCTGGATATAAAAAATGCCCGAAATGTGGAGCATATTTTAAAGGTAATGAAGATATATGCAAAATATGTCGAAATAAAGAAGACAGAGGGTAAAGTTATGTATACTTATTTAGAAAATGAACTTATAATACCAACAGAGAATATTATAATTATTATTGACTATATACATTTGAAAAATACCTGTAACATTGATTTTTATAATAATGAAATAAAAAATAAAAAATTAATAAATTTAGCTCCAGAAGAGGAGAAAAGTGTAGTGATAACTGATAGTGAAATATATTTTACATCATATGCATTATCGACTCTAATGAGCAGAGGAAATGAGTATCTTAGAATAAGCGGAGGTAGTAATAGTAATGAGTAATAATTATCAAGCGGAAAATATTACAGTCCTTGAAGGACTGGAGGCTGTAAGAAAAAGGCCTGGAATGTATATAGGTACCACTTCTGAAAGAGGACTTCATCACCTGGTATGGGAAATTGTAGACAATGCTGTAGATGAGGCTCTTGCAGGATACTGTGATAAGATTATAGTAAATATACTTCCAGACAACATTATAGAAGTAATTGATAATGGAAGAGGGATACCAGTAGGGATTCATCCTAAATATAATAAATCAGCCCTTGAGATAGTGCTTACTGTACTGCATGCAGGAGGAAAGTTTGAAAACGATAACTACAAAGTATCTGGAGGACTTCATGGAGTAGGGGTATCAGTAGTAAACGCTCTTTCATTATGGACAGATGTTACTGTAAAAACTGATGGAAAAATCTGGTATCAAAAATATAACAGAGGTATACCAGAAGAAGATGTAAAAGAGATTGGTGTAACAACAGAACATGGAACATCAGTAAGATTTAAAGCGGACCATGAAATATTTGAAACTCTTATTTTTGACTATAATACTTTAAAAAACAGATTAAAAGAACTAGCTTATTTGAATAAAGGTTTAGAGATACATCTTAGTGACAGTAGAAAAGAACCATATAAAAAAGAAGAGTTTAAATTTGAGGGAGGTATAGTAGATTTTCTTAAAGAGATAACAGAAGAAACTGAAAAGATTATACCAGAGCCAATATATATGTCTGGAGAAGTGGATAATGTAACTGTAGATATTGCTTTTCTTTATACTGTAAACCAGGCGGAAGTTATATATTCCTTTGTAAATAATATTAATACTCATGAGGGAGGAACTCACGTAAGTGGGTTCAGAACTGCATTGACAAGAGTAATAAATGATGTAGGAAAGGCTCAGGGATATCTGAAAGACAAGGATGGAAAACTTCAAGGAAATGATATCAGAGAGGGAGTTACAGCAATTGTTTCTGTAAAAGTTCCTCAGCCTCAGTTTGAAGGGCAGACTAAAACAAAACTTGGTAACTCTGAAGTTACAGGTATAGTATCAACTTTAGTAGGAACTAATCTGAAGATAGTATTGGAAGATAATCCAAATGATACTAAGATAATAATAGAAAAAATACTTAATTCTAAAAAAGCCAGAGAAGCAGCTCAAAAAGCCAGAGAGCTGGTACTTAGAAAATCGGTTCTGGAAGTTGGTTCACTTCCTGGTAAACTTGCTGACTGTTCATCTAAAAATCCAGATGAATGCGAAATATATATAGTTGAGGGAGATTCAGCAGGAGGATCAGCAAAACAGGGAAGAGACAGATCACATCAAGCAATACTTCCTTTGAGAGGAAAAATATTGAATGTAGAAAAAGCAGGACTTCATAAATCTCTTGAAAATAATGAAGTCAGAGCTATGATAACAGCTTTCGGTACAAGTATTGGAGATAGCTTCAATATAGAAAAACTTAGATATGGAAAGATAATACTTATGACAGATGCCGATGTAGATGGTGCTCACATCAGAACATTGCTTCTTACTTTCATATATAGATTTATGGTGGATCTTATTTATAATGGAAATATATATATTGCTCAACCTCCTCTGTATAAAATAACTACTGGTAAACAGATCAGATATGCTTATACAGATAGAGAACTTAAAGAGATAACAGATGTTTTTGAAGGAGATGACAAAAAATATACTCTTCAAAGATATAAAGGACTTGGAGAAATGAATCCCGAACAGCTTTGGGATACAACTATGAATCCTGATACAAGAACACTTCTACAAGTGACTATAGATGATGCAAGAGCAGCAGATATGCTGTTTGATAAACTGATGGGAGATAAAGTAGATCCTAGAAGAGAATTTATAGAAGAGAATGCAGTATATGTAAAAAATCTTGATATCTAATAATATGTATATGGATAATAATAAAAAATATTAATATGTAATAAATTTTCAGAATCAAAGATGAAATAAACATAGACTGCTTTAGAAGCTGAGAAATTTTAGGAGGATTAATAATGTCAAATGTTAATAATAGATATATAGAAGATGAGATGAAAGAATCATATCTCGATTATTCTATGAGTGTAATTGTCAGCAGAGCTCTTCCAGATGTAAGAGATGGAATGAAGCCAGTTCATAGAAGAATACTTTTTGCTATGAGTGAACTTGGAATGACTTATGATAAAGCATATAAAAAATCTGCCAGAATCGTTGGAGAAGTTTTAGGTAAGTATCACCCACATGGAGACTCAGCAGTATATGGAACAATGGTAAGAATGGCTCAGGACTTCAACTACAGATATTTACTTGTAGATGGTCATGGAAACTTTGGATCAATAGATGGAGATTCAGCAGCAGCCATGAGATATACAGAAGCTAGAATGGCAAGAATCAGTAATGAACTTATAGATGATATAGACAAGAATACTATTGATTTCAGAAAGAACTTTGATGATTCATTAGATGAACCAACAGTTCTTCCAGCAAAACTGCCAAATCTGCTTCTAAATGGAGCAACAGGAATAGCAGTAGGAATGGCTACAAATATTCCTCCTCATAATCTTGGAGAACTTGTAGATGGAATACTTGCTCTTATAGATAATCCAGAACTTACTCCTTTGGATCTTATGGAACATATAAAAGGACCAGATTTTCCTACTGGAGGTATAATTGATGGTCAAAAAGGTATCAGAGATGCCTATATGACTGGAAGAGGAAAAGTAAGAGTAAGAGGTAAAGTAGAAGTAGAAGAGCAGAAAAATGGAAAAGCTTCTATTATTATAAAAGAAATTCCTTATCAGTTGAATAAAGCTACTCTTATTGAGAGAATAGCTGATCTTGTAAAAGATAAAAGAGTGACAGGAATAACAGACTTGAGAGATGAATCAGATAGACATGGAATCAGAGTAGTTATAGAAGTTAAAAAAGGTGAAGAGCCAGAACTTATACTAAATAAACTATATAAATATACAGAACTTCAAAATACATTTGGTATAATTATGCTTGCTCTTGTAGATAATGCACCAAGAGTACTTAACCTTAAAGAAATACTTCATGAATACTTAAAACATAGATTTGAAGTAGTAACTAGAAGAACTAAGTTTGATCTGGATAAAGCTGAAAAAAGAGCTCACATATTGCAAGGATATAAAATAGCTCTTGATAATATTGATAGAATAATTGAAATTATTAGAGGGTCATCTGATGGAAATCAGGCAAGAGAACTTCTAATAGAAAAATATGCTTTCTCTGATGTTCAAGCTAGAGCTATACTAGATATGAAACTACAAAGGCTTACAGGTTTGGAAAGAGGAAAAATTGATGCTGAATTTGCTGAAATTGAAAAATATATAGCAGAATTAAGAGAAATTCTTTCTGATGATTCTAAGATATATGAAATAATAAAAGAAGAGCTTCTTTATTTAAAAGAAAAATATAATGATAAAAGAAGAACTCTTATTGAAAATGAAAGAATGGAAATACTTCCAGAAGACCTTATAAAAGATGAAAATGTGATACTTACTCTTACAAATAAAGGATATGTAAAGAGAATGGAAGTTAGCAAGTACAAAGCTCAAAAAAGAGGTGGAAAGGGAGTAGCAAGCCAAAATACAATAGAAGATGATTTTGTTGAAAGTATAACATCAGCATCTAATTTAGATACTCTTATGATATTTACAAATCAGGGAAGAGTATTTAATATAAAAGTTTATGAAATTCCAGAAACTTCTAAACAATCAAGAGGAAAACTTATGAGTAACATCATCAGAACAAGAGAAGATGAGAAAATAAGAGCAGTCATCAAGACAAGAGATTTCTCTAAAGATAATGAAGTAGTATTTGTTACTAAAGAAGGACTTATTAAGAAGACTAATTTGAATGAATTTAAAAATATTAATAATTCTGGATTAAAAGCTATCAAATTAAAGGAAGATGATGATATAATATATGTAGGACTGATAGAGAAGATAGATCAGGAGCAGGTATTCATTGCAACAAAACAAGGATACTCTATTAGATTTAACAGTGATAATGTAAGACCTACAGGAAGAGATACTATGGGAGTTAAATCTATAACTCTAAGACATGGAGATTCAATTGTGTCAGCACTTCTAATTAAAGATGAAGATGGAAGCATTCTTACAGTAACTGAAAATGGATATGGTAAGAGAACAAGAATAGATGAGTATCCATTACAGGCAAGATCTGGTAAGGGAGTAATAAATATAAGATGTAATGCTAAAACTGGGCCAGTTGTATCAGTACTTCCTGTAACTGAGGGAGAAGAATTAATGGCTATAACATCTTCTGGTATAGTTATTAGAATGGCTCTTGATACTATTGCACTTTATGGAAGAGCTACTCAGGGAGTAATCATAATGAAAGTTGATGGAGCTGAAAAAGTGGTGTCAATAACTAGAGTACAATCTGAAGAAGAGGAAGAAGATGAAACATCAGAATCTAGTTCTGTAGAAACAGAAGCTAACATAGAAGAAGCAGAAGTAGTGGAAACAAAGGAAGACTAATATTTAAAAAATGGGGTGGTATATATGAGAAAAGCTTTACTATTATTTGGAAATGAAATGGAAAGAGATAATCTTATTGAAAGTGCAGTTTATTTACAAAACAGTTTAGGCTTTAAAATCATGCCTCTTTACATCAAAGATATGTCTAGAGACAAAATAATAGCTGCTTCTACTGATGGAATGATGATGAGTGGAAGATCACCTTTCATTATGCAAGGCTGGGCTGATATGGAGAAACAAGAGATAGAAGATATAGAGAAGATTCTTAAATCAAAGGGAATTGAAACTGAGCTTGAAGTAGATATCGGACTTGTTCCTGAGATAGTAACTGACAGAATGAAAGGCTGTGATGTTCTTCTTATTGGAAAAAACGAAGCTATTACTGAGAGAATCATAAGCATTTTAAAAGGAAATTATAAATCTATAATTTTTATAGGAGAAAGACCTTTAAAAGGAATGGACAAAGTAATTATTGCCAATGATGATGGGGTAAAAGTTAATAGAAGCTGTTATCAATTTACTAATCTTTTCCCAGAAGTTAAAGAATTTACTTCATTTGTAATCAACAAGGAAATTGAAGAAAATCATTTGATAGCTTATCTTGAAGGAAAAGAAAAAACAATAGATCATGAAATACTTAACACTGCAGATTATGATGAGGTTCTTAAAAAAATAAATGGATATGATTTCTTTATAATGGGAAATCTAAGCAGAAGTTATTTCTTTGAAAAGATAATTGGAAAAAATGGTATAAAATTATTAGAAAAGAGTAAAACACCTATATTTATAGGATAGTTTTTAGATAGGAATAGATCATGAAAATATTAGTTATATCAGATTCACATGGAAGACTGGAAAAATTAATTTCTATTTATGAAAAAGAGAAACCTGACATGGTAATATGTGCTGGGGATTTCAGCGATGATGCTGAGGAACTTTCATATGTCTTTCCAGAAAACACCTACCATATAGTTAAAGGTAACTGCGATTATTATGATATGCAGAGAAGTGATGAGATGGTTCTTGAGCTAGGGGGATATAAAGTCTTCCTAGCTCATGGTCATCATTACAGGGTAAAACTTGAATATGAAACAATAGAAAAAAGAGGAAGAGAGCTGGGATGTGATGTTGTTATATTTGGTCACACACACAGACCATATCTTGAAAAAAAGAAAGGTATAACCCTTTTTAATCCAGGGGCTGTACTTGGAAATGATTATGGGATAATAAAAATAAATAAAGAAAGTATTGATTTTCTTCTAAAAAGAATTTAAAATAATTAGATATATAGGAGATTTTTAGCCTTTGACGTAGGGAGGAAAAATGAAGGAAAAGGTAGCACAATTAAAGGAACAAGCACAATCTAGCATAGAGAGCGCTGCTTCTTTACAGGAGCTGGAAGAAACAAGAGTCAGCCTGCTAGGTAAAAAAGGGGAATTAACTGAAATTTCTAAAGGAATGAAAACTCTTTCTCCAGAGGAAAGACCTATCATTGGTCAACTGGTAAATGAAACTAGAGAATTCATCAGTTCAATGCTGGATGAAAAAAATAACCAATTGAAAGAGAAAGAAAAAAGAGCAAGATTAGAACAGGAAATTATTGACATCACACTTCCAGGTGAAGATATTGAACTAGGAACAAGTCATCCAATCACAGAAACAATGAATCTTATGAAAGATATATTTATTGAAATGGGATTTGATGTTGCTGATGGACCAGAAGTGGAAAAAGTTGAATACAACTTTGATGCTTTAAATATTCCTGAAACTCATCCATCAAGAGATATAACAGATACTTTCTACATTTCTGATGATGTTGTACTTAGAACACAAACATCACCAGTGCAAGTAAGATATATGCTTGAACACAAACCACCTTTCAGAATGATATGTCCTGGAAAAGTTTACAGACCTGATTATGATGTGTCTCATACACCAATGTTCCACCAAATGGAAGGATTGATGATAGGTGAAAATATTTCTTTTGCTAATCTAAAAGGAATATTGACTCATTTTGTTAAAAAAGTTTTTGGTGAAACTGAAGTAAGATTTAGACCTCACTTCTTCCCATTTACAGAACCAAGTGCTGAAATGGATGTCCAATGTGCTGTATGCCATGGTAAAGGTTGCAGAGTATGCAAAGACAGTGGATGGCTGGAAATAATGGGATGCGGAATGGTAGACCCAGAGGTATTAAAATCAGTAGGTTATGATCCTAATGAAGTGAGTGGATTTGCTTTTGGAGTTGGAATAGAGAGAGTAACTATACTGAGACATGGAATAGATGATCTTAGAGCATTTTTCGAAAATGATATAAGATTCTTAAAACAATTTAAATAATTCTGGAGGGAACAATGTTAATTTCTTTAGACTGGTTGAAACAGTATGTAGATATAAAAGAAGATATAACTCAGCTTGAAAATGCACTGACTATGATTGGTCAGGAAGTAGAAGCTATAGATGTTCAAGGTAAAGACCTTAACAATGTAGTTATAGGACAGATTGTTGAATATGGAAAACATCCAAATTCAGATAAATTGACTCTTCTGAAAGTAGATATTGGAGAGGAAGAAAAACTACAGATAATATGTGGAGCTCCAAATCATAAATTAGGAGATAAGGTAGTAGTAGCTAAGATTGGAGCTGTACTTCCTGGAGACTTTAAAATTAAAAAAAGCAAAATAAGAGATGTAGAATCTTGTGGAATGCTTTGTTCACAAGTTGAATTGGGAATAGGAGAAGATAAGAATGGAATAATAATTCTTCCAGAAGATGCTCCAATAGGTGAAGAATATAGAACATATGCTGGAATGGATGATGTTATATTTGAACTTGAAATCACTCCAAACAGGCCTGACTGTCTTTCACATATAGGGATAGCCAGAGAAGTGGCAGCTTATTATGGAAGAAAAGTAAAATATCCATCTTATGCTTTAAATGAAGTTATAGAATCTACTAATAACTATGCCAAAGTAAGAGTAGAAGATAAAGAAAGATGTAAAAGATACATGGGAAGAGTTATAAAAAATGTTACTATTGGGGAATCACCTGAATGGCTTAAAAAGAAAATAAGAGCAATGGGACTTAAACCAATTAATAACATAGTTGATATAACAAACTTTGTTATGTTTGAATATAATCAGCCTATGCATGCTTTTGATCTGGATAAATTAGAAAATAAAACTGTAGTGATAAGAGCTGCAGAAATAGGAGAAAAAATAACTACTCTTGATGGTGTAGATAGAGAACTTAATAATGGAGAACTTGTAATAGCTGATGAAGTAAAACCAATAGCTATTGCTGGTATTATTGGTGGACAGGCTACTCAAATTGAACCTGAAACTAAGAATATTTTCCTTGAAGTAGCATATTTCACTCCTGAAAATATTAGAAAAACAGCTAAAAAACTTGGAATTGTAACTGATTCAGGGTATAGAAATGAAAGAGGACTTGATATAGAAAATATCAGTGAAGTTATAGACAGAGCAGCAGCCCTTATGGCAGAAGTTGCTTCTGGAGAAGTTTTAGATGAAGTAATAGATAAATATATAGAAAAACCTCAAAAGTTTGAAATTCCATTAAATATCAATAAACTTAATAACTTTATAGGTAAAAAACTGGAGTTTGACCAAGTAGGAAAAATTCTTACAAATCTTGGATTGGGAATAAAAACTTTATCTCAGGATACTTTAATAGTAACTCCACCTGCTTATAGACAAGACTTAACTAGATCAGAAGATCTATATGAAGAAGTAATAAGAATGTATGGATTTGAAAATATAGAAGCTGTAATGCCAGTGGAAGATATTGAATCTGGTTTAAAAGATGCAAAAATATCTGTTGCTGATAATTTAAAAGAGATACTGAAAGAGATAGGGCTGCATGAAGTTATAAACTATACATTCATTCCTAAGGAAGCTTTAGATATTCTTAAGATAAAAGATAAAGTAATTGAAATAAGCAATCCTTTAAGTGAAGATATGTCTATAGTAAGACCTACTTTAGTATACAGTCTTCTTGCAAATATCAGAGATAATATCAATAGAAATCAATTTAATTTGAGGTTCTATGAAGTATCAAAAGTATTTGCTCCAGCAGGAGAATTAGCAAATGAAGACTTGAGAATCTGTATAGCTATAGCAGGGAAACCAGAAAGAACTTTATGGAATCCAAAACCTGAATCATATAACTTCTATACTATAAAAGGATATGTAGAAAAACTTCTTGAATATACAGGTATCAGCAGATACAAGCTTGAAAGAAGTACAAAAGAAATTTTCCATCCAGGAAGAAGTGCTGATATCAGAATAGGAAATGATATTATTGGAACTTTTGGAGAAGTTCATCCAGATGTTCAGGAAGCTATGGATATAAAAAGAGAAAGAGTATATATAGCTGATATAGATTTAACTAGGGCATTAAAATATATGAAAAATGCTGTAAAATATGAAAGAGTAGTAAAATACCCAGAAGTAACTAGAGATTTGGCCATCGTACTTGATAAAAATGTACTTGTAGGAAATATGATAGATGACCTGAAAAAAGTTTCTATTTTAATAGAAAATATAGATATATTTGATATTTATGAAGGTGAAAAAATAGATGCAGATAAAAAATCAGTAGCTATCAGCATAGTACTTAGAGACAAGAAAAAAACTCTTACTGAAAAAGATATAAATAATGTTATTGAAAAAGTGTTAAACACTATCTCGAAAAATTATAATGGAGAGATAAGACAATAAATATTTAGGAGGGTTAAGATGGATTCCTTAAAAGAGTTATTTAAGATAGGAAATGGGCCTTCAAGCTCACATACAATTGGACCAGAAAGAGCAGCCAAAAAATTTAGAGAGAGAACACCTAATGCAGCAAGATATGTAGTAGAGCTGTATGGATCTCTAGCTCTGACAGGAAAGGGGCACCTTACTGACTGGATAATAGTAGAAACTTTAAAACCAGTTGAAACTGAGATTGTATGGATGCCAGAAGTGGTTTATGACTATCATACTAATGGGATGAAATTTAAAGCTTTAAACAACAGTGGAGATACAATAGATGAATGGATAGTCTTCTCAGTAGGAGGAGGAACCATCATGGAATTAGGGCAAGAAAGAAGAGGGCCATCACAAATTTATCCATTTTCAAAGATGGATGACATCAAGAAATGGTGTGAAGAAGGAAAGAAAGAGTACTGGGAATATGTTGTGGAACATGAGGGAAAGGAAATATTCACTTTCCTTAAAGAGATATGGGATGCAATGGAGGCAGCTGTTGAAAGAGGAATAGAAAAAACAGGTGTACTTCCAGGAACTCTAAAACTATCTAGAAGAGCTCAAAGCTTTTATAGAAAAGCAAGAAATAACCATGGAAGAGGTGGATTTCTAGGAAGAATATTTGCTTACACTCTGGCAGTATCTGAAGAAAATGGAGCTGGAGGAAGAGTTGTAACTGCTCCTACATGTGGAGCTTCAGGAATTATTCCAGGACTTTTATATGCACTTAGAGAAGAATATGATATATCTGAAAAAGAGCTTCTTAAAGGATTGGCAATAGCTGGTCTTATAGGAAATATAGTGAAGGAAAATGCCACTATATCAGGAGCTGAAGGAGGATGTCAGGCTGAAGTAGGAACTGCATGTGCAATGGCAGCAGGAATGGCATGTTTTCTTTTGGGAGGATCATTAGATCAAATTGAATATGCTTCTGAAATGGCATTGGAACATCATCTTGGACTTACTTGTGATCCAGTAGGAGGATATGTACAAATACCTTGTATAGAAAGAAATGCAGCAGCTTCAGCGAGAGCATTGGATTCAGCAGCATACAGCCTTTATACAGATGGTAAACATACTATTTCTTTTGATCAGGTGGTTATAACTATGGGTGAAACTGGAAAAGACTTGAAAAGTGAATATAAGGAAACATCTTTGGGAGGACTTGCAAAATTTAGATTTAATGCAGAATGTTAAAATAATTTTATAAGAATATATCAAGAGGCAGCCTCAAAAAATTACAGAATTTTTTGAGCCGCCTCTTAAACTTTTTATAGAATATGGAGTAAAAATACAGAATTTAAAAGCTGACAAGAAAGGAAAAAGGGATGAAATTAGTTGTAGGCCTTGGCAATCCAGGGGATAAATATGCTAAGACAAGACATAATATAGGGTTTGAAGTTATCAACAGATTACAAAAAGACCTTAATATAGTAGGAGAAAAGGATAAATTTCAGGGATTTCTCAGTGAGAAGAATATAGATGGAGAAAAAGTTCTCTTTCTAAAACCTCAGACTTTTATGAATCTCAGTGGAAACTCAATAGCTGCTGTGGTAAATTTTTATAAAATAGACGCTAAAAATGATATGATTGTGATCTATGATGATATGGATCTTCCTGTTGGAAAAATGAGAGTAAAAGAAAAGGGAAGTTCAGGAGGTCACAATGGAATAAAATCTATAATTTCTCATTTAGGTGATGAGTTTTTACGTATTAAATGTGGTATAGGAAAGAGCAAAGATGATACTATAGATTTTGTACTAGGTCAGTTTGATAAAAGTGAACAAGAAATTGTTGATAAAATGATTGAGAATGCATCTGATTGTGCCTTAGATTTAATAAGAGATGTTGAATTAGGCAGAATAATGCAGAAATATAACAAAAAGTAATAACTTGCGATGGAAAAAAATAACGAAAACATATTGTTAAATAGATATAAATGTGGTAAACTGATTAGTAGAAATTAACTTTATGAAAGGAGATTCATATGAGATTTTTTGGTTTCAGAGGTGGAGTGCATCCGCCTGAAAATAAACTACAGACAGAAAATATGCCAGTAGAAAAACTAGCAGCACCAAAAATGTTGTACATTTCATTATTACAACATATAGGATCACCACTAGATCCAATTGTGGCTATTGGAGATAAAGTACTTAAAGGTCAGAAAATAGCTGACTCTCAAGCTTTTTTAACATCTCCTATACATTCGCCAGTAAGTGGTACAGTTAAAAAAATTGAAGAGCATGTTTTTCCATTAATGGGAAGAATCAAAACTATCATGATTGAAAATGATGGGGAAGAAACTTGGGCAGAGTTACCTAAGATAGAAAATTGGGAAAAAGCTGACAAGAAAGATTTATTAGCAATGATCAGAGAAAAAGGAATTGTAGGTATTGGAGGGGCAAGTTTCCCTACTCATGTAAAACTTAATCCACCTGCTGATGTAAAGATTGATACTTTACTATTAAATGGAGCGGAGTGTGAACCTTATCTTAATTCAGACAACAGACTTATGCTTGAACATCCAGAAACTATAATTGAAGGTATCAAAATCATCAAAAAAGTTTTAGGAGTAGAAACAGCTATCATAGGTATTGAAGAAAATAAACCTGAGGCAATAGCTTCTATGAAGAAGGCTGCTGAAGGTACAGGGATAGAGATAGCTCCTCTAAAAACAAAATATCCTCAAGGAGGAGAGAAGCAATTAATCAAAGCTGTTTTAGATAGAGAAGTTCCATCTGGAAAACTTCCATCAGCAGTAGGAGTAGTAGTTCAAAATACAGGAACAGCAGCAGCTATCTATGAAGGATTAGTAAAAGGTACTCCTCTAATTGAAAAAATTGTTACAGTTTCAGGAAAAGCAATTGCAAATCCTAAAAATATAAAAATAGCTATTGGAACACCATTCTCTTATATTCTTGACAAATGTGGAATAAACAGAGATGCAATGGATAAATTAGTAATGGGTGGACCAATGATGGGAATGGCTCAATTCTCAGAAGAAGCTCCAGTAATTAAAGGAACTTCTGGTTTACTGGCTCTTACTAAAGAGGAAACAAATCCTTATAAACCAAAAGCTTGTATAGGATGTGGAAAATGTATAGGAGCATGTCCAATGCTTCTTGAACCAATCATGTTTGCAAGACTTGCTGCTTTTGAGCAATGGGAAGAAATTGGAAAATACAACCTGATGGATTGTATTGAATGTGGATCATGTGCTTACATATGTCCATCTAACAGACCATTAACTGAAGCTATAAAGATTGGAAAGTCAAAATTAAGAGCAATGAAAAAATAACATACAGTAAAAGTTATTAAGTTATTAGGAGGGTACAAGTGACTAATATTTTGAAGATGGGGCCATCACCTCATATAAGAACATCAGAAACAGTTGAAAAAGTAATGTATGATGTAATAATATCTTTAATACCAGCATTTTTAGTTGCTGTATATGTTTTTGGAATAAGAGCATTTATAGTTACTTCAGTTGCTATATTATCATGTATTGTTACAGAGTTTGTTTGTCAAAAAGTAATGGGTCAGGATATTTCTGTATTTGACGGAAGTGCAATTCTTACAGGTATTCTGTTTTCTTTTGTTATACCAGTAAATATGGCTCTTATTTATGTAATTATTGGATCGATAGTTTCTATCGCTCTTGGAAAAATGGTATTTGGAGGACTTGGACATAATATATTCAACCCTGCATTGGTAGGTAGAGCATTTGTTCAGGCTTCATGGCCAGTAGCTATTACTACTTTTTCTCTAGATGGAAAAGCTGGAGCTACAGTATTAGATGTTATGAAAAGAGGACTTCCATTAGATGGAGCTTTATTAGAAGGTGGAAACCAATATGTTCAGGCTTTTGTAGGTAGAATGGGTGGATGTTTAGGAGAAACTTCAGCTCTGGCTCTTCTTATTGGAGGAATCTATCTTATTTATAGAGGGCAGATAGACTGGAAAATGCCAACTTTAATAATAGGTACAGTATTTGTTCTTACTTGGGCAATGGGAGGAGATCCTGTAATGCATATCCTTTCAGGAGGATTGTTCTTAGGAGCTTTCTACATGGCTACAGATATGGTAACAAGTCCATATACACCAAAAGGTAAAATAATATTTGCATTAGGATTAGGACTACTTATATCTTTGATTAGAATGAAAGGTGGATACCCAGAAGGTGTTGCTTACTCTATTCTTATTATGAATGGAATTGTTCCATTAATCAATAGATATACTGCACCTAAAAAATTTGGTGAGGTGAAGTCTAATGAAAAATAGATTTGTACACTATGGAGCAGTACTATTAATAATAGCTGCTGTATCAGCTGGAATACTGGCTGTAGTAAATGAGCTTACTAAAACTGTAATAGAAAAAAATGAAACCGCAGCTATAAATCAAGCAAGAAAGAATGTTCTTTCTTCTGCTGATACTTTTAAAGAAGAAGAGGCAGTAACAGCTAGTGGATTGAAATTTATACCTGGATTTAATGCAGCTGGAGAACTTACAGGATATGTTGTATCTGTATCAGAAAATGGTTATGCAGGTGCCATTAATTTCGTTTTAGGTATTAATATAGATGGAAAAATCGCAGGACTGGATATTATAGGAAGCCAAGAGACTCCAGGATTAGGAGCTAAAATTATGGATAAACCATGGCAGGCTATCTGGGCAGGAAGAGACTCATCATATGTCTTCAATAAATCTACAGATGCATTTGCAGGGGCTACTATATCTCCAACAGCAGTTTATACTGGAATGATGAGAACTTTGGCAGTCTATGACAAAGAGGTGAGAAAATAGTGGAGAAAAATAATTATGGAAAAATATTATTTGAAGGAATATTCACAGGAAACCCTGTATTTATTCTTCTATTAGGATTATGTCCTACACTTGGAGTTACAAGTTCAGCAATAAATGGTATGTCAATGGGATTGGCCGTTGTAGCAGTTCTTGCCTGTTCAAATGCTTTAATTTCTGCATTTAAGAAATTAATTCCTGATCAAGTAAGAATTCCAGCATTTATTATGATCATAGCATCATTGGTTACAATAGTTGAAATGGTTATGAAGGCATATACTCCTGATCTTTACAAAGTATTGGGACTATTTATTCCTCTTATAGTTGTTAACTGTATAGTATTGGGAAGAGCAGAAAGCTTTGCATCAAAAAATGGTGTATTTGCATCTCTAGTTGATGGAGTAGGGACAGGACTTGGATTTACTTTATCTCTTACTGTATTAGGTGCTATCAGAGAAGTTCTTGGTAATGGATCTATATTCAATATCAAGTTTGCTCCTGCAGGTTTCACTCCTGCACTTATATTCATACTTGCACCTGGAGCTTTCCTTACAATTGGATGTATCATAGCAACTCTTAATTATCTTAAGATGAAAAAGAGTAAGGAGGGATAGAAAGTGACTTTTGGAAGTATTTTTAGTATTATAGTAGGTTCTATATTTATAAATAACGTTATCTTTGCTAAATTCTTGGGATGTTGTCCTTTTGTGGGGGTATCTAAGAAAATAGATGCTTCATTGGGAATGGGAATGGCAGTAACTTTTGTTATAACTTTGGCTTCAGGGATAACTTGGCTTGTATATCATTTTTTACTTGCTCCATTTGGATTAGACTATTTGCAGACTATAGCTTTTATATTAATCATAGCAGCATTAGTTCAATTCGTTGAAATGGCTATTGCTAAGACTTCACCAAGTCTTTATAAAGCTCTTGGAGTATTCCTTCCTCTTATTACAACTAACTGTGCTGTACTAGGGGTAGCAATCATTAATATACAAGAAGGTTTCAATTTTATTGAAACATTAGTAAATGGATTTTCTGTTGCAGTAGGATTCTCTCTAGCATTAGTATTACTTGCTGGTATCAGAGAAAGAATAGAATACTCAGCTATTCCAGCACCATTTAAAGGAGTACCAATTGCATTTATATCAGCTGGTCTTCTTGCTATGGCGTTTATGGGATTTAGTGGAATGCAAATATAAATATTTTGGAGGTTAATATGAACGCAGTAATAATGCCTGTGGTAGTTTTAGGACTGACAGGTCTTGCTATGGGGTTGTTCTTGGCCTTTGCTTCAAAGAAATTTGAAGTTGAAGTGGACCCAAAAATAGAACAAATAATGGGTATTCTTCCTGGTGCAAACTGTGGAGGATGTGGATTCCCTGGATGTGCTGGATATGCAGCAGCTGTTGTAAATGAAGGTGCAGGAATGTCATTATGTGCCCCTGGAGGAGCTAGTGTAGCTGAAGGAATAGGGCAGATTATGGGAACTACAGTAGAAGTATCTGATGAAAAAATAGTTGCTAAAGTATTATGCCAAGGAGATAATACAAGAACTACTAAGATATATGAATTTGATGGAGAACTTCAAACTTGTGCTGCAATGATGCTTTATGCAGGTGGAGATAAATCATGTGTATATTCATGTTTAGGACATGGAGATTGTGAAAGAATATGTCCAGTAAATGCAATTAAAGTAAATGATAAGGGAATTGCTGAAGTAAATGAAGATAAATGTATCTCTTGTGGATTATGTCAAAAAGAATGTCCTAAGAAAGTTATCTCTATGCTTCCTCAAAATAAGAAAGTTACAGTACTTTGTTCTTCTAAAGAAAAAGGTGCTACTGCAAGAAAGGCTTGTTCAACTGCTTGTATAGCATGTGGATTGTGTAAAAAAGCATGTCCAGTAGATGCTATTACAGTTGAAAATAATCTTGCTAAAATAGATCCAGATAAATGTATTCAATGTGGTTTATGTGCTGCTAAATGTCCTACAAACGCAATCAAAAGCGAAATAAAGGAAGTTAAAAAAGCTGAAATCATAGAAGAAAAATGCGTTGGATGTACTCTATGTGCTAAAGTTTGTCCAGTAGGAGCTGTAGAAGGAGAACTTAAAGCTAAACATAAAATAGAGCAGGAAAAATGTATTGGATGTGGACTATGTTTTGATAAGTGTAAATTAAAAGCTATCAAAATGAATGTAATTGAAAGAAGAGATTAATTGTATATAGACAATAATAAAAGACACTCACAACTTGTTGGGTGTCTTTTTTTTACAGAATTTTTTTTAAATTACAGATTTCTATACTTATTAGCTGCCTATCTTCATTGACAAAATATTTATAATAAAGTAAAATTTAAGAGTATACATTATGAAAAATGTTATTGGGGTGGGATAATATATGTGGAGCTTTTTTAATGGAAAGAAAAATAAAAATAGAATAACTGACTTAAAGACAGCAGTAGAAAATTTGGTAGATTTTCTAGAGGAAAGAAAAGTATATCCTGAAGAGATTGAAGAAGAATTTTCTGGGGAAGAAATTATAGAGAGTGATACTGTAAAGAGAAAACTTATTTATGAAAAAGGAAATTTAAGGAGAGGAATAGAGTATCTGTTCAATAATAAAGAGAATAAGGAAATTCTTATGGAGGATATAACATACAATAAGAATGGAAATATAAAAGTATGGATATCTCATTATCCAGAAAACAGCTTTGTAAAAGAATTTTATGAAGATGGGAAACATAAAAGAATTTGCATAACTGAAAATAGTAAAATAGTAGAAGAAATAAGATATGAATATTATGAAAATGGCAAACTAAGAAATTTGACTTCTTATAAAAATGGGGAAAAAAGATATATAAGAGTATCAAGAATTGGAAAAGTAGAGGAAGAAAAAATAACAAAGGGAACAAAAGTAAAAACTTTTACATATGATGATACAGATATTTTATATAGTGATGAAGAATATGAACTGAGAATTGAAATACAAAATGAAATAGAATATGTAGTGAATATAAGAGATGCTTCTCTTTATACAGGAAAATTTTTTATTAATATATTTGATGAAGATACAATGAAAATAATAAAGGTAGAACAGGAATATATTGAAGGATTACCCCATGGAATATGGAAAATATATTCT
>Ga0153982_1000135_pt1 | contig 19654 bp, 16 predicted proteins | sample TSGA066MetaG_FD_104743 | JGI IMG/M metagenome (GOLD analysis project Ga0153982, IMG submission 104743) | Attine ant fungus gardens microbial communities from Georgia, USA - TSGA066 MetaG | ecosystem: Host-associated > Fungi > Mycelium > Unclassified | place: USA: Georgia, Alexander Wildlife...
ATAAACTGGTTAGGATCTTCCAGCGTACCGCGCTCGGCAAACATCGCCTGATCCAGCAGCAGTTCTACCCACTCGGCAAAACGTGCTTCGTCCTGCGTATCGGCAGCACGCTTCACCAGCGCGTGTTCCGGGTTCAGCTCAAACAGATATTTTACTTCCGGCACCGGCTGGCCAGCCGCAGCAAACAGCTTCGCCATCTGCGTGCTCATTTCGTTAGCGTCCGTGGTCACAATTGCTGGCGTATCGGTCAGGCGGTGCGTCAGACGCACATCCTTCACGCGCTCGCCCAGCAGCGTTTTCACGCGGTCAACAAAAGGCTCCAGCGCTTTCTCTGCTTCCTTCTGCTCTTCGCTCTCTTCATCGGCCAGCTTGCTTAACGCTTCGTCTGCTTTGCTGACGGACTGGAAGGTTTTACCGTCGAACTCGGTCAGATAGCTCATCATCCATTCGTCGATGCGATCGGAAAGCAGCAGCACCTCGATGCCTTTTTTACGGAACAGCTCCAGATGCGGGCTGCTTTTCGCGGCGGCGTAGCTGTCGGCAGTGATGTAGTAAATTTTATCCTGCCCTTCCACCATGCGGCTGACGTAATCTTCCAGCGACACGGTCTGCGCGGCACCTTCGCTGCTGGTCGAAGCAAAGCGTAACAGCTTAGCGATGGTTTCTTTGTTGGCGCTGTCTTCAGCCGGGCCCTCTTTCAGCACCAGACCAAACTGCTGCCAGAATTTCTGGTATTGCTCTTCGTCATCCTTCGCCACTTTTTCCAGCATTTGCAGCGCGCGCTTACTCAGCGCGTTACGCAGATTCTGGGTAATGCGGCTGTCCTGCAGGATTTCACGCGAGACGTTCAGCGGCAGATCGCTCGAGTCTATCAGGCCACGAACGAAGCGCAGGTAGTTCGGCATGAACTGCTCGGCGTCATCCATGATAAATACGCGCTGTACGTACAGCTTCAGCCCGTGTTTATGATCGCGGTTCCACATATCCCACGGCGCCTGGGAAGGGATATAAAGCAGGCTGGTGTATTCCTGCTTGCCTTCCACACGATTGTGACTCCAGGTCAGCGGATCGGCAAAGTCGTGGGAAACGTGCTTATAAAATTCTTTGTACTCGTCGTCGCTGATTTCGGACTTGTTGCGCGTCCACAGCGCCTGCGCCTTGTTGATTTTTTCCCAGCTGGAAGTTTTTTCTTCTTCGTTGTGCTCTTCGATTTCTACCGGCAGCGCGATATGGTCGGAGTATTTGCTGATAATACTGCGCACGCGCCAGGCGTCCAGGAACTCATCTTCGCCTTCACGCAGATGCAGCGTGATTTCCGTTCCGCGATCTTCTTTATTTATATCGGCGATGGTGTATTCGCCTTCACCGGCAGATTCCCAGAACACGCCCTCTTCGGCGCTGGCTCCGGCTGCGCGGGTACGTACGGAAACCTTATCCGCCACGATAAATGCGGAATAGAAACCGACGCCGAACTGACCGATCAGCTGGCTATCTTTTGCCTGGTCAGAGCCCATCGATTCCAGGAAAGATTTGGTGCCGGATTTAGCGATGGTTCCCAGGTTTTCAATGACTTCGTCTCGCGTCATGCCGATGCCGTTATCGCTCAGCGTCAGCGTACGATTTTCCTTATCAACAGAAACACGAACCCGCAAATCGCCGTCGCCCTGATAGAGATCCGGCGTGGAAAGCGCGCGGAAGCGCAGCTTGTCGGCCGCATCGGAGGCATTGGAGATCAGTTCACGCAGGAAGATTTCTTTATTTGAATAGAGGGAATGGATCATCAGGTGCAGAAGCTGTTTTACCTCTGACTGGAAGCCACGCGTCTCTTGTCCTTTCATGGTCATTGCTACCTCATAACTGGTTTACGTTGAGAAGTAGAATGGGGACAGCGGGGAAAAATTCAAGGCGGCACGACGGATCGTGCCGTTAAATAGTTAAAATTTAATCTTATGGCGCCCGGCCAGAGAGTGCGACAGCGTGGTGCCGTCGACCATTTCCAGCTCGCCGCCAACCGGTACGCCGTGCGCGATGCGGCTGGCGTCAACGCCATATTGCCCGCACAGTTCGGCGATATAGTTGGCGGTCGCTTCTCCTTCTACCGTTGGATTGGTCGCCAGGATAACTTCCTGAATCGACTCTTTTTCCAGCCTCTGTTCCAGCCGGTCCAGACCGATATCGTTCGGGCCAATGCCGTCCAGTGGTGAAAGATGCCCCATCAGCACAAAGTAGCGGCCGGCAAACTGCCCGGTTTGCTCAATGGCATGGATGTCGGCAGGGCTTTCCACCACGCAGATCAAACCGGTTTGCTGCCGCCGGGAATTGGCGCAGATGGTGCAGATTTCCTGCTCGGTAAAAGTACGGCAATCGGCACAGTGGCCAATTTCCGACATGGCTCGGGTCAGCGCCTGCGCCAGACGCATTCCGCCGCTGCGATCGCGCTGCAGCAGCTGAAACGCCATGCGCTGTGCCGACTTGGGCCCTACACCGGGCAGGCAGCGCAGCGACTCCATCAGGCTTTCAAGGAGCGGGCTGGTTTGCATCAGAACGGCATCTTAAAGCCAGGCGGCAACTGCATACCGCTGGAAACCGCAGCCATCTTGTCTTTCTGCGCTTCCGCTACGCGACGAGCCGCATCGTTGAATGCCGCAGCGACCAGATCTTCCAGCATATCTTTGTCGTCTTCCAGCAGGCTGGGATCGACTTCCACGCGCTTACAGTTGTGTGCGCCGTTGATGGTGACTTTTACCAGGCCTGCGCCTGATTCGCCGGTCACTTCCATCGCCGCGATCTCTTCCTGTACCTGCGCCATTTTGTCCTGCATTTGCTGGGCCTGCTTCATCAGGTTACCCAGTCCGGCTTTTCCAAACATAGTTCTCTCTCTTTAAGAAGGGCCGCACGCGCGCCGGAGCGCAGGTGCAGCGTTTCAAAGGGGGCGGATACTCTCTTCATCCACATCGGCGTCAAAGAAACGACGCAGCGTCTGAATATGATTATCCGCGATAATCGACTGACGCGCCTGCGCCAGTTTTTCTTCGTAAATTTTCTGCCGCCATTCCAGCGGCGTTAACACCGCCGGATTATCGTCTTCAATCAGCGTGAGTTCAACCGTCTGGCCCGCCGCTGCACTTAACGCCTCGCTCAGCGCTTTTTGCGCCGAAGGGGAATTAAGGTGCCGCTGGCTGGAACGCAGATGCAGGCAGATACCGTTCTCCGTCTGCTCTTTCCAGGCATTCAGCGCCAGCTGCTGTACCAGCTTAGGCAACGTCAGCGCGGCTATCTCGGCCGCCCAGGCGTCACGCTGCTGGGATTCAATGGTCAGCTTGGCCATCAGCTCAGGCGTTTTCTCGTGTTCTAACGCTGAACGCAGCGCTTTTGGCGTGGCGACCGGCTCGGGCTTGACCTCTACCGTTTGCGCTTTCCATCGATATGCTTCAGGTTTTACCGGCTCAGCGGCAACCACGGCGCTTTGCCGTTTCTGACCACGCTCGGTAACGGCCGCCAGCCGCTCCAGCGCCGAGCCTGCCGGCCGCGCATTGGGCGCTGCCGGCTCACTCTTTTTTAGTTTGGTCGCTCCCTGCTGGCGCATTAGCTGCGTTCGCGCCTGCAGCAGCTGGCTGGTGGCGTCGGGGAGCGGTGCGGCATCCTGAACGGTATGCACCGGCGCTGCTCCCGCTGGCGGGACCGGATTCGGCTCTGGCGGCGGCGCACTTTGTGGCCGCTGCATTTCCTGCTGTGCCTGAGGCTGCCGCTGCGGCGGCTGTGAGTGCGGCTGCATTTGAGGCTGCGCATACTGCTGCGGCTGTCCCTGCGGCTGAGGTTGCTGCTGCCTTACCTGCGCCTGAGGCTGCTGTGAATGCGGCTGCATCTGAGGCTGCATCTGAGGCTGCGGCTGTGAATGCGCCTGCGGCACCATTGCAGGACGCGCTACCGGCTCGGCAATCACCTGTTTAGGATGAAAGGCCAGCGCACGCAGCAGCGTCATCTCAACGCCCATTCGGCGATCCGGCGCCAGCGGCAATTCTTTCCGTCCCACCAGCAGCGTCTGGTAATAGAGCTGCACGTCAGCGGGCGGCAACACGCGAGCCAGCTCGCGTAGCCGCTGCTCAATACTGGCGAACTCTTCGTCCAGCGCGGAAGGCAGAAGCTGGATCATCGCCACGCGGTGCAGCAGCGTCAGCATTTCTACCAGCAGCGCTTCCCATTCAACGCCTCTGGAAGCCGCCTGGTTAAGCAGCGACATCACCTGTTCGCCCTCGGCGTTGACCAGCGCTTCAACCAGCGCCAGCGGCTGCTCGTCATCGAGCGTGCCGAGCATACTGCTGACGGCCTCGGTGGTGACCTTGCCCTGCCCCATGGCGATAGCCTGATCGGTCAGGCTTAACGCGTCGCGCATGCTGCCGTCGGCGGACCTTGCCAGCAGCTGGAGCGCGCGCGTTTCGGCCTCGATCTGCTCTTCATTCAGTACATGTTCCAGCTGACCGCGAATTTGCCCGACGTCGAGCGCTTTCAGATGAAACTGCAGGCAGCGTGACAGAATAGTCACCGGCAGCTTTTGCGGATCGGTCGTCGCCAGCAGAAATTTGACGTGCTCGGGCGGCTCTTCCAGCGTTTTCAACAGCGCGTTAAAGCTGTGGCGAGAAAGCATGTGCACTTCATCGATCAGGTAAACCTTAAACCGACCGCGCGCGGGTGCATACTGCACGTTATCCAGCAGATCGCGCGTATCCTCAACCTTGGTTCGCGAGGCCGCATCGATTTCAATCAGATCGACAAAGCGCCCTTGTTCAATTTCCCGGCAGTTATCGCACTTGCCACAAGGCGTGGCGGTGATGCCGGTTTCGCAGTTAAGGCCTTTCGCCAGGAGGCGGGCAATAGTGGTTTTTCCTACACCCCGGGTGCCGGAAAAAAGGTAGGCGTGATGGATGCGGCCAAGCGACAGCCCGTTGGCCAACGCGGTCAAAACGTGCTCCTGACCGACCACATCACTAAATGCCTGGGGACGCCACTTGCGGGCCAGTACCTGATAGCTCATTAGTGCTTCATCATTGATTTATAAAGGATAATTAATCTAAACACCGTTAACCCGTGGTTTAGCCTCGTTTCAGATTACCCGCACAGTGTACCAGTACAGTCCACGTCATTCCTGTTATTTTGCGTAAAACCGCCCGGTAAATCTCCCGATGGCGCACAGGCTAAAAAAGGATATCTGGTTTGTTTAAGAAAAAATACCTGGGGGCCGCGCCGTAAATTTCTCCTAATCATTAAATGATGACGAATAAATAAAAAACCAGTCAATACTCCTAAAATTATAAAATTAATTTACTGGCAGCACACCAGAGTATTTAATAACAAAACCCTTAAGAAGAATCAGAAAAGGCAACCAGCAAAAGGAGGTAATCCAATAGCAATGAACGACCTTATTTTTAATTTAAGCTGTTGAAAATAAAATACTTTATAAAATAAGCATCACGGTGTGATTATTCCCCTTGTTAAGCTGAAATTAATGGATTGATAAAATGAAAATTAAGGACAATAAGACGCCCTTGAAAGTCCCCGCTGCGGGAAACAAAAATAATTTAATAATGACTCTTAACGCGCTGGCGATAATGACCCTGCCCGCGCTGGCCTGTATCAATATAAGCCGGGCAGCAGAAAATATTACTGTCGGTACTCAGGGCGGTAGCGGCGGCAACGGCGGTATGGCCAGCCAGCCTGGTGGCGCGGGTAACGGCAGCAACGGCGGCGATGGAGCCAGAGCGGCAGGAAGCAACAACGCCAGCAATGGCAACAGCGGCATTGATGGAAGTCATGCAGCCAGCGGCTCAGCAGGCGTTGATGGGGTGGCGGGTACGGCTGCTTCCGCCACCGCTTCTTCCCTACGCAACGTCAAAGGTCAATCAGGGCTATTGCAAATTGGTGCTGACGGCGGCGAAGGCGGTACGGCGGGTGAAGCCTCCAGCGGTTCCAGCGGCGGCAACGGTGGCAAAGGCGGCAACGGCGGTAACGGCGGCACTTCCGGAAGCGGCGGCGATGGGGGTAACGGCGGCAACGGCGGCACGGGCGGCGACGGTGCCAGCGGTGGCAATGGCGGCAGCGGCGCAGCGGGTGGCGATGGCAGCCTGACCGTCAGCCAAAGTACGTTTACCACTACGAAGCTGGCGGTCGGCGGCGCGGGCGGCAGTGCCAGCAATGGCCAAAATGGCCAGTCGGGAGGCAACGGCGGCGCGGGCAACAGCGGTGGCGAAGCGGGTTTGCATGGCGTACAGGCCGCTGCTGGCCTTCCGGGTAACGGCGGGAACGGCGGTGACGCTGGCCAGGGAGGACGCGGAGGCAATGGTGCGGCCGGTGGCAATGGCGGTGACGGGGTTTTACTGCTCAGCAATACAACGCTGAACGTACAAAATGCTTTGACGATTGGCGGGGCGGCAAGCCACGGATCGAACGGCGGGCATGGCGGCAGCGGCGGCAACGGCGGTGATGCAGGAAGAACCGCCAGTACTAACAGTGAAACTAATATCACCGGCGAAACGGGCAATAGCGGCCAGGGTGGCGCGGGAGGTCGAGGCGGCGATGGCGGCAACGGCGCTAACGGGGGCAACGGGGGCGAGGGAACGCTAACGCTCAATAACACTATTTTAAATGCCAGATCTGTGGCTATCGGTGCCAGCGGCGCAAATGGCGGCGACGGCGGCAGCAGTGGCGGTAACGGGAAAGCTGGCGTCGTCGACAGTATGGCCGCCGCAGGTGAAAGCGGCTCCGGCGGCAAAGGAGGAACAGCAGGAAACGGCGGCATAGCGGGCGCGGGTACGCTTAACATCGACAACACCACCCTCACCCTGTCTTCAATGCAAATTGGCGGTAACGGCGGCCATGGCGGTAATGGCGGCTCCCTTCAGGGCAGTGCGGCTGTTGGTAACGGCGGTGATGGGTCAGATGGGGCTACCGGCACGCTATGGTTCAACAGCGGCAAAATGACCAACAGCGGCCACCTTCAGCTGGGAGGCCGGGGCGGCGATGCCGGTGATGGCGGTACTGGCCAGGGCGTCAGAGGCCGAGCGGGGAACGGCGGCCAGGCGGGTAATGGCGGTAAAGGTATAGCTATTTTTACCGGCGGCAGCGGCCAGATTGGCGGCACCGTGCAGTTAGGTGGAGAAAATGGCGGCCACGACGGCGTTTTAAACAGCAGCGCTTTTGCGCAAACTGCGGGGACAGGCGGTGCAGGGCTGCTGGAGATCAGAGGCGGCACCTTTACGGCAGGCACGCTGAAGATTGGTACAGCCACGGTATGGGGCGCGCTAACGGGCGTAACGTCAACGGCGGAAAGTCAGTATCTCCAGAGCGGCGGTATTTTTCAGTCTGGCGCTACCGAGCTGAACAGCGGCAGCCTGATGGTTAGCGGCGGCACTTTTGCCAGCCAGACGCTGGAAGCCAATCAGGGCACGCTGGCCGTAAGCGGCGACGGCACGCTGATTTTCGGTTCAAACGAGCTGAACGCTAACAGCTGGCAGGAAAGCGTGGCGCTTTTGCAGCAAGCGCAACAGGTAACCTGGAACGGTAAGCTGATTCTGAGCGGCAACACGACGCTCGATCTTTCCAGCAGCGATCTTTCATGGCGGATCGGCGGTAATGATGCCACCTGGGGTCTGGGATCCTCATCGCTAACGGTGATCGATGCTCGATCTTATATTGAATCCGGGAATCCTGCGCTGGCGATGGGCAGTGCGCAAATTGCTTCAGATGCCAGACTGCTGGTGCTAACGGATAATGGCGTAACCGCAGAAGAAAGTTTTATCGCCGTAGCGGGCGCAGGCGGCACAACGCAGGCGGCACCAGCATGGGCGCAAACCAGTATCAACACGTCCAACCGGTTGCTGACCGCAACATCTTCTGCCGGTACGGAAGGCACGCTGCTGACGCTCGGCAACGCCGATATCGCTAAGACGATGCCAAAAATGTCCGCTCGCTCGGTCAGGCTGCTTAACGCGATGAGCAGCCTGATTGGCATTAATACCGCGTCAGACAACGCCGCACAGCGCTTTCTTTCCCAGACAACGGATGTTCGCTACGTCAGCGATGCCACCACTGCCGCTCGCATTGTGGAGTCTGCGATCAACTTTGCCTCTGTCGCCAACGTGGCCGGCACCAGTTATCAGGTAATGACCGCAACAACCAGAGCTATTTCGCAGCACTATTCACAGAGCGAGCATTTTTTTGCAGGAACGCCCCGGGAAGAAGGGTTCAATCTATGGACGTCGCTGCTTTATAACAATGCGGCGCTAAAAGGCTATAACGCTGGCGGTTTTAACGCCAGAACGAAAACCTGGCTGAGCGGCATTTTTATTGGCGCGGAAGATACGCTGATTACTAAATACGACGCGCTGCTGAAAACCGGCGGCGCGCTGAATATCGGTAAAGGAAAAAGCAGAGCAAGCGGTAATCTTTATCCCGTGAAGAACGATCTCGATTTCTGGGGCGGCTCGCTCTACGGCAGCTGGTTAAACAATAACTGGAACCTGATGGCCGATGTAAACTATTCACGTGCGAACCATGAGATGACGCAATCGCTGCCTGCCTACGGCTATTCGAAAATATCCGGCAAGGCAAAGTCCACAATTATCAACGGCGGCCTGACGGCAGAGTATCTGTTTCCCACTCGCTATCTGGACGTAATGCCGCATATTGGCCTTCGCTATACCTCGCTCAAAACCGACGACTTTAAGGCTAAAAGCAATAAAAAAACGCTGTTCAGCAATGCCAGCAGTTCAGCAGCGCTGTGGTCAGTGCCGGTTGGCGTCAGCGTGGGACGGGAATTTAAAACCAAATCGGGTTATACGCTGAAACCTAAAGCGGATCTTTCGTGGATTGTTAACGTCGGTGATAAAACCAGCGGAACGAAGGTGACGATGGCGGACGTTAGCGGTTCAGCCTGGAGCGAGGCGCGGATTGCCGACGGTTCGGCTTTGAACGCCAGCGCCGGTATTTTGCTACAGAAAGAGAGCCTGACTTATGGGCTGCATTACGGCGTACAGACCTCTTCGCATGAGGTTTCTCAGGCCGTTTCTGCTTCATTCAACGTGAAGTTCTAAAAAAAAGGCCGGCAAACGCCGGCCTTTTTTTTCCTCGGGCTTAATGGCCCGGGAAATTAACCAGGCTAAAGCAGGTTAATCCCATCGCATTCAGACGTGCTTCACCGCTCAGGTCGAACAGGTTGATAATAAACGCCGCATCTTTCACTTCACCACCCGCACGGCGGATCAGCTTAGCGGTCGCTTCTATCGTACCGCCCGTCGCCAGCAAATCATCCACCACCAGCACTTTGTCGTCCGGGCCAATCGCATCGCAATGCAGCTCCAGACAATCCGTGCCGTATTCCAGCTCGTAGCTTTCAGAAAACGTTTTGCGTGGCAGCTTGCCCGGCTTGCGTACCGGCACAAAGCCAACGCCCAGCGCCAGAGCAACCGGTGCGCCAAACAGGAAGCCGCGCGCTTCGGTACCCACTACTTTAGTAATACCGACATCACGATAGCGTTCAACCAACAGTTCAATACTGAGTGCATAGGCTTTTGGATCTTCCAGCAGGCTGGTTACGTCACGGAACAGAATGCCTGGCTTAGGATAATCCTCAATGCTTTTGATACTGTTTTTAATAAATTCAAGCTGCTGCGCAGTCGCGGTCATAGTGTTATGCCTGGTAAATACAAATCTGACTCGCGCGGCTTTATGCCCTTACGAAGAAATTCGCAGAGCAAAACAGAAGTGTCCGGATGGAAGCCACGCACGAAAGCGACCAAATCTATGCAAATTGTCCGACAATTGCAACCGCTGGAAAGCAATTCAGCGCTTTTGTTGCGCATATCGCCCTCGTTGTGAAGCATAAGAAAGCGCGTCAGAACACAGATAAGGTGAATTAAGCGTATTATAGGCACGATTCCTCGCGGAGAGAAAAAATGAAAAGTGCCAATTTGCTGGCGCAGCTGGCAGAAAAACTGGAAGAGCTGGCGCAGGCTATCGCGCCGCACGCTAATAAGCGCACCCCAAAAGCGCGTTTTGATAGTCAGCTTTTCCATTGTCATACTACACGGCTGGGCGATTATTTACTGGAAGTGCGGCAAAGTCTGGCCTTGTTAACGCAGAGCGTAAACGGGCAGCGGACGGAACGCGTTGCCTGGATGGCTGAACGTGTCGTGCTGCAAATAAGCGCATTGCAGCGCGAGCTGGCGACGTTAAAACTGCGCAGCAGCGAAACCCAGCCGGAGCCTGAACAGGAAAATCTTTATGAAAAGCTGGCCAAACATCAGGACTATGAACGACGCCTGCGGGCGATGGTAGCCGACAGGGAAAGCCAGCTGGCCCGTCAGGAAACGCTGGCGCAGCAGCAAACCCTGCAGCGTGAAATTGCCGCGCTTGAGGGACGCCTACAGCGCTGTTTGCAGGCGCTAAAGCGTATTGAACGCGCTATCGAAAATCGTGAGCGCTACGTTTGATGCCGTTGCTATACTTGCGAATAAAACTGGCTGGAGATAAACAATGGGATTGCTCTCCTGGATAATCATGGGGCTGGTAACGGGTTTCGCCAGCCGCTATTTCTTTCCCGGCCGTCCCGGCGGCCTGGTGGCGACGCTGGTACTGGCCGTGGTTGGCGCATTGATCGGCGGCTATATCAGCGTCTTTTTCGATTATGGTACGCTGGCCGCTATCGAACCCAGAGCGCTACTGATTGCCCTGGCTGGCGCGCTGCTGATGGTGCTGGTGGTAAAAAAGTTAAAGATCTAACGCCCGGAGAACGCTATGTCGCTGGAAAGTGCCCCTGAAGAAATTAAGCTGGCCGTGGATTTAATCATGCTGCTGGAAGAGAACAAGATAGCGCCACAAACGGTGCTGGACGCTTTAGCTATCGTACAAAAAGATTTTGAACAGAAAGTCAGCCGCGAAAAAGAGAGTAGCCTCTCTGGTTAACCCGCAGTCGTGCGCAGCGCCTGGCTATGCTGCAGCATGTCCAGCACGACGTCGACCAGCTGCGGTGCATCTGCCGCCAGATCGAAACTCTCAGGCATAAACAGCCAGTTTTCCATAAGGCCCGTGATATAACCCCGCATGACGACAGCCGCGCAGCGTGTGTTCAGCTTCCCGGGTATTTGCCCTGCCGCGATACACTGACGCAGGACATCTTCTATTTTGTCATAACACTCCAGATAAAGCGTTTGCTGGAGCATCTGCAGAGTGGCCATTTCCCCGACAAATTCGCACTTGTGGAAAATAATTTCCATAAGCGCGCGTCGACGCGTATCCCTTACTGTTGCTTCAAGGACATAGATAAGCATGGCGCGTAAAACTGAGAGTGGATCGTCAGGGTATTTTAATTGATACTCAAGCTCTACGTTTTCCAGCCCGGATTCAGACTGAGCCCAAATTTCATTAAGTAAGTCAGTTTTGTTTCTGAAATGCCAGTAAATAGCACCGCGCGTTACCCCGGCAGCCGTGGCAATATCAGCCAGAGACGTTTTCGCCACGCCGTGTTCGGAAAACCTTGTAATAGCGGCATCAAGGATGTGATGGCGCGTTTCCAGCGCCTGCTGTTTGGTTTTTCGTGCCATAGGGTGATGTTAACAACCAGAGTAGACTTACATACATTTGCGAATGTATGTACCATAGCACGACCATAATTTAAACGCAGCAATGGGTTTATTGGGTTAAGACCCATTGAACAATCGATATCGGACACTCGAGGTTTATTTATGAACAAAAACAGAGGGTTAACGCCTCTGGCGGCCGTTCTGATGCTTTCAGGCAGCCTGGTGCTAACAGGATGTGACAATAAGGAAGCACAGCAAGGCGGTCAGCAGAAAGCGCCAGAAGTGGGCGTGCTTACATTAAAAAGCACTCCGCTGAAAATAACTACCGATCTTCCAGGCCGTACCTCTTCTTTCCGGGTTGCAGAAGTTCGCCCGCAGGTTTCAGGCATTATTCTGAAACGTAACTTTGTAGAAGGTAGCGATGTTAAGGCAGGTCAGTCTCTTTACCAGATCGACCCTGCCCCTTACCAGGCAGCCTATGACAGCGCCAAAGGCGATTTAGCTCAGGCCGTGGCGAACGCACAAATTGCCGCCGTGACCGTGAAACGCTACAAGCCGCTGATGGGCACCAAATATATCAGCCAGCAGGATTACGATAACGCTTTCGCCACGCAGAGCCAGACCGCCGCCGCGGTGCAGGTAGCAAAAGCCAGCGTAGAAACCGCGCGTATCAACCTTGCCTATACCAAGGTGATTTCGCCTATCAGCGGTCGTATCGGCAAATCTGCCGTGACCGAAGGCGCGCTGGTGCAGAGCGGCCAGACCACTGCCCTGGCCACAGTTCAGCAGCTCGATCCTATTTACGTTGACGTTACGCAATCCAGTGAAGACTTTATGCGTCTCCGTCAGGAGCTGAACTCTGGCAAGCTGCAGCAAACCGACGGTAAAGCTCAGGTAAAACTGCTATTACAGGATGGTAGCGAGTTTGCGCAAACGGGAACATTGGAATTCTCCGATGTCACCGTGGACGAGACCACCGGCTCTATCACCCTGCGCGCCGTGTTCCCTAATCCGGATCACTCTTTACTGCCGGGGATGTTTGTACGCGCTCGTCTGGAAGAAGGGACCAATCCTTCCGCGCTGTTAGTACCACAGCAGGCGGTAACCCGCACGCCTACCGGTCAGGCGACCGCGATGGTAGTGGGTGCAGACAACAAGGTTGAGTCGCGCAATCTGACCACCGAACAGGCTATCGGCGATAAGTGGCTGGTTACCGCAGGCCTTAAAGATGGCGACCGTGTCATCACCACGGGTGTACAGCGAGCCAAAGCAGGCGCCACTGTGACTCCGCAGGAAGTGAGTGCTGACGACGTGACCAAAACGCAGCAACAACCGCAGTCTTAAACAGGAGCCGCTGATACATGGCTAAGTTCTTTATCGATCGCCCCATCTTTGCATGGGTCATCGCCATCATCATCATGCTGGTGGGCGTGCTGTCGATTCTAAAACTGCCGATTGAGCAATATCCTAATGTTGCGCCACCGGCCGTACAGATTCGCGCCACCTACCCGGGTGCCGATGCAAAAACGCTGCAGGACTCCGTAACCCAAGTTATTGAGCAAAACATGAACGGTATTGATGGCCTGATGTATATGTCATCAAACAGTGATTCATCCGGTACGCTACAGCTGACCCTGACCTTCCAGTCAGGTACAGATCCGGATATCGCCCAGGTTCAGGTGCAGAACAAACTGCAGCTGGCTACCCCGCTGCTGCCGCAGGAAGTTCAGCAACAGGGTATTCAGGTACAGAAATCCTCCAGCAGCTTCCTGATGGTGGCGGGTTTCGTCAGCGATGACGGCAGCATGACGCAGAACGATATTGCGGACTATGTCGCCTCGAATATCAAAGATCCTATCAGCCGTACGCTTGGCGTGGGTGATACGCAGATCTTTGGTGCGCAATACGCGATGCGTATCTGGATGGATCCGCACAAGCTGAACAACTATCAGCTGACGCCGGTTGACGTTATCAGCGCCATTAACTCGCAGAACGCCCAGGTAGCCGCTGGTCAGCTTGGTGGTTCGCCGCCGGTGCCGGGCCAGCAGCTGAACGCCTCCATCATTGCGCAAACGCGTCTGACCTCTACCGACGAGTTCGGTAAAATCCTGTTGAAGGTCAACACGGATGGTTCTCGCGTGCTGTTGAAAGACGTCGCGAAAATCGAGCTGGGCGGTGAAAACTACGAGATCGTCGCGCGCTATAACGGCAAGCCGGCCTCGGGTATCGGTATCAAGCTGGCTACCGGCGCTAACGCGCTGGATACGGCAGCGGCAGTAAAAGCCGAGCTGGGCAAGCTTGAGCCGTTCTTCCCGGCAGGCATGAAGGTGGTTTATCCGTACGACACCACGCCGTTCGTCAAAATCTCGATCATGGAAGTAGTTAAGACCCTGATTGAAGCGATTGTGCTGGTGTTTATCGTGATGTATCTGTTCCTGCAAAACTTCCGCGCCACGCTGATCCCAACGATCGCCGTGCCGGTGGTGCTGTTAGGGACGTTCGCTATCATCAGCGCCTTTGGCTATTCGATAAACACCCTGACGATGTTCGGGATGGTGCTGGCGATAGGCCTGCTGGTGGACGACGCCATCGTGGTGGTGGAAAACGTCGAGCGCGTGATGGCGGAAGAAGGTCTGCCGCCAAAAGAAGCTACCCGTAAGTCGATGGGGCAGATTCAGGGCGCGCTGGTCGGTATTGCGTTGGTGCTGTCAGCGGTATTTATTCCGATGGCTTTCTTCGGCGGCTCTACCGGCGTTATCTATCGCCAGTTCTCGATCACTATCGTTTCCGCAATGGTGCTGTCGGTTATCGTGGCGTTGATCCTGACGCCTGCGCTCTGCGCAACCTTGCTGAAGCCGATTAAGAAAGGCGATCACGGTAAAACCACCGGCTTCTTTGGCTGGTTTAACCGCCTGTTCGATAAAAGCACGCACCACTACACCAACAGCGTCGGCCATATTATCCGCAGTACCGGTCGCTATTTGCTGATTTACCTGGTGATTGTGGTCGGCATGGCTTGGATGTTCGTTAAGCTGCCAAGTTCCTTCCTGCCGGAAGAGGACCAGGGGCTGCTGCTGGCGCAGGCTTCACTGCCGGCTGGCGCAACTCAGGGACGTACGCAGAAGGTGCTCGACCAGGTTACGGATTACTTCCTGACCAAAGAGAAAGATAACGTTCGCTCGGTCTTTACGGTTAACGGCTTTGGTTTTGCGGGTCGCGGCCAGAACACCGGTATCGCCTTCGTCAGCCTGAAGCCATGGGATGAGCGCAGCGGTGCAGCCAACAAGGTAGAAGGTATCGCCGGTCGCGCCATGCAGGCTTTCGGCGCGATTAAAGATGCCATGGTGATCCCGTTCAACCTGCCGGCGATTATCGAGCTGGGTAACGCAACCGGCTTTGACTTCGAGCTGATTGACCAGGGTAACCTTGGGCATGAAGCGCTGACCAACGCGCGTAACCAGCTGCTCGGCATGGCCGCTCAGCATCCGGATATTCTGGTCGGTATGCGTCCAAACGGTCTGGAAGATACGCCGCAGTATAAGCTGACCATTGATCAGGAGAAGGCGGAAGCGTTAGGCGTTTCTATTTCTGATATTAACACCACGCTGGGCGCGGCCTGGGGCGGCTCTTACGTTAACGACTTTATCGACCGTGGTCGCGTGAAGAAAGTTTACGTCATGGGCAAAGCGGACTCCCGTATGCTGCCGAGCGACATCGATAAGTGGTACGTTCGCGCATCCAACGGTGAAATGGTGCCGTTCTCCTCCTTCGCCAGCGCGAAGTGGCAGTATGGTTCACCGCGTCTGGAGCGTTATAACGGTCTGCCGTCGATGGAAATCCTGGGTCAGGCCGCACCGGGCAAGAGTTCCGGCGACGCTATGAACCTGATGGAACAGCTGGCTGCCAAACTGCCTCAGGGCATCGGCTACGAGTGGACGGGCATGTCCTATCAGGAACGCCTCTCCGGCAACCAGGCTCCGGCGCTGTACGCAATCTCGCTGATTGTGGTGTTCCTGTGTCTGGCCGCGCTGTATGAAAGCTGGTCGATACCTTTCTCGGTCATGCTGGTAGTACCGCTGGGCGTTATTGGCGCACTGCTCTTTACTACCGTGCGCGGTCTGAGTAACGACGTGTACTTTGTGGTTGGGCTGTTGACCACCATCGGTCTGTCGGCGAAGAACGCGATACTTATCGTCGAATTTGCCAAAGATCTGATGGAGAAAGAGGGCAAGGGTCTGATAGAGGCGACGCTGGAAGCGGTACGTATGCGTCTTCGTCCTATCCTGATGACCTCGCTGGCCTTTATCCTTGGCGTACTGCCGCTGGCAATCAGTACCGGTGCAGGTTCCGGTGCGCAGAATGCGGTAGGTACAGGGGTAATGGGCGGTATGGTGACAGCGACTATTCTGGCCATCTTCTTTGTACCCGTGTTCTTTGTGGTGGTTCGCCGCCGCTTCAGTAAACACAAGGAAGATCTGGAACCGCACGATGTACAGAACCATTAATTAAGCATTCAGCTTTATCAGGAGGCCGCCAGCGCGGCCTCTTTTTTTATCTGCTGCATCATCCGTTTATTGACCCCTCCCCTGTCTGTATTGATGGCTGTCGCTTCAGCTTCTTCCTGTATACATCCCTTCGAGTTTCGTCCCCTTACCTGCTGATATCGCTTCTGTCCCTTTTTTCAGGCTGCCTTTTAACCGGCCCGTGCCGTTACACGGTAAATACGGCTTTAACTTTTATCATTGCATTTTCGTCACGCGCCGAGCATACTTGTTGTTATGTTATAACGTAACAATATCTGGAGTGCTTTATGAAACAGGATATCCATCCGGCCTACCGTCCCGTTGCTTTCCACGACACCAGCGCCGACAGCTGGTTTATCGTTGGCTCTACCATCAAAACAGATCGCACCATTGAGCTTGATGGTAAAATCTTGCCTTACGTCGTACTGGATGTTTCTTCCGCCTCGCATCCTTACTACACCGGCAAGCAGAAAGAGTTTGCTAAAGAAGGTAGCGCACATCGCTTTAACCAGCGTTTTGGCCGCTTTTTTAAATAAGGAAAGTCCATGCAGGTACTTAACTCCCTGGCTTCTGCCAGAAAACGCCATAAAGATTGTAAAATCGTACGCCGCCACGGGCGCGTATTTGTTATCTGTAAAAGTAATCCGCGCTTTAAGGCCGTACAGGGCGGCAAGAAAAAGCGATAGCAGGCCCAGGACATGCCAAACGAGCCTCCATGGATGGATTTACGGCGTGTCTGTATTCCGCTCAGCCTTTACAGCTCTTTACTGGCCTGAACGCGGCCTGAAACGTTTATCAAAGACCTCAGGCGGACCAGCAATGGTCCGCCTTTTCTATTATTTCATGCTGTTAAGCATGGCCGTTACGTTATGGCGGAAGGCGGTGATATAGGTATCGGCCACGCCGCCTTTCTCCGTCAGCGCCTCTGGATAGAGTTCGCCACCCGGCTGCGCGCCTGTCGCCGATGCAATCTGTTTAACCAGACGTGGATCGGTCTGATTTTCAATAAAATAGCTGTGGATATGCTCGTTTTTTAACTGGGTAATCAGTCCGGCAACATCTGAAGCGCTGGCTTCGGACTCGGTAGAAAAGCCGACTGGCGACATAAAAGTCACGCCGTAGCGCTGACCAAAATAGCCGAACGCGTCGTGGCTGGTCAGCACTTTCCGCTTAGCCGCTGGTATCGCGGCAAAGCTGTCTGCCGCCCACTTATCCTGTTTTTGTAGCTGGCTCAGGTAGGCCGCACCGCGCTGGCGAAATAAAGCGGCATCCTGTGGATCGGCCGCAATCAAGGCGTTCATTACGTTAGTCGCGTAGGTTTCGCCGTTTTTCATGCTGTTCCAGGCGTGCGGATCGGTAATTCTTTTACCGTCCTCTTCCATTGAACGCGTGGTGATACCTTTAGAGGCTACTACTACCTCACCCTTATATGATGATGCTGAAATCAGGCGATCCATCCAGCCTTCCAGACCCAGACCGCTGACAAAAACGACATCTGCCTTTGCCAGCGCCTCGCTATCCTGCGGCGTAGGCTCAAAGCTGTGCGGATCGCCATTTGGCCCTACCAGGCTTTTCACATGCACACGGTCGCCGCCTATCTGTTTGACGATATCAGCCAGCACGGTAAAGCTGGCTACCGTATCCAGGGTCTTTGCCATTGCCAGCGGCGTTGCACACAGCGTTGCCAGTGCCAGTACAACAGGTAACTTCTTCATACTTTCTCCTTACCAACAAGAAAAGGACGCGCGCGCAGAATACCGCCGCACGGCCCCATTAAAATCGAGATGAAAAACAGAATAGCGGCGCAGAGCACCACGGCCGGGCCAGCAGGCAACGCTAAATAGAAAGAAGCCGTAAGCCCGCTAAGGCTGGCAATCAGTGCCAGGATGATGGCAGAGGCGATCATCCCTGGCAGTTCCTGACGCCAGAAACGTGCCGCCGCTGCCGGTAACATCATCAGGCCCACGCACATCAGCGTGCCCAGGACCTGGAAACCCGCCACCAGGTTGGTGACGACCAGTACCAAAAAAACGCCGTGCACCAGCGGCGCAGTCCAGCGGTTTTGCGCGCGTAAAAAGGTGGGATCGAAAGCATCGATAACCAGCGGACGATAAATCAGCGCCAGCGCCAGCAACGTCACGGAAGAGATAGCGCTGACCAGCAGAATTGACGGGTTATCTACGGCCAGTAAAGAGCCAAACAGGACGTGGAGCAGATCGACACTGGAGCCGCGTAGCGAAACCAGCGTGACGCCCAGCGCCAGCGATCCCAGATAAAATCCGGCAAAGCTGGCATCTTCACGCAGCGGCGTATAGCGGCTTACCGCACCGGAAAGTAAAGCGACGGTCAAACCAGCAATCACGCCGCCCACGCCCATAGCCACCAGCGAAAGCCCGGAAATAAGGTAGCCAATGGCGGCACCGGGCAGAACCGCATGGGAAAGCGCATCGCCTACCAGGCTCATCCTGCGCAACAGAAGAAATACGCCAAGCGGCGTAGCGCTGAGCGAGAGTGCTACGCATGCCACCAGCGCGCGGCGCATAAAACCGAATTCAATAAAAGGATGGATAAGCGCCTGGATCATGCTGACTCCCGCTTCATTACCTGAGGATTATTTTCTGACCATTCGGCACAATCTGTAGTGAATCGCAGAGTTTGTGGGAAAAACCGATCGACCATAGTCTTATCGTGTAGCACCACAATCATGGTGCAGCCTGCCCGGTGTCTTGCAGTCAGTAGCGCAAGCAGAAGTTCGGTGGTCGCGGTATCGATGCCGGTAAAAGGCTCGTCCAACAGCAAAAGCGAAGCATCCTGTACCAGTAATCTGGCAAACAACACGCGCTGAAGCTGGCCGCCGGAAAGCGTGGCAGGCTGCGCTGTGGCGAAATCCTGCATATTGACCTGATGCAGCGCCGCTATGATTTTCTGCCTCATCTGACGGGTGATCCCGCCGAACCACCCGCACTGACGCCAGCAGCCCATAGCTACCAGATCAAAGACGCTAAGCGGAAAGTTTTTTTCAATTTCCGACTGTTGCGGAAGCCAGGCCATATCCAGCTGCGAGCGGGCTGGCGTAATATGGCCTGCTACGGGCGGAAGCAGCCCGGCCAGCGTTTTAAGAAACGTAGATTTGCCGCAGCCGTTAGCGCCAACCAAAGCGGTCATCGAACCCTGGTGGAAAACGCCATTCAATAAGGGGGTGACGGCGCGCCCCTGATAACCCGCCTCTAAATTAACCATATTTATCATCAGGATATTGCCCAATAAGTAGAGGCGCAGAGCAAAAGCGTGGCCACTGTCGCTAACAGAAGACGAGCACCGGCCGAGTGAGTAAACAGCGTATGCCGTGGGGTGAAATGCGGAAAAGCCATAAGCGTGATATCTATTATGTTATAACATAACACTAGCATATGACGTCTGCTGAAGCGGCGCAGGATAAAAATGTATCGGATTATTTCAGAAGAGACTTAACGAAGCGATAAGGTGTTATATAAAAATAATTCAACTTAAAAGGGTTTTACTGTCGCAGAAAAAGGTTTTCTCTACTAAAATAATTAA
>Ga0153982_1000136_pt1 | contig 19607 bp, 21 predicted proteins | sample TSGA066MetaG_FD_104743 | JGI IMG/M metagenome (GOLD analysis project Ga0153982, IMG submission 104743) | Attine ant fungus gardens microbial communities from Georgia, USA - TSGA066 MetaG | ecosystem: Host-associated > Fungi > Mycelium > Unclassified | place: USA: Georgia, Alexander Wildlife...
AGTGTTATAACCACTATTAAAAATCCTACTACTGCTCCTAATTTAATTATTTTAATTTTCATTTCTTCTAATGCTTCTTCATCAAATAAAAGTTTTCCATTAAGTAAAAAGTTTATGGAATAAACGACTATTCCTCCTAAACATATTTTTAAAGAAAAAACTATCATATAAAGTATAGCTGTAGTATTTATCTCCTTTAAATTTAAGAACATATAAAGACAAAACCATAATATCATTACTATATTTCCCATTAATGTTGTTCTAAAAACTTTTTCTTTTTTTAAAAGCTTCTTAAATGTAACTTCTCCTGTAAGTTTATTTTTTTCTGGTATATTTCTACTGTAATGTATTGCTCCAATAAGGTTAGCAACCATAACAGCCATACACGATATTATTGCGAAATCTATAACCAATTTTATAAGCCTCCTTACTTATTTTTTTCTATGTATAAAATCCTTACTGTAACTTCTTTATTTGTAAAAACATAAGACTTATAAACTATGTTTTCATCTTTAAGAGCTGCTACTTCCTTAACTACATTTTCATAAGCTTTTCCATATTGAGTTATAGTTGCTAAAACTCCATAAACTAAGTCTTTGTTCTCATGAGCTTTTATAAGTTTTTCTCTTCTGTCTACTACTACAATCTCATTTGTTGCTTTGTTTTCTAGTTCTTCTAATTCTTTTCTTACACTTCCTGTAGCAGCTGCTCCAGCCATTACTGAAGTTGGTACTGCATATAGCAAGTTAGTTAATAAAAATAATCCTAAAAATATTTTTTTCATAGTCTCTCCCTTAAAATTCCCATACTAACTCTGCTTTTTTAAGTATGAGTTCCCTTTTTATTACTCCATAATACCTACTATCAAATGATGTTGGGTGTGTTCCAAAGACAAAGTATTCATCTTTTTCTAAGGTTTTACTCTTCATTATTGGAAGTGGTAATCCTTTGCTGTCTTTTTCTCTTATTTTCCCTAGCCAAAACTCCTGATTGTTAATATAAACAGTTTTATCTCTTACATCTACATTATCTCCCTCAACTGCCATAACTCGTTTTAAAAGGGTATTTATGTTATCAGGAAGGTATTTTCTTTCCCTTATGTACTTCTCTGCTTCAGGTGGAAATGAAAACATTACTATATCTCCTTTATCTATCTTTTTATCCTTAGTTTCATAGAGCCTATATATCCCCATTGGTAAAGAAGCAGATATATTTATCACATATCTGCCTCTGCACCAATAAGCTCCTAATACTACACTTATCCCTAAGAATAGAGAAAAGATTAAAAATCCTTTTATAAAATTTCTTTGTATTCTTGCCATAATCTGTTAAATTCCTCTAAATTGTTTCCTGTTAATGCCTGAAGCTCCTTGCATTTTTCCTGATCTTCTGGAGAAGAAGCTCCAACATATGCAAGTTCTAATGGGGATAAATTAAGCTGGAATAATCTTTTTCCTGATACTGAAGTATAGAAATAGTCCTTCTTAATTTCTGCTGATGAAATGATTTCTATTTCTCTCTCATTAAGTCCAAAACTTCTATACATACCTTTGAACTGTTCTGATTTTGCTTCTGCATATGGTAGATAGATTTTTGTAGGACATGAAGCTAGTATTATATCTTTCAAAGATGAAGTTGCTATTTCAGAAAGTCCTTGTGTTGCAAAGATTACTGATACATTCTTTTTTCTTAGTGTTCTTATCCATGTTTCATATTTAGCTCCAAATCTTTCTAAGAAAAACTTAAATTCATCTAACACCAGTATTCCAGGAGTTCCATCAAAGAAGTTTTCCTCTAAGACATGAGTTATATATTGAAATATTGGAAAACAAGCTGAATTTGATTCCATCAGTTTATCCATTTCAAAGACCTGCCAAGAAAACTCTGTTGTTAAATCATCTCTATTTCCATCAAAGTATCTTCCTAAAGATCCATCTTTCGTAAATTGGACTATTCCCGATCTAAGTTGTGTTTCTTGTACCTGTAAACTAAATGCTGTCATAGTTCTTTTATCTTTTGGAAGTCCTGCAAGAGATTTTAGTGCTTCATCAATCTTATTCTTTTGCTCTGATGTAAGTTGTATATTCTCCTGTTCATAAATAGATATCAACCACTCATAAGCCCATGCTCTTTCTTCTGGATTATCAACATTTGCAAGAGGTTGAAATGAAAGTTCATCTTTTCCTAAATCATAAAACTTTCCTCCTACTGCTGCTGTTAAAACTCTTGATGAACCTCCTTTATCAAATACTATTACTTTGCTATTTTTATACTTTTTCCAGTTTGCAATTAAAGTACATAAAAGTACCGATTTCCCCCCTCCAGTTTGTCCAAATACTGCTGTATGTCCTACATCTCCTTGATGTAGATTTAATCTGAATGGTGTTGTTTCCTCTGATGTACAGTATAAAAGAGGTGGTGCATTAAGTCTTTTATTCCAATTTGCTCCTGCCCATATAGTTGAAAGAGGAAGTAGATCTGCTAGTGTCATAGTATTTACTAAAGGTTTTCTTACATTATGCTCTGTATCTCCAGGCATAGATCCAAGCCAGGCTTCTAATGTATTTATACTTTCTTTTACTGCTGTAAATCCTAAATTCTGTATCATAGCAACAATTTTAGCTGTCTGCTCTTCCAGTTCTTTTTCATTTTTGTTTTTCATAAGTATTGTAAAGGTATAATAACCACCTGCTACAGCCTCACTCTGTAGATCATAAGCCATGTTTTCAGCTTCTTCCTGTCTATCTTCAACTTCATAATTTGTCTGTGTATCTTCTTCAGTTATTTTATCTTCCATGGCTTGCATAAGACCTTTTCTGTTAGTACCCCATTTTCTTTTATACCCTTCAGCTATTTTAATAGCTTCTTCTCTATTTAAGAAAATAAATCTGCTAGTCCATCTATATTCATATCCGAGATGATTAAGTTCATCAAAGAAGCAAGGACAAGTATGTGTAGGAAAACCAAGAACAGATATAACTCCTAAATATTCATCTCCTATTTTGGGTACTAAACCTGGTACTACTGGTGTATCTGATAAATAGCTATCAAGATATATTCCTCCAGGCATAGGTTCTATAACTTGCTCATCATTCATACTGAAGCAAGAATGTAAATATGTTAAAGTTTCTTTATCATTCAGTTTCTTTATATCTGATAGACAGTTTTTAAGCATAAGAAAATACTCTTCTGTCATTTTTTTAAATTGTTCAAGTTCATTTAACTTATTTTCCTCTTCCTGAATCTCTTTTTCTATCAGTTTATCTTTTATTTTTGCTACATTATCAGCAGGTGGAAGATATGAAAAAGTAAAATAATATTCAGTTTCATAAAACTTTCCTGAATTAAAAGCTTCTGCTCTTACATCTTCAAATTTCTGTAGTATATCTTCATTAAACTTGCTTTTAATATGTGGTTTCACTTTTCTTCTTTTAGCTTCTATATGGAGGTTCCACCTTCCATCAAGCCGTCTTAATATATTATTGATTCTTCCTCTCATTTGAACAAGTTCATATACTGTAGAACTTCCTAAATCATGTCCTTCTATCTTATATGTTCTTTGAAAACTTCCATCTTTATTAAGGATTATTCCATCTTCTACAAGGTTAGCCCATTTCAAATAAAAGGATAGAGAATCTTTATCTTTATAGTTATATTCTCTTTCTGTCTTTAAAAACCAGAATATAAATACAACCAGTCCTCCTATAACTAAAAAATTCATTTTACCCCCAAAATTAATAGTTTATATATTTCTTAAAAGAAAATCTGACTATAGTTTCTAATATCTTTGGATCAAATTTAGGTACAAACTTAACTACCAATACCATTATTAAATAAAGAATAAAGAAAACTATTGTTAGTACAAAATTCTTCATTGATAAACCAGTAAATGCCATAACTCCTATAAAGAATATTGCCATTGATCTAGGAAGACCAAAAAGCATTATTTCCTTTGTAAATACTTGATATACTGGTATATAGAAGTTTTCATCTGCTTCTGTATATCTATCTTCCATCTACCCACCTCTTTTAAATTTAAAATCTAATATATATTTACCATTAACATAATCTTTCACTTCTGCTATGCTGTCTAAAACTCTTTTATTACCCTCCATCTTCATAGTGATAACTACATTTATTACCCTTGCTATAAGATCTGATAATGAATTGCTCTTTTCATATAAAATATATGTTTCAAGCTTACTTAATCCCCCATAACAATCATTTGCATGAATGGTACACAGCCCTCCTTCATGTCCAGAGTTGAAAGCATTTAGTAAATCAAATGCTTCTGCACCTCTTACTTCCCCCATGATGATTCTGTCAGGCGACCATCTCATAGCTCTTTTTAATGCTTGTTGTGGAGAATATATGCCCTGAATTGTCTGTACAAATGTATTATCATCATTTGTTGATTGTAATTCCCTTACTTCCTCAATGAAGTACAGTCTTTCATCTTGCATATTATCAATAACAGCGTTTGCAAAAGTTGTTTTTCCTGTGTCTGTTCCTCCTACTATAAGAATATTTCTTTTGTTTTTTACATAGCTTACAATCAAGTCTTTTTCTTTTTCTGTAAAAGCTCCTTGTTTTACATAATCATCTAACTTTAGAACTTTAAGAATCTTTTTTCTTATAGTGAAGCAAGGATTTTCAACAATAATAGGAACCATAGCCTCAAATCTTGAATTTGTAAGGGGCAGATTAGTTGATATTCCAGGATTAAGTTCATTTACTACTATTCCATCAAGAGCTGCTAAAGTGTTAATTATATTTCTTGCTACCCCTGGATCTGAATATTTTTCTGTAAAAATTTTTCCTTTTCCTAAAACTTTTATATAGATTTTATTATCAGGATTTAACATTACTTCTGTTACAGTATCGTCTTTTAAATATTCTAAAATACCAAGTTTTTCTAATCCATGTTCCAATATTGCTTTAGCTTCTAAGATGTTATTACTCTCCATTTTCTCTTTCTGCCTCCAGATTTTCATCTTCCTCTTTCTTTTTATTCCTTGCCTTTCTTTCAGCAAGGAATACTTCTTCTATTTCTTTAGACCTTAATTTTAGTTTTTTTCTTTCTTGTTCACTCATTTTAGAAAAAAGTTCAAAAAGACCATACACCATTACTACACTATCTTTATTTTTTATATCCTGAACCTTGTTTGCCTCTACAGATCTTCTCACTATGTCTAAAAATGCTCTTTGTTCTTTCTGTCTTGCCTTTTTAAGTTCTTCTGATATCTGTTTATTTATATCTTCTTTTTTCTTTTTTAAAATATCTATTCTTGAAGCTTTTTCTTCAGTATTTTCCTCCTTTATATCTATATTTTCATTCTGTTTATCTGAACTCATTATTCACACCCCTCAAATCTTAATCTTCGTCTTCTATGTATATTTCATTGTCTAAAGGCAATGGTTCTAAAGTAAATTCTTCTTTTTTCTCCTGTAAAGATTCCCCCTTCTTTACAGGACTTTTTTCTTTTATTTCTTCTTTTCTAAAAGTATCTGTAATTTGTGGAGTTGGTAAAAGTCTTTCATTATATCTTTTTTCTTTATAGTACATAAGCTTGTTTCCATAAATTGGCTTCTGTCCACTTACAAAGATAATTATATTTTCAAATGGTAGAATTCTTACTTCTCCTGCTGTCATAAGTCTTCTTCCTGTTTCACTTATAGTCTTGCTTGGAAATAAATCAAATCCCTTTTTACTTACACTCACACTTAAAATAGTTTTATTATCTAAAGTCTTAGATATATCTTCTGCGTCTTCTATTTCATTTGGAGTTAAGTATAGTTGTATACTGCAATTTGCAAGAATAAAGTTATCTTTCCCATAGATTTTTTTAAGCTGTTTCATTGATTGAGTTATAAGAAGCATTTTTAGTCCATATCCAGCTATATATGACATAGATTTTTCCACAAGTTCCAATTTTCCTAAACTTGGAAATTCATCTATTAAAAATAGAATTCTATTCTTTTTAGGCTCTATGTAGAAGTAACTTTTCATTTTTTTCTTTAAATCTTTGAAAGGCTTTAATAGTTTTTCCATAAATGTAGGCTGCTTATTATCAAATTTCATAGTTTTAGTAAGTCCATATATAGCTTGTGTAATAATTAATCTCAGAAGTGGACGCGTTCTATCTAATGCCTCAGGTGGAGTCACTAGATACAATGATGTTCTTGTATCCATAATATCCTGAACTGTAAAATCAGATTTTGATATATGTTTTCTTATAAGTGGATCCATAAATATCTTCATCTTCTGTGTTGCTGTAGATATGATACTTCCTCTCTCTTTATCAGGAGTTTCAAATATTGTAGTAAATTCACTTGCTACTACAGGGTGTACTGTTCCTTCTTTTCCATAAATCTCTCTAAACAAATTCTTATTTTCTTCATTTTTAAGATGATTAAAAGGTTCACTTGAAGGTTCTTCTTCCCCAGGGCGTGGAAATCCCATAATATCTGCTATTCTATTAATCAAAGGCATTTCTGAATCTGTTAAGAAATCTACTACATCACTTAAACTTGCATTTTCTTTCGCATATTTAACATGGAATATTATTCCAGTAAGAAAGTTTATTGCTGAAGATATCCAGTGATCTGATTCTCCTTTTCCTTCTGTATCAACTAGAGTTTGCACTATAACTTGTACATCTTGCATTTCTTTAAATGTTCCTTTTTTAATAAAATCTAAAGGATTGTATGAACAAGATATTCCCTCTGTGTCTATAGGGTTAAAATGAATAACTTTCTGTCCTAAAACATTTTTTCTATATCCTGCTGATTGTCCCCATAATTCCCCTTTAATATCATTAATTATCATACTGTCAGTCCAATCAAGACAAGTAGGAGTAACAGTATTGATACCTTTTCCCCCTCTTGTAGGGGCTGCCATAAGAATATGTTCCACTCCTAGTGTTCTAAGTATTCTATTTTTGCTATCCTTCCCTAGAACAGCTCCAGCTTCATTGTATATATTCATTTCTTTTATTTCTTCCAAGGTAGCCCATTCAGCACTTCCATGACTATCAAGAGTTTTCTTTCTGCTAGTTATCATTACTCCCATTAAAAAAACTAAAGATCCTACTGTGAGTATTCCTTTTACTTTTTTAACAGTTTTAGGAAGTCTTTTTTCATACTTTTTTCCCCAGATATATACTTTGTATGGAGGATAAACCTTTACCTTCTGAATAGAAAATAAAGGTTTTCCTAAAGCTTGATGATATTTTAGAGAATGAGCAAAATATTGAGTAGCAACAGAAGAAAGTAAAAAAAAGAATATAGGCATAAACTTTCCAATTTTTTTTCTTTTTAACAATTCTTTTTTATTATTCATCTATTTCCCCTTAAAGAAGTTAGCTGCCTTACTAACAGCAGTTTTCCCTTTACTATAACCAGCTTTAGCTCCATCTTTAATAGCTCCTGGAGTTTTAACTGCTACTTTTCCAGCTTTTATTGCTCCTTTTGCTGTTGATTTTGCACCTCTACCAGTACTTTTAATATCTTCCCATGCTTTTCCCCAAGTAAGAGAAGGGGCTCCATTTAACATTCCACTGGCTAATTCAGGTGCTTTAAAAGATAAATAAGTAATTCCTGATAACCCAAGAACTGCAATAAAACCGTCTTGGACATCATTAATTGCTACTAAATTGTTTAGCTGTCCAAATGTCAATTCTACTAGAAAAGCCAAAACCATTAATCTAACAGATTGAGATACTATTACTTGAAAAATTTTAGCTCCTATAAATTCAGTTTTTTCAAATATTAGAAAAGGAACAAATATTACTGAAAGATTAGTTAAAGCCAAATATTCCAACATCATAACAAATATATTTAATGCTAAAAATCCAATAACAAATATTCCTATTATCCAGGCTACGAAATAGCCCCAAGAACTTGGTGCATTCCAACTAAAGCTATTCCATATTTTTTCTAGAATTCTATATCCTTTATCAAATAAAACATCTGGATTTAAACTTGGTTTCCCTGAAGATCCTGCCCCTTTCATTCCAAAGAATATAAAGGTATCCTTAACTTTTGTTATTAGTTCCACATAATTAACTATGAAAGAATAAAAAATCCAATATTTTACTAAAACATCAAAGATATCTGCAAAAGGCATTGAAGTAGGCTTCTTCCAAAGTGTAAATACAATTTGAAATGCTACAAATGTACTTAAAAGCCCTATAGATAGTGGTATTAAATTGGAACTTGCTTTATTAAAAAGATTAGTAAATGTTACTAATAACACACTTAATTCCATATGTCACCTACATAGAAATAGAAGGAGAATTTCTAATTCTTGTTCTCATATGAATCTTTCTTGCCTCTTCTTCTATCTTCTCTCTTTGAATTTCATTATGTTGCTTAATCGCTTCTAATCTGATAAGTTCCATTGTATTCTGCTCTAAGTTATTTAAAGAAGTCGCTGAATTTAAAGCTATTTGATTTCCTGTCTGTTGTGCCTGTAGAGATCCTGATGGAGTTAATGACTGTCCCATAAGAGATTGTAATTCTTTAGCTCTTGTTATAGCTTCCTGATCTCTTGTTGCTATCTTCAACCCTTGTTTTAAAAGATTTGCATGTTCTTCTGTTATCCTTTTATCTTCTAACTGTAAATTCTCCCATGTCATATTGTTATAGTTATCTTTAAACAACTGCTTGTAATTAGTATCAAAGTTTTTTGAATCATTTATGATACTTTGAGTAGAATTTTTTATTGCTACAAGATTATCTAAATCTTGCTTTGATATTCCTAGATTTTGTGACAACATTGATCCAGCCCACTTATTAAGATTCAATGCGTCATTTTTAACCATCTGAACTTGTTGCTGTGTTTGTTGAATAGCTTCTAGAGTTTGCCTTACATCTTCCAGTTTCATAGCTGTTTGTTGTTTTTCCATTCTCTCTATAACTCGTAAAATTTTTTTCATTGGATTGCTTTTAGAACTTCCAAATGCTCCAAATGATGTTACTGATATTCCAAGTAGAAATACTATAGTTAAGAGAAATTTAATTTTTTGTTTCATTCTGTTCCTCCTTTGTTTTTTATTATTGTTCATATACATATATTTTTTAGGTTTTCTTTAATTTTTAACTTGTATCATTCCTATAAAACATAAATAATTAATCTTTCTAATATTTTAGAATTAATTACAATGCACCTTTTACTAGTGATTAAATTTTTTTTTTGCACTTTTTGGTACTGAAAAATATACAATATATAGCTTCCCTTATTTATTAACAAGCATGTACACGTTTGTTTTTTCATTCTTTAAATCACTTTTTTCAACAGCAAAAAACTATTGTGTTTTGCATCTTTTACTAGTGTTTAATATTTCCTAAATCCTCTATGCACTTTTTACTAGTGAGAAAGATTGAGTTTTGCACTTTTTACTAGTGGAAAATATTAACATTTGCACTTTTTGCTAGTGGTTATTCCCCCTTTTACTAGTGAGAAAGATTAAGTTTTGCACTTTTCACTAGTGTTTAATAGGTTTATAAAATTCTTTATTTCATGTTTTTAGATATGCTCTAATATGTTTTAAATAATTAAATTAAGTTTAAAAGATTCTTTTTAAAAAGAAATTTAACATGATTTTTTTCTTGAATTTTTTTAAAAGGTTTTTTTACTTCCTAAAGAAAATTAAATTAAGTACAAAATCAAAAAATATTTATTTTTTTGAAACTAAGTTACCTAATTAACTTTTAAATATATCTGTGGCTTTGTAAAATTAAATTTAAACTATCAATTTATATTTTTTTGATACAATTTATATTTGAAATAAAAAAACTCTTAAATTAAGTTTTACAGCCTTTCAAATATATTCACTATTTTTTAACTTTTCATATCTTTTTCATATTCCAGTAATGTTAGTCTATAAAGCATAGGATTATTCCTCTTCATTCCTTCTAAAAATCTTTTTTGAACTCCTAGTCTTTCTACTGCATAAACTAATATTTCATCTTCCCTCTCTATAACTTCATCACTACTGGTTAAAATTTGTTCATCATCTTTAATATTTTTTTCTTCCAAAACTATAGTTTCTAAATTATCTATTGGATCTTCTTCAATTTGATAAGTAACTTTCTTGAGATATTCTAAAGTATTAAAATCCTTATTTATCTTTTGATAAGCATAGTTAAGTCCTTGAATTAATCTTTTTTCTCCCATTTCATTTAATAGAATTTGAATTGTTTCTTCATTAAGTACTTTAGCCCTCGATATATAGATATTTTTCTTAGCTTTTTCTACTATCTTTTCTATTTCAGAAGATATTAACAATTTTTTTCTTTCTATCCTAAATAGATAACCTTTAACCTTGCTTCTCCCTCTCTCTTGAGTCTCATATTCTTTTTCAGAAGATATAGATATATCTGTATGTTCATTTATTTCTTTTAACATAGGCTTAATTATATAGGTATCAATATTTTCTATTTTTCCTTTATATTTTTTCCCATATAAGCTTCCTAATTCTTCAACAGAAATATAAAACTTGCCTTTGAACATTTCTGCTTTAGCTCTTACATAGAACATTAAAGAGTACTTGCTTTTAAGATCTTCAATATTTTCTAAATCATACTTACAGAAATTCTTTTCCAAATTAGTAATCAGTGGAATAAAATCTGGTGCATAACTTAGTTCTACTGTTTTGTTATCCAGATCAAAGTCTAGTTTTGAAAAGATGTGATAAACTACATATCTGTTCTTTGTTGGATCTTTTATTAAAACCTCTCTTTTACCTAATTTTCTAACTAAAGTTTCAAATTCTGAATAACTTTTTCTATCCATATTTATAAAGCTCTTTATATCTTTAGCATTTAAAAGTAATCTATTTTCAGAAGTTCTTGAATATTCAGCTATAAATTTTAGTAGAAGTTTTAATTCTCTTAATTCAAATTCTTCAAATTTTCCATATGAAAGCTTGTTTTGATGAACTACAACATCCTTTTTTAAACTTTTATCTGTCATTTTAGCTCCTTAGTTAATTTTTTAAATATCCTTATGCCCTCAAATAAAGAAAAATAACAAATAATATAAATACAAAATAGTAACAGTACTGAAAAATAAACAATGCTTTTGATATTTTTTCTTTCTTATCTAAAAAGAAAGTCATTAATACTCCAAAATTAACAGATATTAATAGCCATATTAAATACTTTAAAGGCATTAATCCATTTAAAAGTCCATATGAAACCAAATTAAAAAATATGAAAAAAATAGTAGAAGAAAATACTGTCACTACTTTCCTTTTAAACTCTTCACTTGCATAATTTTTCTCTTTTTTTGACATATATAATCCTTTCTTCTTAGTTTTCATTTAGATATTTAATCTGTTTGTTATACTTTTCTAAGATTATGTCCTTATCGACTATGATTGTTGTCCTTATTCCTACTCTATTTATAAGTGAAGGTTGTACATTTAGAACTTTTTCAGCATATGAGTTTCCTACTGTCATGATCTGTTCTCCAGCTCCCTGTCCTGCTCCTGCTTCCCAACTGTTGTCATCTGAATTATCTCCAGATACTACAGCACTTCCTGCACCTAATATTGCACTTAATACTACTGAAGCTACTACTTTACTCATATGAGTATCCACTAAATCTTTTACTCCTGATTGACCTTCTTGATCATAAACATTCATTCTTCCTAGATCTATAGATTTACCATTAGGTAAAGTAAGTCTAGTAAAGACCATTTGTAGCCTTTCCTGTCCAAATGACACATTAGAGTTAAATTCTCCAAATAAAGTGCTTCCCATAGGCAGAAGTCTTTGAGTTCCTGTAAGAGAATCATATACATCACTTCTTACTGTAGCTGTTACTTTTCCAGGATTATCTGAATTTACTTTAATTGTCATTGTTACTGGTATAATATGTCCTGTCTTAACCTCATACCTCGATATCGCTGGTATTAGTGTCTGCTTCAATACAAATTCATTAACTGCATTATCTTTATAGAATGCCTGTTTCTTCTTTTGCATATTAGGATCTTCTTCTTCATTAAGTCCTGCAAGTAAAAGAGATGTATCAAAGTTTGAACTTCCTCCTGTTGTTGATGTTCCTGTATTAGCATAAGCTCCATTTCCTGCTGTTGCATAACTTGTTTTTGTACTTTTCTTCAATGGAGAAGTTCTCGCTTGATATTCAAGATCCCTTCTTCTCATTGCAAGTTCCTGCTCATATAATTCTTCAGGTGTAGGTTGTGGATCAGGTTCTTGAGCTTCAATAAAATACTCTGCTGGTATTTCTTCTGGTTCTGTTAGTACTTCATCTGCTATTTCTATAGCAGTTTTTTCTTTTCTATTAGCTCCATAATCAGAAGGTAATTCAGATTGAATTGATGTCATCAACTCTGCATTTTCATCAACCTGTTTCTGTACTTTCTTTTCTTTTTCTCCTCCAGGAGAAAATAAAAAGAAAAGAGCTGTTATTATTGCTATTAAAACTCCTAAAAATTTTAAAATATTTTTAATATTTATATTAGTTGTAGAGGGAGTTATATTATTGATTTTTTCTCTTAAATTCATTTCTCTTCCCCCTTACTCTTGGTAGTTTTTGTTCTTGATAACTACCTTTTTAATTTTTCCTCCAGGAGATCCAAGTTGTAATACAGCTTCTTTAAAAACTGTATCTATTACAAAAATCCCTGTCCCATTATCTGTTTCCCTAAATCTCCAATTTACAAGTGCTACATTTTTATCTTCTGTTCTTACAAGTAGTGCAGGTAACTCTTTCAGATTAGGAGACATAATGAAGTAAGTTTTAAACCCATCATCAAATATTTGCGAAGGTGTCCAACTGTATTTTTTAGATACTGTATATCTGTTATTTAATTTTTCAAGGTTTACTACATTAAGAGGTTCTACCTGTTTTTGCTTTTGTCTTTTCTTTTCATAATCTCTTTGTGGATACATAAACTTAACAAGTCTGTTATAGTCATTATAAGTAGATTCAACCACAAAATAGTATCTGTTCTTATCTGTTTCTACCATCAAGTCTGTTACTAAATTTTCATCAAAAGACTTTATTCTTACTGAATGAGTATCTTCAATAACATTCCAACGTACATCATCTCCAAATTCTGCATACTGTACTACTTCATCTCCAAAGCTTACAGTTGTCTGAAACATTGGCTTTGAATAGATAAAATATTTATCATCTTCATTAAAAACAATGTTTGCAATTTCTCCAGATTTAGCTTCTTTTATTAGATTAATATTCTTAGCAAAACTTAATCCTGATAGCAGCAGTATGGAGAAAATAATTAAACATTTTTTCATAAATCTTTTCCTCCTAGTTTATTTTTTCCCTGAATCTGTTTCTTTAGATTGAGATATATCAGTTATGAGAATATTTAGTGGATTGTATTTAATCATTTCTTTATTTTTAGGATTAGTAAATTTATATGTATAAACTCCTACCATTAAATCCCTACCTCTCAATTTTCCATATTCATCATAAGTTTTCTCAATCCATCTAACTTGATATGTATCATCAGTTAATTTCAATGTAGATAGAATTTCAATATCTACAGTTTTCTTTTCTTTAATTTTTTCTCTGTAGCCACTATCAATTAAAAATTGTTCTAATTTGTTATTGGTTGAATCAGTCATAAAAAACATTATCTCTTCATAGTTCTTCTTATAAAGAACTAAGTCACTAGATAAATACCTTGATTTTCTTACAAAGTTATTAATGAAATATGCTATAGATTTATCATCAGTTTGATAAGTTTTAGAAGATAAATCATTTGCATAACCTAGTAGTGTGTAATTATTGTTATCCTTTTCAATAATATAAGTCCTTATACTATTTCCAAAAGATAATTGTCCAATAATAATCAAAGAAAATAATTGCAGAATAATAAGAGAAAAAATAATTTTTCTCTTATTATCATTAGCTTTAGCAAGATCAAGATATCTGTCTGGAGATGTGTTTTCGATTGCAGCATTAGACTGCTTTTTATTTTTGTTTCTCCAGTTAAACATTTAGAAGCATACACCTCCAGTTAATCCAATAAGATCAAGAATAGTTTCAAGATTAGAAACAATTAATCCTACTACAACTATTCCAAGACCCATCATCCACATTTGACTTCCCTTAAAGAAAGCCATAAGACTAAAAATAATACCAAAGGCAACAACAAACCTAAATATTCTAACTACCATATTTAGATATTTAGTAAGATTAGCCTCTATTGGTAATCCTGAAAGACTGGAATAAGTTAATATCCCAATAGTAAAAAAAAGAAGAAGAAAGGTAAGAAATGTTCTCTGTCTAGTAGAAAATCCTTCCTGCCCCTCAATACAATAAGTTTTGCTTAAAATAGTGTTCATAAATGAACCACCTCCGTGTTATAATGTCAATGAGTGATATAAGGACTAAATAACACTCATTTTTTGAGGTTTTTTTTAGTTTTTAACACATCATTTATAAAAAAAGTGATTTTCAAAAAATGGAGGAAAAAGTGAAAAACAAAAGAGGACAGGAAGTTTTTTATATAAAAAGGCAAGATTTAAAAAAAATTCGTAATTATTTTTTAAAGCAAGAAAAATTTGTTATTTTAGCCCTTATAAATGTTGGTGTTAATACAGCTTTAAGAATATCTGATTTGAGAAATTTAAAATTTGAAGATATAGATGATGAGTGGAAAATAAAGATTAAAGAAATTAAAACTAAAAAAATGAAATATATTCAGTTAAATAGTAATTGTAAAGATGCTATAAATCAATTAAAACATTCATATGATGATAAAGGAATTCCCTCTATTGGATATATTTTTAAATCTTTAAATCGAGTTTATATAAAAACTGGAATTGATTCTCCTATAACTTCTGCTTCTGTTAATAGATATTTTACTCAAGCAAAAATTGATTTAAAAATTCCTTATGCTATAGGAACTCATTCATTAAGAAAAACTTGGGGGTATAATGTTTATAGAAGGACTAAGGATATTGGGAGTATTATGAAGATCTTAAACCATTCTTCTGTTGCTCATACTTTAAGATATATTGGAATAGATCAGGAGGAAATTAATTTTATATATGAGAATTTTAATTTTTAAATTTACCTTTAATACAAAAAAGAGTGCAGATATCTGCACTCTATAAACTTATATATTCAAAATAAATCACTATGGGTTCCTATTCTTGATAATATTAATATTAATTCATCTTTTTTTATTTTATATACTAATAACCAATCATTTTGAATGTGACACTCTCTAAAACCTTTATAATTACCAGTTAATTTATGGTCTTTATATTTTTCTGGTAATACTATTTCATTGACTAGTAATTCAACTACTTCTACAAGAAGTTCTGGGTTACAGCCTCTTTTTAATGCTAGTTTATAATCTTTTTTAAATTGATTGTGATATTGGATTTTAAGCATTTAAGTCTTCCATCAACTCTTTGACAGAAGTAAAAGATTTACTTAAACCTTCATTGTTTTCTACTTCTTTCATAGTTTTTATTGTTTCAAAGTTTGGATTTAATTTTAAATCAAAAGGTAAACCTCTTTCATTAATCATTTTTTTAGCAAAAATAATCAACGCTCCTGATAAGGTCAAACCCAACGCTTCACATATTCTGTTCAATTCTTCTTTCATTTCTTCATCAATTCTGAAAGTTATTGTACTTTGTGCCATTATTTCCACCCTCCTTATTTGTTAATATAATTATATAACAATGTTTAAACAATGTCAATAAAAAATTCATTGGGATAGATCAAGAAGAAATTGATTTTATATATGAAAATTTTAATTTCTAAATTTATCTTTAATACAAAAAAAGAGTGCAAAAATGCACTCTTTTTAATTATTTTCCTCTACATAGAAACAGAAGGAGAATTTCTAATTCTTGATCTCATATGAATAGCCTTCATATACTCTTCATGTTCAATTGTAGCGTCTTTATTACCTTTATCAGATTTCTTTTTTAAATCTGCTATTATTTTTTTAAGTTCTTGTTTTACTGCTGTGTCTGTTTGAGCTTTTTCTACCATAGCCTTCTTTTCTTCATATGGTACTTTTTTTACTGTATCTCCACAACTTGCTAGTAATACTACTGTTAATAACATTAATATTCCTTTTTTCATTATTCTTTCCCTCCTAAATAATTTTTTAATTTAATTATATCACTTTAATATCTTGCTTTTCCACTTATTTTTAGTCTGAATACTTATCTAGTATTATTCTATATTCTTTAATTGTTAATTCTTCCAATAACTTCTTTTTAAAATCATTTACTATAGTTTCAAAAATATTTTTTTCTTTAGATAGCTTCAGCAGCTCTTGGATCTCTTTTTCTCCTACAAGCTTTTTTCTTTGTTCTCTCTCTTCTTTTCTCTGATTAAGAAGTATGTCTCCTACTATCTTCATCTTTTTTCTTTCTTCAGCATTATAATTTTTTAAATTAAGAAAATATCCCAGCAATATTCCTTTATCTTCCTGATCTACTTCTGCTATCTCCAGCAAAGCACCTATTTCTATAAGGCGTTTTGCTCTTGCTTTTCTTGGATTAGTACTCTCCCTATTGTATTTTCTTAACTTTAAATTGACTTTCATCAGTTTCTCTTCAAGGGCTGCTATTTTATCTTTCATATTCATCTTCCTTTGTTTTTAAAAGACTTTGAAGTGTTCCTTCTATATCCTCTTTATCTCTTTTCTTTTTACTTAATTCTATATCCTTCATACCTCTTACATGATCTTCTCTTCTTTTTCTTACTGGATCTATCCCTTTTGAAATATTTTTACTTTTTTCTTTAGCTTTTTCTTTAAGAGTTTCTATTTTATCTGTCATTAAATATTTATCTGCAAGTGATCCAATTTCTTTATATAGTTTTATGCTGTCTGAAGTAAGCTTCATCTGTATTTTAATTTCTTTTATCTGTTCTGGTTGTTTTGAATTTTCTATTATTTCTTTGTATATTCTTAATTTTTCATAGTTTTTTGTCTGATGTTCCTTTATCTTTTTATTAAGAGCTATGTATGTAGCTTCTTTTTCATCATCTTTTAAATTCTTTAACTGTTCCAGATCATATTTATATCTATCATTTTTAAATTTCTTCTCTTTAATATTTCTAAGATTCTTATCAAGAAGTTTTTCTTCTATATCAGAAGTTGTTCCTTGTGTGTTATTAGCTATATTTTTATTAAGTTCTTCTACAGCTTTATTAAGTGCCTTATCTTTAATATCCTTTTCTTGTACTTCAAGAATATTCTTACCAGCTTCCTGGAAGAATACTTTTTCAACTCTTTCACTAAATTCTTCTATTTCTGTTTTTTCATCTTTCTCTAAATCTACAGCTATTTTTTCTTGAGTAGAAAATAGCTCCATATCTATTTTTGAAGCAATAGATATTTTTTCAAAGTTAAAAGCTACAGCCTTAGATACTTCTCTTTCTTGTTTATTAATGTTTCTCATAGCTTTTTTGAAAGTTTCTTCAATTTTCTTTAATTCTTTAGTTATATCTTTAGCCTCTACCTTATCTAGTCTTTCTTTTATCTCAAAGTTCTTCAATTTTTCATTTGCTATATCTTTGTCTATACTCTTTTTGGTATTAAAATCAAATAATCCTGCCTTATCTCTCAATTCTTGAAGGGTATTAATTTTATCTTCAGATTTTTTAAGAAGTTTTTTATCCTTCAAATAACTACCTTGTGAAGCAAGATTATATGCAAAGTCTTTTCCTTTTTCATTATAAACTTCATTAAGATTTTTCTTAATCTCTTTTATTTCTTCCTGTTTACTTCTCAAATTAGAAATATTCTTTCTCGCTTCATCTTTTACTTTTTCAAGGGTATCTAATACAAGTGTATTATCTCTTATTTTTATTGTTTCAACTGAAATAGAATTTTTCTCTATTTCATCTATTTTTTCTCCTTCCTCTGCAATCATTCCAAGATACTTTTCTTTAACCTTTTCTTCTACTGCGATAACTTTTCCAAGTATTTTATCATCATATTTGTATTTTGCGATATATCTAGCCGAATCTAAATAGAGCTGCTCTTCTTCTTTTGTCAGCTCTCTTTCTTTTTTCAGTTCTTCATATTTTTCCTGTTTCTTCAAATGCTTACTATGTTCTCCCTTAGTCATTTGATCTAAGGCTATCTCTCTTAATTTATCTGAAGAAATATTTTCTGTATATTTATCAATATTCTTTTCATGATAATTTATCAATGCTTCCTGATCTATATAGTTTTCTATATTAAATTCTGCTTTATCTTTTTCATTAGAAAGGTCAAATGTTTCTTCTTTTATCATTTCCAGCTTATAGCTATATATTTCTTCTTTTATTTTTTTAATCTCTTTCAATCTTTCAAAATTTTCTAACTCTTCTTTTTCCCATTCTTTTAATGATTCTATTCCACTTTTTTCAAGTTTTATAAGGATCATTCCACTTATATTTACTGGTTCTCTATCTAAAAGTTCAGCTTTAAGCTTATCTCCTTTTTTTAAAGCTTTCTCTCTTTGTGTATTAAGAGATTCACAGCTAACTTTTTCTATTCCATGTTTTTCTAGCTCTCTGTTTAGGAAAACTTCCCATTTTTTTCTATAAACTGTAGGCATATTTTTAGCATTCCATTTACGATCTTTCTTACAGCCTCCAGCTCTTACATTTTTGGGATTTGCTCTTTTAAAAAAAGTTTTTGGATCTCTTTCAATCCCATCTAATTTTCTCTCACAAAACATACAATGTACATGAATATTATCTATTCCATCTTTTGAACTTTCTTTTCTATGAAGAGCAAAGCTATATACAAAGTCTTTTCCAAAAGTATCATTTAAAAACTCTTTAGCAAGTTTAATATTTTCAGTATCTGTAAATTCATATGGAAGAGATATCTCAAATTCTGTGTATGTTCTTCCATTATCTCTTTCAAAAGCTTCTGAACTTTTCCAAAATATCATTGGGTCTTCTTTAGCAAACATAGGCATATTACAGTTTTCTTTATATACTAAATCTTCATATTTTTCTTTATTAGAAAAGTTTCCATCATGATTAATATAATCATGATGGTCTGGTGCAAATTCTCCTTCTCTTCTAACATAGTCAAAGTGATCTATTGCAGAAGTATTATTCTTAGTACTATCTTTAACTTGAAATCTGTATATAGCCACTTCAACTCTCCTTAATTTTTTAGTATTTTTCCCTCATAAGACACCTACGGTAAGAAGCAATCCATTTTAACCTTTGGTTAAGGGGTGCAGGTACTCCTGCCACGTCGTTTCAGAGAAACGAGGATACGTGCGTCTACTAAAAACATCATGAGCAGTTTCCTGCTCGTTTTTAGGTAGGCGACTCTTTTTTAATTTTAATTTTACTACACTATTGTATTTTTTTCAAGTACTTATAAAAAATAACTTGATTTTAATATTAGTTGCTGTATAATTATAATTACAATGGGTAGTATATTCTAAATGGGTTATATTTAGTCCATATATTACCCATTGAGTTTTATAATAAAACTATATGTTATTTTTATCAATTTTAAACTATATTTATGAATTAATCAAAGATAAAATAAATTTTTTGTTTAATATTTTAAATAGACTTTTTTTAAATAAAATTCATGTTCTGTTTTAGGGAATTA
>Ga0153982_1000139_pt1 | contig 19299 bp, 14 predicted proteins | sample TSGA066MetaG_FD_104743 | JGI IMG/M metagenome (GOLD analysis project Ga0153982, IMG submission 104743) | Attine ant fungus gardens microbial communities from Georgia, USA - TSGA066 MetaG | ecosystem: Host-associated > Fungi > Mycelium > Unclassified | place: USA: Georgia, Alexander Wildlife...
CGGCGACTGACCAGCGCATCGAGCTACCCGTCATGCCGAGCAGATCCGCGGGGTCGGGAAAAATAGATTCGATCAGGTCGAATAACAGACTGCCCAGATGCCAAGCGCTGTAATACAACGCGGCAAACAGCACCAGATACAGAAAGGTATCGCGCGCCGACAACGAAGCGCGCGGGCGCGGCACCGGTACCGGATAATCCACGTCTGCCCACGTGTCCAAAACCCCGACCAACTGCTGCTCACTCCAACCGGCAGCGCGCAAAACCTGGCGGATCGAATCGCGCGACTGCCCGCGCAGCAGCGCCTCGCGCACGAATTGATCGAGTTCGGATTGTCCTGACGCCATCACTCAACCCCGGTAAGTGCTATGCACTCTAGCAGGCTGACTGTAGCAACCACATCAACGTCTGAGAAGCGAGCTAACGTCTGGCTTCAAATCCTGCCAGCATAGTGCGATGTGACGACAGCCCGACTTGTCCAACGCATTGATCCCACGCACTTACTCCACGCTGTTCTACCCCACGCTGATTTATCCCACAGCGGCAACGCCCTCGCCTTCCTCGACCGCTTTCATCGACAAGCGAATCCGGCCCTGTTTGTCGACTTCTAACACCTTCACCTTAACCATATCGCCCTCCTTGAGCTTGTCGGAAACTTTTTCCACCCGTTCGTTGGAAATCTGCGAAACATGCACCAGCCCGTCCTTACCAGGCAGGATGGTGACGAAGGCACCGAAGTCCATCAACTTGACCACCTTGCCTTCGTAGATCCTGCCTGGTTCGACATCGCTGGTGATCTGTTCGATCCGCGCCTTGGCCGCGTGGGCAGCAGCGGCATTGACCGAGGCGATCACGATGGTGCCGTCGTCTTGGATATCGATCTGGGTGCCGGTTTCCTTGGTGATCGCTTGGATGGTGGAACCACCCTTGCCGATCACTTCGCGGATCTTATCCGGATGAATTTTGATGGTAAGCAGGCGTGGGGCATATTCGGAAAGTTCATCGCGCGGCGCGGTCAACGCCTTGGCCATTTCGCCGAGGATATGCAGGCGCCCGTCCTTGGCCTGAGCAAGCGCGACCTTCATGATTTCTTCTGTGATGCCCTGGATCTTGATGTCCATCTGTAACGCGGTGATCCCGTGTTCGGAACCGGCCACCTTGAAATCCATATCACCAAGATGGTCCTCGTCGCCAAGAATATCGGACAGCACCACGTAGTCGTCGCCTTCCTTCACCAGCCCCATTGCGATGCCTGCAACCGGCGCCTTCACCGGCACGCCAGCGTCCATCAAGGCCAGCGACGAGCCGCAGACCGAGGCCATCGAGGACGAGCCATTCGATTCGGTTATCTCCGAGACCACGCGCACCGTATAGGGAAAAGATTCCATAGACGGCATCGATGCCAGCACCCCGCGCTTGGCCAGGCGGCCGTGGCCGATTTCACGGCGTTTCGGCGAACCGAAGCGACCGGTTTCACCAACCGAATAGGGCGGAAAGTTGTAATGGAACAGAAAATGCTCTTTCCATTCGCCGGCAACGTCATCCATGATCTGGCCGTCGCGCGCGGTCCCCAGCGTAGCGACCACCAGTGCCTGGGTTTCGCCACGAGTGAACAACGCCGAACCATGCACCCGCGGCAATATGCTCACTTGGCAGCTGATCGGACGCACATCGGCCAGACCGCGGCCATCGATGCGCTGCTTGGTTTGCAGCACCGAATCGCGCAATGTGCGGTATTCGAACTCGCCGAATTCCTTGCTTAACTCCGCAGCGCTCCATTGGTTGGCGTCGATGCCGGGCTGCAAGGCCTCAAGCGCTTGCTGCTTGACCGAGGAAATCGCGCTGCGACGCTCGCTTTTGTCGCGGACAGAAAAAGCCTGACCAAGACCTTCGCCGATGGCGTTGCGCAGCGCATCGATCATGCCCTCGTTTTTCGCCGGCGCCTGCCAATCGGAGGCAGGCGCCTTCGCTTCTGACACCAATTCGTTGATCGCTTTGATTGCCGCCTGCATTTCGCGGTGGCCGAACATTACCGCACCGAGCATGACGTCTTCCGATAATTCCTTGGCCTCGGATTCGACCATCAGCACCGCGCTTTGGGTCCCCGCAACGACTAATTCCAGTTCGGAATCTTTCAATTCGCTTAAAGACGGATTGAGTATGTACTGACCATTCTTGTAACCCACCTTGGCCGCACCGATCGGACCTTCGAACGGCGTACCGCACAAGGCCAGCGCAGCCGAGGCGCCGATCAATGCCGGAATATCGCCCTCGACCTCAGGATTGAGCGACATCAGCGTGGCGATGATTTGGACTTCATTTTTGTAATCCTCGGGAAACAGCGGCCGAATCGGGCGATCGATCAGGCGGCTGATCAGGGTCTCTTTCTCGGTCGGGCGACCTTCACGCTTGAAGAAACCACCTGGAATGCGCCCGCCCGCATAGAATTTTTCCTGATAATCCACGGTCAACGGGAAGAAGTCCTGGCCTTCGCGCGCGCTCTTAGCGGCAACCGCACTGACCAGCACCACGGTACCGTCGACCTTGACCATGACCGCGCCGCCTGCCTGGCGGGCGATTTCGCCGGTTTCCAATGTGACCTGATGCTTGCCGTACTGGAAGGACTTGGTGATTTTCGCCACTTTGGGAGTTTCCTCGGATTTTCAGATGTCACCGCATGCCCATGCGTGCGGCGAAGTTTCGGTGGGTATTTCAGGGGAATGTTTCAGGGGATGTTTCAGAAAGATAGAAGATTTACGACTCGTAGCCCTGGGCTGACCAGTAAAACGTGGTTTCCTTCTGCCTTTTGCCCTGCAATGCAAAAAAAACCGCGGCACCTAGAGGCGCCGCGGCATGGATTGTTTAACGGCGCAGGCCAAGTTTGTCGATCAAGCTCTTGTAGCGCTGGTAATCCTTTTTATGCAAATAATCGAGCAAGCTACGCCGACGGTTCACCATTTTAAGCAGACCGCGTCGACTGTGGTGATCTTGTTTGTGGACCTTGAAATGCTCGGTAAGCTGGGAAATGCGCGCACTGAGCAAAGCGACCTGTACCTCCGGCGAGCCGGTGTCGTTGGTGCCGCGCTGATGCGCTTCGATAATTTTGTTGGTTTCAATAGACATGCCTAAGAACCTCTAGGTAGATGCGAAAACCGGCAGAAACAGCCCCGGGGTCGGGGTGGCACCGCCTAGCTCGCCGATAGCTCGCCGATATTTGATAGTGAATACGGGAAATACGGCAGTATTCACCCAGGAAAAATCAACCACGCAAAAAGAAACGCCGGCTGGTCCACCGGCGCGCGATATTGTAACGGCAGGGGCCTAGGCAAACAAGGCGTCAGGCCCGGTCATCGGCTTGATGCCGCGTCGATGGACAACTGCGTGGTGAACACCGATCTGGACGTCCTGCAGCGGATGTTTGCGGCAGAAGCGCTGCCGGTGTTGCGCCACCATGCCGCGCGCGATGGGAGCTGGACCCGGAGAGATTCAAATCTCGCCATGCACCGTGGCCGGAACGACCACATCGTGCTGTGTTCCTGCGCCGGAAATCCTCGGCGGTGCAGCCGCCCAGGTAAACAGTCGCCGCGGCCGCAGGCGGCCGTCGGGATCGACTTCTGCCAATCCCAGTATGCGACCGGTAGGCCCGACGGCGGCGACTTGGCCGATCGGGCGAAATGGCCCGCCGAGCACCTGACCCAGGCCCAGGCGCTCAGCCTGATATTGATCGAGCGCCACTTCCGGCCAGGATGCCATGCCGCTTTCCACCGGCAGCAAGCACGCATCCAGACTCGCCTCTCCGCGCCGCGCCAATTGTTCGAGCGCTGGTACCGTCCACATTTTTGGATCGCGGAATGGATCGACCCAGACTCGGCGCAGTTGCGCTACATGTGCACCGCAGCCCAGCGCCTCGCCCAGGTCACGGATCAGGCTGCGCACATAAGTGCCGGAGCCGCACTCCACATGCAGGCGCAGCAATGGCGGCGCGCCGTCTTCTGCCAGCCCATCGAGCAGATCTGCAGCGGACTGGAGTTGGAAGACGTGGACATCGACTTCTCGCGCAACGGTTTCAACTTGCTCGCCGCGACGCGCGCGCGCGTACAACGGCTCGCCATCGCGCTTAAGCGCGCTGTAGATCGGCGGGCGTTGTTGGATGCGCCCGGAAAAGCCTTGCAATGCGCCATCGATTTGATCGATGGTGAAGGCTGGTACATCGCGTTCACGCAACACCCTGCCCTCGGCATCATCGGTGTCTGTCACGATGCCCAAACGCGCCACCGCGTCATAGGCTTTGCGCGCGCCCAGCAATCCACCGGCGATCTTGGTCGCTTCACCGAAACAAATCGGCAGCAGCCCTGTCGCGAGCGGGTCCAGACTGCCGGTATGGCCGGCCTTAACAGCACGAAACAGATGCCGCACCCGCTGCAGTGCCTGATTGGAGCTGAGTCCATGCGGCTTATCGAGCAGCAAAATGCCGTCAAGTTTGCGAAAGCGGTTGCGTTTGGGCGTCATCGCAAATTGCTAGCGTCTAGGGTGATGCCGAAAACCCGTCATGATCGGTTGCAGCGGCCCATTATCAGCAGGCAACAGATCCATCAAACAGAATCAGGGTTGCGCAGATGCAGTCATTCCGGCGCAAGTCGACATCCATGTCGAAATCCAGGTCGAGATCCAGGTCGAAATCCCTGTCGAAATCCAGATTGTTTAAGCCCGATCTCGATATCGCAAATACGGAGTCGGAGTGAGATAGGTTTTAGGATCTTTGGATTTAAAGACCGCGCAAAAGCTGATCGATGCGCTCGCCACGATCGACAGAATCATCGTACTCAAATCGCAATTCGGGCACATGACGCAGTTTCACCACGCGCGCCAGACGAAAGCGGATTTCTCCCGCGACCCCGGCAAGCCCATGGATTGCCTGCTGCGACTGCTCGGGCTGCAGCGCAGTCACAAACACCTTGGCATAGGCCAGATCGCGGGTGACCTCCACGTCCGACACACTGACCGACGGCAACCCATGCTCGGCCACCGCCTCACGCACCAACGCACCCAGCGCCCGGCGCAACTCAGCCTCAATGCGATCGGTGCGGGTAAAGGATTTGCTGGGCATGGCCGGAAATTCTTCAATTCAGGAGAGATTGGGATGAGGACAGGGAACCAGGACAAGCAAACGCGACGCAGCACTTTTCTCAGATTCTCGGTCCCTAATCGCCAACCCCTACCACTACAACGTCCGCTGCACCTCGATGCGCTCGAAGCACTCGATCTGATCACCGGCCTTGACGTCGTCGTATGCCTTCACGCCGATACCACATTCGGTATTGGCGCGGACTTCCTCGACGTTTTCCTTGAACCGACGCAGCGATTCGAGCTCGCCCTCGAAAATCACCGTGTTGTCGCGCAGCACACGGATCGGCTTGGATTTCCTGACCACGCCCTCCAACACCATACAACCAGCAACCGCGCCGAACTTGGAGCTGCGGAACACGTCGCGCACTTCCGCCGTCCCGAGAATCTCCTCGCGGATCTCCATGCCCAGCAGGCCTGATGCGACCTGCTTCACCTGATCGATCACATCGTAAATGATGGAGAAATAGCGCAAATCCAAGCCATTGTTCTCGATCACCTTGCGTGCGGAGGCATCGGCGCGCACATTGAAACCGATGATCGTGGCCCTGGATGTCGCAGCGGAGTTGGCGTCGGATTCGGTGATACCGCCAACGCCGGCGACGATGACATTGATCCGAATCTGATCATTGGACAAGGCAGTCAGCGCTTGCCTGAGTGCTTCCACCGAGCCTTGCACGTCGGCTTTGACCACCAGATTGAGTTGCTGCTGCGCTCCGCCCTGACCCATCTGGGCCATGATGTCTTCCATGCGGTTGCCCGCGGCCGCCACCAACCGGGTTTCGCGGCGTTTGCCCTCGCGTTGCTGGGCCACTTCTTTGGCCAGACGCTCATCGGCAACCACGACGAAATCATCACCAGCATCGGGCACACCCGATAGTCCCAGCACTTGCACGGGAATCGAAGGTCCTGCGCTGGCGACTTGCCGGCTGTTTTCATCAAACAGCGCACGCACCCGGCCATATTGAACGCCGCAAACCAGATAATCGCCCTTGCCGAGCTGGCCGTTTTGCACCAGCACGGTCGCGACCGGGCCACGACCTTTATCGAGAGAAGACTCGATCACCACGCCGGCAGCGCGGCCTTCCGGTACCGCTTGAAGTTCCAAAACCTCTGCCTGCAGCAGGATTGCATCAAGTAGCGCGTCCACGCCTAGGCCCGTCTTGGCCGATAGCTCGACCATTTGCGTGTCACCACCAAACTCTTCTGCCACCACTTCTTGCGCAAGCAGTTCGTTCTTGACTCGAGCAGGATCGGCATCGGACTTGTCGATCTTGTTGATTGCCACGATCAATGGCACCTGGGCCGCCTTGGCGTGCTGAATCGCCTCAATGGTCTGCGGCATGACACCGTCATCTGCGGCCACAACGAGTATCACCACGTCGGTGATTTTTGCGCCGCGCGCACGCATCGAGGTAAACGCAGCATGGCCGGGCGTATCCAGAAAACTGATCACACCCTTGCCGGTATCCACATGGTAGGCGCCGATATGCTGGGTGATCCCACCGGCTTCACCACCTGCGACTTTGGTGCTGCGTAGATAGTCCAACAACGACGTCTTGCCATGATCGACATGACCCATGATGGTCACCACCGGCGGACGCGAAGACTTCGCGCCTTGCACCTGCTCCACATGCGCCAGCAACTCAGACTCGGCATCGTTGCTTTCGGCGGTGACTGCTTTGTGTCCAAGCTCCTCGGTGACCAATACTGCGGTGTCGTGATCGATGGTCTGGGTAACCGTGGCCATCACCCCCATTTTGAACAGCGCCTTGACCACATCGCCGCCCTTGAGCGCAAGACGCGATGCCAAATCGGCTACGGTGATCGCCTCACCGATCACAACCTCACGCACGACTGGTGCGGTAGGTCGGGTGAACCCGGTACCACTACGCGCCTGTTCGACCGCGCGCCGCGGCCTGGGGCGGCCGCGTGCCGCGCCTCGGCGGGCACGCTCGCTGGCGGTCAGATGCAACTGACCAGCGAAGCGGGAAGCGTTGTCGTCATCCTCGACCCCGGTCACCATGACATGTGAGCCGCGATTGCCTTTGTGCTTGGGCCCGAGACTACGCTCTTCACGCGCAGGCGCGGATGGCTTGTGGTGGTGACCATGGCTACTGGTCTTCTTCGGCGCTTCTTCTTCTGCAGTGGCAGCCGCGAGTTCGGCTTCAGCGCGCAACCGCGCCGCTTCCTCGTCTGCTTTGCGCTTCTGTTCTGCGGCGTCTTCTGCGCGTTTGCGGTCCGCCTCGGCCAACTGGCGCTGCTCGGAGAGATTGCGTTGACGCGATTCCTCCAACTTGCGCAAAATCTCGGCGCGCTCGTCGTCGCGCGCCGCAGGCGCAGCAGCAGGCGCACTGGTCTCGGTGGGCTTGACCAGGGTGACTTTCTTGCGCACGACCACATCGACCGTGCTGCGGTTCTTGCCGCCGCCAACGGTGATCTCCTGCTTGCGGCTGCGGCTGAGGGTAATCTTGCGCGACGCCGTCGCATCCTCGCTGGCGCCATCGGCCTTGCCATGGGCGCGCTTGAGGAAGCCGAGCAGTTTGAGCTTTTCGGCGCTGGTTACGACCTGGTCAGGACCATCGAAGGTCATGCCGGCCTCAGCCAGTTGCTCCAGCAATTTCTCTACAGGAGTGTTGACCACTTCAGCGAGCTTGCGGATGGTGGTTTGCTGCGACATTCGGTTTCCGTTTCTGAACCCGCAGGCATCTCACGGGTCGTGGATTATAGAACTTGCGCTGGACGTGATCCGAAGTGCGTGGCGGCGCACCATCGGCAGAACCCGCATCTGGACGCGGGCCGGACATCGCTCACGCCTCACGCTCGAGTCGAGCTATCTCCTCGGCGCGCGCGGCCAAAATCAATCCGGCCGCACGCGCTTCGTCGAGACCCTCGATACCGAAATCGGCAATCTCGTCTGCGCCAAGATCGGACAACTCTTCTGCAGTGCGCACGCCTTGCGCGGCCAGGCTGTAGGCGATGTCGTCTTCCATCCCTTCCAGCGCAAGCAAGTCAGGGGCAGGCGCGTTTTCGTCGAGCCCCTCCTCCACTGCCAGCGCATCGTTCAATAGCGCATCGCGCGCGCGTGAGCGCAGCTCCTCGACGATGTCTTCATCGAAGCCCTCGATCGCCAGCAATTCCCCTACCGGAACATAAGCGATCTCTTCGACAGTATTGAATCCCTCGCTGACCAGGATCCCTGCGATTTCTTCGTCGACCTCGAGCTTGGCCATGAACAATTCACGCGACTTGGCTTGTTCAGCTTCGGATTTGGCCTGCACCTGATCAGCGGTCATGACATTGAGTTGCCAACCGGTCAGCCGACTGGCCAGCCGCACGTTTTGGCCGCCTTTACCGATCGCCTTGGCCAACAGCTCTTCTGCAACCGCCAGATCCATGGAATGGTTGTCTTCATCAACCACGATCGACTGCACCTCAGCCGGCGCCATTGCATTGATGACAAACTGGGCCGGATTCTCGCTCCACAAAATGATATCGACGCGCTCGCCATTGAGTTCATTGGAAACCGCCTGAACTCGTGAACCGCGCATACCGATGCAGGCACCAATCGGATCAGTGCGATTGTCATGCGCAAGCACGGCAATCTTGGCGCGATCGCCAGGATCGCGGGCGCAGCCCATGATCGACACCAAACCCTGGCCGACCTCCGGCACTTCTAGCTTGAACAGCTCCATCATAAATTCCGGCGCGGCGCGGCTGACGAACAATTGCGGGCCGCGCAACTCACTACGCACATCGAACAGATAACCGCGCACCCGATCGCCGGCACGCAATACATCGCGCGGGATGCCTTTGTCCTTGGGGATGAAACCCTCGGCATTGCCGCCCAGGTCCACGTAGACATTGCCTCGCTCCACCCGTTTGACGACACCATTGACCAGTTCGCCGACACGGTCTTTCCACGCCTCCACCACCTGAGCGCGTTCGGCCTCACGCACGCGCTGGACGATGACCTGCTTCGCGGCCTGGGCGGCAATACGGCCGAATTCGGCGTTCTCGATCTGCTCTTCTATGTAGTCGCCGACTTCAACTTCATCGCTCTCATCCAGAGCGTCCATCAGCCGCAGCTGGCGATCAGGGGATTCCATCACCACATCGTCGGCCACGACCTCCCAGCGACGAAACGTCTCGTAGCTACCGTCCTTTGGGTCGATCTGCACCCGGGTCAGCACATCCTGTTCGGCATAGCGCTTCTTCGCAGCGGTCGCCAGCGCCGCTTCAATCGCTTCAAGGATCACCGCTTCTGACACGCCTTTTTCGCTGGCGACGGCATCGACGACGAGGAGGAGTTCTTTGCTCATAGTTGAATCACGTGGTGATGGCTAAGTAGGTGTCATGCATTAATTGTGGGCGGGCTTCTTCCCAGGTTTTTCCTTGACCAGGCCCAACGCAGCCCAATCGGGGACCAGCCTGGCCTTGTCAACATTGTCTAAGGCGACGACAAACCGTGCACCGTCCAGATCGAAGACAATCCTGCCCTCGTCCTCGACCGCAACGATGCGTCCAGTCAGACGCCGACGCCCATCCTGCGGCAACTTCAGATCAATCTTGGCCTTTTGACCGGCAAAACGAGCAAAATGCGACGCTGCAAATAACGGTCGGTCGACTCCAGGAGAAGACACCTCCAAGGTGTAATGCCCACTGATCGGATCTTCAACATCGAGCCGCGCGGAGACTTCGCGGCTGACCGCTTCGCAGTCATCGATACCGACGTTGCGCGGCTCAGCGCCATCCGCCAGACCCCCGCTACCTTGCGTCTCGATCTGCGGCACATCGATATAAAGACGCAAGGTCGCTCCGCCCGGGGCAGGCAGATAGTCCACCCCCAACAACTCCAAGCCGAGCGACTGCACGGTCGGAGCGAGCATGGCGGCGATGTCACGTGCCTTGTCCATCCGCAGATCTGGTTAGGTTGGAAACAAAACGCAAAAAACGAGAAAGGGCCCAATCGGGCCCCTTGTCCAAAACAGCTGGAGGTCGGCGTCGGTGGCGGCATGCACCCCGAGCGGCCCGCGTCCGAAGCAGAGCGCACCACCTAGGCAGCGCGCACGCCCTGGTACAGGCGCCTTCGAAACGGTGGCGGAGCCATGACGCCACAATGCGCCAGCGCCCCGTCAAGCGGTGGGATTGTATGACCGCGGCCGCCCACACGCAAGACGAGTCATTGCCAGCGTCCCCGCCCTGCAGACATGTCCCCAGGGCCAAGATCCCGACTTTAGGACTGCAACCGCAGCCAGCGGTTGACGCCGAGGGCGGCGAGTGTGCAGACCGCGCCGGAGAGCAGGTACAGGCCGATGTAGGGCAGTCCAAGTTTGGCGGTCAGTCCCAGCGCGACCAGTGGTGCGAAAGCCGCGCCGATCAACCAGGCCAGGTCGGATGTCAGAGCCGCGCCGGTATAGCGGTAACGCGCGCCGAAATTGGCAGTGACCGCACCGGCAGCCTGCCCGTAGGACAGCCCCAGCAGCAGAAAACCGAGCAGGATAAAGATGACCTCGCCAACATCGCCAGCACCGAGCAAGGTGGGAGCGAAGCCGCTGTACATCGCGATAGCCACCGCCAACCCGCCCAAGGTGCGCGCGCGTCCAACCCGATCCGCTACTAGTCCAGACGCGACGATGCCTCCCGCCGCCAGAAACGCGCCAATGATCTGCAGCACCAGAAAACCGGCGATCGACTCATCGGTGAACACCTTGATCCATGACAAAGGAAAGATGGTGACGATGTGGAATAACGCATAGCTCGCCAACGCGGCAAAGGCACCGATGACCACGTGCCGGCCGCGTTCGCGGAACAATTCCAGCACTGGCGTCGGCTGCAATTCCTGGGTGCCCATTTCGTGCTGGTACTCATCCGCCACCACCAGCCGCAAGCGCGCGAACAAGGCCACGACATTCAATGCGAACGCGACGAAAAACGGATAACGCCAACCCCAGGCGAGTAGATCCTCTTCTGGCAAGTTGTAATACAAAAACGCGAAGACGCCCGCGGCGACGATAAATCCAGCCGGCGCGCCCAGCTGTCCGAGCATCGAGTACCAGCCCCGGCGTTGTTTGGGCGCGTTGAGCGCCAACAGCGACGGTAAACCGTCCCAGGAGCCGCCCAACGCGATACCCTGCACTAGCCGGAACGATGCCAACAACAAGATCGAGATCCAGCCCAGCGTGTTGTACCCGGGGACAAAAGCAATCCCAGCCGTGGCGGTTCCAAGCAGAAAGAGTGCGGCGGTGAGTTTGGCCGCCAAGCCCCAGCGCGACTGGATCCACATGAACAGCACCGTGCCGATCGGCCGGCTGAGAAACGCCAAGGCAAACACCGCGAACGCGTACAACGTGCCCTGCAACGGCTCGGCAAACGGGAAGAACACAGCAGGAAACACCAGCGCGGAGGCGATGCCATAAACGAAGAAATCAAAATATTCCGCGGTGCGCCCGACCACCACGCCAACGGCGATTTCCCCCGGCGCTACGCTGCTATGCGCCTTGCTGCCGTGGTCATGATCACGGTGGGATAGTTTCGTGTTTGACGCATCTGACATTGCGGACATTGCGACACATCTCGATTGTGCGCATCGATTGTGCGCGGCTGGGACCGGCAAAGGCGGCGGTGCAACCGGCGCTGTTCGGTCAATCTTGTACAGTGTCTCAGGCCCTGTGCGCGGGCACGATAGGACAAAGTGTCCAATATCCGCCAGGGGCGGCGGTGCATAAAATGTTAAGGCTGATCTGAACCAGATTCCGTCTGAACCAAAATCGGTATACCAGTTCCCTCCTCGATATCGTGTTCAGACATCGCCACTGAGCGATCAGCGGTAACATTCTGGCCGATTTGGTCAGAAGTGCTCTCGATCAGAGGCATGCTTTATCAAAGGCCTGCTCTCCAAAGAAGCTGGCGCCAAGCAATGAGCGGTAGACGTGCATGAACCGTCATGATTTCCAGAGCATACCCCTGACTTCTCGAGCTACACGGACCCTCCGAACTTGCTCAACAAATCCTAATTGGCTTCGCCCCACTCAACCAACAGCACACTTGAGCAGCCGACCAGGGACACTCCTGCGCTTCACCGCCTTAGTGATAGCCGGACTGTTGCTGTCCGGCTGCAATCTGGTCGTGCTCTCGCCGTCTGGCGATATCGCCGCGCGGCAGGGCCAGCTGATCATGATTGCCACAGCGCTGATGCTGCTGGTCATCGTGCCGGTGATCGCCTTGACGTTTTTCTTTGCCTGGCGTTATCGCGCATCCAATACTCAAGCAACCTACAAGCCCAACTGGGATCATTCGACCCAGCTTGAGTTGGTGATCTGGGCGGTACCGCTGCTGATCATCATCGCATTGGGCGCGGTCACCTGGATCAGCACTCACTTACTTGATCCGTATCGTCCGCTTGATCGCATCAGCGCGGGAAGGCCGGTCTCAGCGGATGTGCAGCCGCTGGAAATTCAGGTGACTGCGCTGGACTGGAAATGGCTGTTCATCTACCCGGAGTATGGGGTGGCGTCGGTCAATCAAATGGCCGCGCCGGTGGATCGCCCGATCCGCTTCCGGATCACCGCATCTTCGACCATGAACGCGTTCTATATCCCCGAATTGGCCGGGATGATCTACGCCATGCCTGGGATGGAGACCAAGTTGCACGCAGTAATTAATCATGAAGGTAGTTACCAAGGATTTTCTTCGAATTTCAGCGGCGCTGGCTTTTCGCATATGCGCTTTCAATTCCATGGACTGTCCAACGCTGGATTTGATGCATGGATCGCCAAGGCCCGCGCCGCGGATCAGGATCTAACCCGCGCCAAATACCTGGAACTGGAAGTCCCGAGCCAACGCGTCGCTGCCAGCCTGCTCGCGAATGTGGAAGACGGTCTATTCGATGCCATCGTCAACCGTTGTGTCGACATGGATCGCCTGTGCATGAACCAGATGATGGCCTATGACGCAGCCGGCGGCCTTGGGCTGGATACGGTGGATGCACTGGCGATGCCACGCCACGGCGACCTGCGCAATGGCCCATTTGTGGCCGCGGAAGTCTGCACCGTGGAGCAGCCTGCTGGGACGCCAAACCTGGTCGCTGCTGCGGGCGCCATGACGTCGCCTTGAGATTACCTAGCTTTAAATAACCCAGCTTTTAATAACCCGGCTTTAGTAGCCCGGCGTCAGATAGCCTGGCTTTAGATAATCTGCAACATCGAAACTTAAAACTGTTCCACTGACGGCATGCTTGATCTGCAGATATTGGGACAGCGCATCCTTGTCACCGGATCATCGTCCTAAAACCTATCTCACCCAGGAAATACAGTGGGGCAAGGACCGCCAGATTCGGTGGTGAGCCCAATAGCCTCGAGAAATTTGCGATTTTTCGAGATTCTCTCAAGACAACCCTGACCAGTCCATGGGCGGACTTGATCAGATCCAGCATAAGTCCTCCGGTAGCGCACTGATGGCCATCGATCCGAGCAAGATTACCCACTCGCCAATCACCGGCATCATGTCCTGGGACGCACTGCCGATGCTGTATGACCCGATCCTGCTGTGGACCTTTATCGGCACTGCGGTCATCGGACTTGCGATGCTGACTGCAATCACGAAATATAAGTTGTGGGGATATCTTTGGACCGAGTGGTTCACCAGCATCGATCACAAGAAGATCGGCATCATGTACATGGTGCTGGGATTGGTGATGTTACTGCGCGGCTTTGCGGACGCGATCATGATGCGTCTGCAGCAGGCCATCGCCTTTGGCGATAATCTCGGTTATCTGCCTCCGCATCATTACGATCAGATCTTCACCGCACACGGGGTGATCATGATCTTCTTCGTGGCGATGCCGCTGGTCACGGGATTGATGAACTACCTGGTCCCGTTGCAGATCGGCGCGCGCGATGTCGCTTTCCCCTTTTTGAACAATTTCAGCTTCTGGATGACCAGCTGCGGCGCAGTGCTGGTGATGATGTCGCTGTTCTTCGGTGAATTTGCCGCTACCGGATGGCTGGCTTATCCGCCGCTGTCGGGAATCACACACAGTCCCTGGGTCGGAGTCGATTACTACATCTGGGCGCTGCAGATTGCCGGCGTAGGCACGTTGCTATCCGGGGTGAATCTGTTGGTCACCATCATCAAGATGCGTGCGCCGGGCATGTCCCTGATGAGGATGCCGGTGTTCACCTGGACATCGCTATGCACCAATGTGCTGATCGTAGTCTCGTTCCCAGTGCTGACCGCGGTGCTCGGTCTGTTAACGCTGGACCGCTATCTCGGGACCAATTTTTTCACCAGCGACCTGGGCGGCAACGCCATGATGTACGTCAATCTGGTGTGGATTTGGGGGCATCCGGAAGTCTACATTCTGATACTTCCGCTGTTCGGTGTGTTCTCCGAGATCGTCTCGACCTATTCCGGCAAGCGCTTGTTCGGTTATTCGTCGATGGTCTATGCCACGGTGTGCATCACCATCCTCTCGTATCTGGTATGGCTACACCATTTCTTCACCATGGGTTCTGGCGCCAGCGTCAACTCGTTCTTCGGCATCACCACGATGATCATCTCGATCCCGACCGGCGCAAAGATCTTCAACTGGCTGTTCACCATGTACCGCGGACGGATCCGCTTCGAAGTCCCGATGTTATGGACCATGGGCTTTATGGTCACCTTTGTCGTCGGCGGCATGACCGGCGTACTGTTGGCGGTTCCACCGGCGGATTTCGTGCTCCACAACAGCCTGTTTCTGGTGGCGCACTTCCATAATGTGATCATCGGCGGCGTGGTATTCGGTCTGTTCGCGGCGATGACTCATTGGTTCCCTAAAGCATTCGGCTTCAAGCTTGATGATTTTTGGGGCAAGCTTTCATTCTGGATGTGGCTAGCGGGTTATTGGCTGGCGTTTACTCCGCTATACGTACTCGGCCTCATGGGGGTCACCCGGCGCATGAGCCATTTCGACGATCCCTCACTGCAGATCTGGTTCCAGATCGCGTTGGTCGGCGCAGTATTGGTTGGTATTGGCATCTTCGCATTCTTGGTTTGCATCTTTGTCAGCTTCCGCAAGCGGGAACAATTGCGCGACGTCACCGGCGACCCATGGGACGGACGCACGTTGGAATGGTCGACATCCTCGCCGCCGCCAGTCTACAACTTCGCCTTTACGCCCGTGGTGCACGATAACGATGCCTGGTGGGACATGAAACAGCGCGGCTTCCAACGCCCTACCGGCGGATTCACGCCCATCCACATGCCGAAAAATACTGGCGCAGGCGTGGTCCTAGCTGGTCTGAGCACTGCGGGTGGATTCGCGATGATCTGGCATATCTGGTGGCTGGCAATCGCCGCGCTGGTGGCGATCGTCGGTTATTCGATTTGGCATAGCTTCAACTACGATCGCGACTATTTCATCCCGGCAGAAGAAGTCGACACGACCGAGCAATTGCGCACTCAACAAATGCGCACCCAACAGTTGAGTGGCGCGCATGTCTGAGCCGATCGCAATGACCCGCGAGGATGGTTCTCCGGTTTTCCTGGACACCAAGGGCGATCACCATCCTCAGAACGGCACGCTGCTCGGGTTCTGGCTGTATCTACTCAGCGACCTGATGATCTTCGCTTCGTTGTTCGCCACTTATGGCGTACTGGGGCGCAGCTATGCCGCCGGCCCTTCTGGAGCGGATCTGTTCGACTTGAAGCTGATCGCGGCCAATACCGCGATCTTGCTCGTTTCCTCGATCACTTATGGTTTTGCGATGATCGCGATGCAGAATCGCAATCAGCGCAGAGTGATCGGCTGGCTAATCGCAACCGGCTTGCTCGGGTTGGGTTTTATTGCGATAGAGCTCTATGAATTTTTACATTTGATCCATCTGGGCGCAGGGCCGCAACGCAGCGCATTCTTGTCGGCATTTTTCGCGCTAGTCGGCACCCACGGCCTGCACGTGCTGTTCGGCGTGATCTGGCTGGTGGTGTTATGTGTACAGATCGACAAGCACGGCTTGACCCGCGCCAATACCAGGAGGATCGCTTGCCTCTCGATGTTTTGGCACTTCCTCGATGTGGTGTGGATCGGCGTGTTTACATTTGTTTATCTGATGGGGGTTGTGTGATGGGCGAGCATGCTGGACAACACGCTACCCACGATGCGCATGATCACCTCGAAGATGGCATCCCGCATGCCAGCGCGAAAGAGTATCTGACCGGCTTTGTATTGTCGGTGGTGTTGACGGTGATCCCATTCTGGCTAGTCATGGGCAAGGTCATACCGAGCCCAACGGTCACCTCGCTGGTCATCCTGGGATTCGCCGCAGTGCAAATCGTCGTGCACATGTTCTATTTCCTGCATATGAACGCGAAGTCAGAAGGCGGCTGGAATATGCTCGCCTTGATCTTCACCCTGGTGTTAGTGGTGATTGTCCTGGCCGGGTCACTATGGGTGATGTACCACCTCAACACCAATATGATGCCGGCCTTGCACGACATGCAGAATATGTAGAATCTGTTTCACCGCGGAAATAGGTTGGTGCACTGCATATTCAACTCGTCAGCCCCGCGCAGACGTGAAGCGCTGGTCATCCTGTGAATTTAAACCAGTGAGTTTAAGCCGGTGAAATTAAACCAGTGAATTTAACCATTTGAAAATCAAAGATGCCAGTTGCCAGCTTGCGCGAGAATGACGGTCAAGTTATCCGCGAGACGCCACACTAGAATCTATCTCGACACGGAAATACATCGCCCACCCAATGTCCCAAGTCGTCTTCCCTGTGAACGCGTGGATCCAGTGACTGCCACTTTCAACGAAATACTCACGAACTCTGGCATGCGCGAAAACGACGATCTTAATTGTTATCGACATTCGGTTTTGGGATAGGGACTCGTGCGCGCAGCTACCACCCAATGCGAACCAGCGCCCCGCATCCGGGAGCCGTCGGGAAAGCCGTTGTTGTGGATGATGTTTGCCGCTGCGCTGGTCACTGCCTTTTTCGGATTTTTGCTGCTGGGCTGTTGGCAATTGCAACGCATGGCTTGGAAACATGCATTGATCGCCCGGGTCGAGGCGCGCATCCATGCCGAACCGGTACCGGCGCCTGGAGCCAAACAGTGGGCGAGTTTCGATTCTAATCACTACTCTGATCACTACGAATACCGCCGAGTGCGACTCGACGGTCGTTTTCTCGATACCAAGCCGGCGCGTGTGCAAGCGGTGACCGAGCTTGGCCCCGGCTGGTGGATACTGGCGGCGTTTCAAACCACCCAAGGTGATGTCGTGCTAGTCAATCGCGGCTATGTTCCCAGCGCTGCGCACGCCGCTGACCCTATGCCCGGAACGCGATCGGTGTTTGGCCTGCTGCGCCTGGACGAGCCTGGCGGCGGATTTTTACGGCAGAATCTTCCCACGCAAGATCGTTGGTATTCGCGCGACGTTGCCGCGATTGCCGCTGCGCGCGCGCTCGGGCCGGTGGCGCCATTCTTTGTCGATATGGATTTTGATCCGGCCGCTGCACCCTGGCCACGTGGTGGCATGACGGTGGTGAAGTTTCGCGATCCGCATCTGCAATATGCACTCACCTGGTTCGCGCTAGCGCTGATGAGCGCCGCGGCGATGGTGTATTGGTACCGCTCGGAACGTCAACTACGTCGACATGACGCTCAAACAGCTGCCAAGGCGTCTGCGCATGATCAGCAATCAGGCACCGATCCTGCGCACTGACGCATCTTCGCAACCGCGCGCAGTTGCCACGAACGCAGCGCCGGGACGGTCCGGCGTGCGCAACCTGCAGCAGTTGGTGCAGTTGCGCTGGATCGCGGTGTTTGGCCAGGTGGCCACGATTGCAGCGGTCCACTTCTGGCTCGGAATTCATCTACCGCTACAGCCGATGTTGCTGGTGCTGGCAGCGTTGGTCGTGTTCAACTTGGCATGCATGTTCCATCTGCGCCGGGATGGACGTGTTGGCTACGGTGTCCTGCTGGCCAGTCTACTGATCGACGTGGCATCGCTGACGTTGCAGCTGTACTTGAGCGGCGGCATGACCAATCCATTTGTATTTCTCTATCTGCTGCAAGTGGTTCTGGGCGCGGTGCTGCTGCCGCAGACGCTGAGTTGGATTGTGGTGATTGCGACCGCGGCCGGGCTCGGTGTATTGGTCGCGATCCCCGGACCGGTTTCGATACCGGCACATCCTGAGCGTGGTCTGCTAGATCCTTACGTCCAAGGATCATTGCTCTGCCTGTTGCTGGTGGCGACACTGCTGGTGGTATTCGTGGGACGTATCAGCCGCAATATCCGCGCCCGTGATGCACGCCTTGCCGAGCTTCGCCAGCGCGCGGCCGAGGAAGAACACATCATACGCATGGGCCTACTCGCTTCTGGCGCGGCACACGAGCTTGGAACGCCGCTATCGACCATGGCGGTGATACTCGGTGATTGGCAACATCTGCCACATTTTAATTCCGATCCGGAATTGCTCCAAGATGTCATCGAAATGCAGGAACAAGTCTTGCGCTGCAAGTCGATCGTGACCGGAATTTTGCTATCAGCAGGTCACGCACGCGGCGAAGCACCACTCCAGACCAGTGTGCGCACATTTCTTGCCGAAGTGGTTGATGAATGGAAAGCCAGCCGTTCAATCGGTGCGGTCGAATACCAAGACCGATTTGGCCGCGACCAGATGATCATCGCGGATTCCGGCCTCAAACAGATGCTGCTCAATGTGTTGGACAATGCATTGGAAGCGTCGCCGGACTGGATCGGTATCGAGATTTCGCGCGAGCAGGACGCATTACTGGTTGCAGTACGCGATCGCGGGCGCGGTTTCGAACCACAGATGCTCGCTCAGCTGGGTAAACCCTATCATTCCAGCAAAAACCGCCCTGGCCGAGGACTGGGCCTGTTTCTATCGCTCAATGTGGCGCGCACACTCGGCGGCACGCTGACCGCAGTAAACGGCAAATTAGGCGCCATCGTCACCATGCGCCTGCCACTGTCGGCGTTGACACTGGATCAAGACGATGATGACGGCACTGATGATGGTGATAATGATGACGTTACCTCCGAATCAAACCCAAGATAAATCCAATATCACGCAACGACGCTTGTTGCTGATCGAGGATGATGACGCCTTGGTGCGTACGCTGGCACGCTCGTTTTCGCGCCGTGGTTATGTTGTGCGCAGCATCGACG
>Ga0153982_1000140_pt1 | contig 19271 bp, 14 predicted proteins | sample TSGA066MetaG_FD_104743 | JGI IMG/M metagenome (GOLD analysis project Ga0153982, IMG submission 104743) | Attine ant fungus gardens microbial communities from Georgia, USA - TSGA066 MetaG | ecosystem: Host-associated > Fungi > Mycelium > Unclassified | place: USA: Georgia, Alexander Wildlife...
CTTATGGTCCGCAGGCAGAAGCCAAGCTGCAGTGGATTGGTTTGGCTGATTGGGAATACCGGCGCGAGTTCGAAGTGGATGCCAGCACGTCAACCGCGATCCGCAGCAGCTTGGTGCTCGATGGTTTGGACACGTTCGCAGAAGTCTGGCTCAACGATCACAAACTGCTCGATGCCGACAACGCTTTCCGGATCTGGCGCGTGCCGGTGCAAGGCAAGCTCAAAACCGGCCGCAATACCCTGCGCGTGGTGTTTTTCTCGCCAATCCGCAAACTGCTGCCCAAGGTCCAGGCGATGCCGCACAAAATCGCCGGCAATTATCCCTCGCCCTATGGCGATGAACCCAGGGACGCGATGACCGCCAACTTTGTGCGCAAGCCGGGCTATCACTACGGTTGGGACTGGGGGCCGCGCTATGTCACCGCCGGAATCTGGTGGGGCGTGCAGTTGGAAAGTTGGAGCACCGCGCGCATCGATGATGTGCATATTCGCCAGCATGAGATCACCGCAGAACGCGCGCAGCTCAGCGCACGGCTGAGCTTCGACACCGCTACCGCAGGCGATTACCAGTTGCGCCTTGAACAAATTGCACCGGACGGCAACCGTAGCCAGGTGGCCAAACGCAACTTGCGTCTCGACCCGGGCGCGCACACTGCCAGCATCCCGATACAGATTGATTCGCCGCAGCGTTGGTATCCGGTCGGCTATGGCGCGCAGCCGTTGTATCGCTTCGAAGCGACCCTCAGCCGCAATGGCCAAGCAATTGATACACGCAGCGTGCGCACCGGCCTGCGCAAGGTGGAATTACGCCGCGAGCAAACAAACGACGGCCAAGGATTCGAGTTCGTGATCAATGGCATCGCGGTGTTTGCCAAGGGCGCGAATTCAATTCCGTTCGATGCCTTTCCGCCGCGCGCGACGACCGCCCAGATTCGGCATGTGCTGCAATCGGCGGTCGACGCGAATATGAACATGATCCGTAGCTGGGGCGGCGGCTATTACGAACGCGCCGCGTATTTCGAGATCGCCGACGAGCTTGGCTTGATGATCTGGCAGGACTTCATGTTCGGCGGCGGCATGCAGCCCGGCTACGATCCGGCATTTCGCGCCAATGTGGTGGCAGAAGCGCGCGATCAAGTACGGCGCCTGCGCAATCATCCGAGCATCGTGCTGTGGTGCGGCAACAACGAAGAAGAAATTGCCTGGAAAAATTGGGGCAACGCTAAGAAACTAACCAGTGCGGAACCGGTGTTCGCCAAACAGGTCTGGCAAGGCTATGTGGATCTGTTCGGGCATGATCTGCGTAAAGTGGTCCAGGAAGAAGCGGGCGGAATCAGTTATTGGTCCAGTTCTCCCAGCAACGATTTAGAAGAAAAAGCCAATCTGCCCGAACGCGGAGATATGCATTACTGGGAGGTCTGGGTCAATCCTGAGTATCCAGTGTCAAAGTATCTGGATGTTTCACCGCGTTTCATGTCTGAGTTCGGATTGCAGGCCTGGCCGGAGATGCGCACGATCCAAAGCGTTGCCGGTGGCGCGCAATTGGCGCTGGACTCCCCCTTCGTACGCTCACGACAAAAATTCATGGCCGGCAAAGGCAATGAGCGACTGTTGCAGTACATCACCATGGAATACCGCCAGCCACGTGACTTCGCCGACTTCGTGTATTTAAGCCAAGTGATGCAGGCTGAGGGTATCGCGCTGGCTGCACGTCACCACCGAGCGAGCCGGCCATGGACCATGGGTTCGCTGTACTGGCAGCTCAATGATGTGTGGCCAGGTGCATCGTGGTCAGGCATGGACTGGTACGGGCGACCCAAAGCGCTACAGTTTCATATTCGCCGCGCTTTCGCGCCGGTCGCGGTGGCAGCACTGCGTAAAGGCGGTATCACTACCGTGTCGTTGCTGTCCGACCGCACGCGGCCGCTGCGCGGCGAATTGCGCCTGCGCGTATTCGACCTGCACGGCAAACTATTGCGCGAACAACGCAAACCCGTGCACCTGCCGCCTTTGTCTGCCACCGTCGCACTGGCACACACCGATGCCGAACTGCTTGGTCAGGCACTGCAAGGCGAGGCCGATCCCAAGCGCAGCGTCGCGATTTTTGATCTGCAGGTGCCGGGCGAGCCCGCATCGCGCGATGTGGTCTACTTCGCCGCGGCCAAAGACATGACTTGGCCAGATCCGCAATTGTCCACGACACTGCAACGCGATGGCGACCACTATCGGCTCGATCTGCGCGCAAGCCGTTTCGCTCGCTCCGCATGGATCGACTTCGGCGAATTCAACGTCACCGTGCAAGACAATGCATTGGCGCTGGTGCCAGGCGAGACAGTGTCGATCCGCATCGATGCCAAAGCCGCCCTGTCCGAACTACGTGATGCCCTACGCGTGCGCACCATGGCCGATCTATCCTCCCCACAGGAAACTGGAAAAACCCCACTCCCCCTATGATCAACACGCCAGCACTGCCCGATTTCCGCACTCCGGAAGCCCTGCGCGCACATATCCGTGCCACCATGGCTTTCTATCATCCGCGTTGCATCGATCCGCAAGGCGGATTTTTCCATTACTTCAAGGACGATGGCACGGTTTACGACGCCGGCCATCGGCACTTGGTCAGCAGCACCCGTTTTATTTATAACTATGCAATGGCGGCCAACGAGTTTGGTGCGGAAGATGCATCGTTGCGTCAGACCTATCTGCAAGCGATGCAGCACGGCCTTGCCTATCTGCGCCAGCAGCATTTCGATCAGACCAGCGGCGGTTACGTCTGGACGATTCGCGACGGCAAGCCGGAAGACTGCAGCCAGCAATGCTATGGCGTGGCCTTCGTGCTGCTGGCGTATTCGTGCGCGTTGAAGGCCGGGATCGAACACGCGCGCGGCTGGATGGACGAAGCATGGTGTTTGCTTGAACAGCGCTATTGGGAGGCGCCGCACGGCCTGTACCGTGATGAAGCCAGTCGCGACTGGCAGTTTTCCGAATACCGCGGCCAGAATGCGAACATGCATCTATGCGAAGCAATGCTCGCTGCCTACGAGGCCAGCGGCGAGCGCCGCTATCTTGAGCGCGCCTTGCTGCTGGCCGATCATATGACGCGGCGGCAAGCGGCGTTGGCAGATGGTCTGGTCTGGGAGCATTACCATCACGATTGGAGTGTCGATTGGGATTTTCATCGCGACGATCCAAAGCATCTGTTCAAACCGTGGGGATTTCAGCCAGGACACCAGACCGAATGGGCCAAGCTGTTATTGATACTCGACCAGCACCTGCGCGCTGCAGGCGAACCACAGGATTGGCTGGTGCCGAAGGCGCGATTTTTGTTCGACCAGGCGATCGCCAAAAGCTGGGATGATGCGTTCGGCGGCATGGTCTATGGCTTTGCGCCAGAGCGGCTGCGTGGATCGGGCGTGCAAGGTCGTTTGCTCGCCGACGGCGTGACCTTTATCTGCGACGAGGACAAATACTTCTGGGTTCAGGCCGAAACCCTGGCCGCTGCCGCACGGCTGGCGATCGCAACAGGCGACGATCACTATTGGCAATGGTACGACCGGCTATGGGAATACGCCTGGCTGCACCTGATCGACCATCGCCACGGCGCCTGGTACCGGATTCTTGACCGCGAAAACCGCAAGTACAGCGACGAGAAAAGTCCGGCAGGCAAAACCGATTATCACACCATGGGCGCCTGTCACGATGTGTTGTCGGTACTGCGTCTCGGCGCCGCCATCCGTTAGAATGCCAGCGCGGCGCGGCAAGTCAGCCTGAACGCAACGCACCTGGCAAAAAAATATCCTTTGACAACGCGCCTGTAGCTCAGCCGGATAGAGTAGTGGCTTCCGAAGCCATTGGTCGGGGGTTCGAATCCCTCCAGGCGCGCCAATCCCTTGCGACGGATCTGTGCCGAATCTGAGACACGGCGCGAACGGCCCTGGCTATCCCTTGAGTGGTGGCGGCCCTTTGTGCACTGGCCGCCATGGAAGAGGGTCCTGATCCTCAGAACGCTTCACAGGATCGCAATGCTGCGCGCGCGGCGCGCCCCTTCCCGCCACCTGTGGGCATCGGCGCCTATCGCGAACCTCTTTGGCCCCAAGGCTTCGTCGGCAGCATCACCCATTGCCGGAGATTCACCGCTGCGGCAGTGGCGCGAGACGAGCACCTATGGGGCCGGCATCGATGTCGAGCACATGACCGGTCCCGAGGCGATCGCTGCGCTGATGTAAGTGGTGGTGGATGCTGCCGAACTGGAATGCTTACGCGCCACGCCACCACAATCGCCGTTTGAACTACTGCTGACGGCTGCGTTCTCCGCGAAGGAAAGTTTTTACAAAGGCGTCTTCAACGCGGTGGGCCGATTCTTCGGATTCGAAGCCGTGCGTCTAAGCTTTGTCGACCTTGAACGACGACGTCTGGGCTTTACAGTGACGCAAACTCTAGCCGAGTCGTTCCCGGCAGGACATTCCTTCGAGGTCGGTTTCGACCTGCCGCACCTACAAACGGTGCTGACGCACTTCACCTGCTGACATCCATCACCGTACATGGACGTTGGCCTCCGGGAACTGCAGTCCGTGCATATACAATCAGTCAAGTACGTAGATCGCACAGCGCCATGACATATAGTCCGTACGTCCCCGCCGTTCGCATCGCCTGGGCTACCGCGCTCGCGCTGGCGCCCGTTTCGTCCGCTTTCGCGCGAGGCTTCGATTTCGTCGGGCTATTGAAGGAGGGTGGGCTGGCGATCTTCGCGACGCTGGCGATGTCGGTTGTCGCACTTTGGATCACCATCGAGCGCATGCGCAATCTGCGCCTACGTGCGATCGCGCCCGAAGGACTGGCACGCGAGGCGGGCATCCTGTGGCGCGACGGGAAGCTCGAGCAGCTCGGAGCGTTGATCTCCGAGAAGCCGAGTACGCTTTCTCGCATGGTGCGCTACATGCTGGACTACCGCTCACTGGGGCACGCAATGGTGACCAAGGGAGTCGAGGACATCGCCTCGATCGAATTGCGCGAACACCTGCGAAGGATCTATCCCCTCGCAATCATCGCGACAGTGGCTCCCATCGTGGGACTGCTAGGCACCGTCGTGGGCATGATCGAAGCTTTCTATGCACTGGCCTTCTCTGGCTCAGAAGTCGACCCCGCGCTGCTAGCAGGTGGTATCTCCAAGGCCCTAGTCAACACTGCTGCGGGGCTGTGCGTCGCTCTTCCCTCGCTGGCGGCCTATCATTTTTTTAAGTATCGGATCACTGCGTTCGGCATCGAATTGGAACGTCAAACCGGCACGTTGCTGCGCGAACGATTCCTCGACGCGCCAATCAGATTGTCGGCGTGAGGATCAACCTAGGCGAAGAGCAGGAACCGGAGATCGGGCTCGTCGCCCTGATCGACTGCATCTTCTTCCTGCTGATGTTCTTCATGGTGGCCACTACCTTCAAGCAGCACGAAGAGAACCGCAAGAACCGTGCGATCCCTGTCAACCTGCCCAAATCCGCCGTGACCTTCCGCGCGGAGGAAGCGTCCAATCCAGACATGGTGATCACCATCGATCGCGAAGGCCGCTTCTATATCGACGGTTCCGCGGTCACGCAGAGCACCTTGCACGATCGCCTGCGCGTGATAGCGGCGCTGAACGCACAGGCATCGATTCGGATCGACGGCGACCGCCGCGCCGACTTCCAGAGCGTCGTGCGGGTAATGGACCTGTGCGCGTTCGAGGGCCTCACCAACCTCGCGGTGCACGTTAGAGACTGATATGGCCGTCACGCGGCATCTGCGCGACCCCTACCGCCCGCCAGAAAGCGAACACACTGCGCATGTCGATGCCTTGTGGTCGCTGGCGCTACATGCGGTAGTAATCGCAGCTGCGTACTACATCTTGTCTCATCACCCGATGACCATGGAAGCACAGCGACGCGTAACGGCGACCAACGCGGCGGCAATCAGCGCAGCAGCCACACAACGGTTGAACGACCTGTCCCGGATCGAACAAGCACTGGCCAACAGCATGGGGGACCCGCCTCCATCACCGCCTGCGCCTGCGGCCACACCAAAAGAAGCGCTGCGGCAGGCACGCGAACGTTACGAAGCGATCCGCGAGATGCAGCTCCGCGCCCGCGCAAAGGATCTAGCCGCGCTGCTGGACATCCCACTCGACGAAGCGACACAACGAGCCGGTGCAGACATGCCGCCACTTCCGCCTGTGGCGCGCACGGAGGAAGAAGCCGCCGCACAGTTGGCGCAGTTGCAGACACAGGCGCGCAACGCGCTAGCCCGCTACCGCGATAACCTGCGCCGCCGCGATGCACAGCGCACGGGCCTAGCGGGTGCAGACGCCCGGGGTCGCGGCGGAGCCGACGGTGCATCATCACGCGCGCTGACGCCTTTGGAAGCGGCACTGGATAAGTTCGACGTACTTCTCGAGCCGCCCAGGCGCGCACCAGTGCTCGCGTCGGGACGTCCCGCACCAGTGCCTTCCGTCGATCCCGGCCCGATGCGTGTCGGCGCGGGTCGCCGCATCGGGCCCGGTGGCGTCCATGCCAACCGCATCTACGTCGACACGTGGTATGTGCTGGGTCCTTTCGAAGCACAGGGCGCCCGCCCGCTCGAATTCCCTTATCCGCCCGAGTCCGCCGTTGACCTGGATGGCACGTATGCGGGCAAGCGTGGACGAATCCTAGCCTGGGCGTACTTGCAGGCGGGCGAATACCCCACTTACCTTCCCGACCCTGCTGAGAACGCCATCTATTATGGCTATACCGAACTGATGCTAGACCGCGACCGGCAAGTCTGGGCATGGATCGGCGCCGACGACGATTGCAAGGTTTGGGTCGACGATCAACTGGTGTGGAACGGCGGCGCGCCGATGAAGCCTTGGTTCCTTGTTGACGCCCGTTCAATGACCCGAGAAATCGCCGAGCACAACCTCACTGAAGGCAAGGTTCGGCTGCGACTGCGCCGGGGCCGCAATCGGATACTGTTTAAGCAGCACAACGGCGTCGAAGTGATGTTCTTCTCTCTCGTGCTGACCGATGCACAAGCCAGCAACGTGCAGGCAACCGAGCCCAAAGTAGGCCTTCTGCAGGCGAGTGGCGCGCCCCAACTCACGCACTGAGTCCCAATCGTTCGGCCAGCGCGCGCGCATATTGACCGCGGATGCCGGTCATGTGGTTGCCTGCCGCACGCACCAGCTGAGTGCGCGGAGCATGGCGTGTCCATCCAGAATGCATCTCGATGGCCTCGCGTTCGTTGTTGGAGGCGTCCAAACCCGGATCCTGAAGGTGGACCACGCGAAGAACGCTGTCATACGTGTCCGCGGGCACATAGCGCGTGCGCAAGCAGGCCGCGAACATGCGCAGCGCTCCAAGCATCGAAGCCGGGTCGGATTGCATCGGCAGTAGTTTCTGTAATATAACGAAACTTATATGCGCTCTATCGCAACTCAATTGGTTGCGCTCTTCGGCTCCCTGTCACAAAATGCAACCATGCCGGTTCGAATCACCCGCCAGCCCCCGCCAGCCGCCGACTGGGCGTCGTGACCTGCCCAGGCTCGCCATGTGGCTGCCTATGCCTGTACGGCGGCGGCGCTCTCGTTTGCCAACAGACTCGCGCCCCGCTGCGCGTTTGCAAGTCATAGCGGCATGCCGGATGCCGGGCCGGTCATCTCATCGCGAGGTGACCGGCCCGTTCCGTACTCACACACCAGTCATCATCCAGAAACTGCACCAAAGAAGTTTCGCCAAAGGGTCGAAATGACCTCGCCGCCAACGACGTAACCTCGCCAAGGCCGCCACGGCCACCGCCTGCGAGATACGAGGAACACGCGAATGAAGTACCTCATCATGATTCACTCCAAACCCGAGCCGTGGGGGCACCCCACCGGAAACTTCATCGCCGAGAACCAAGCTCAGCCCGCTGAGCAGCGGGAGCAGGCGAACCGGGAGTTCGAGGCGCTGCTAACTGAGCTGGAAGGCAACGGTGAGCTGGTTACCGCCGAGGCCCTCGGCGACCCGGCACTGGCCAAGCTGTACCGCTGGGACCGCGCCCCCGTGCAGACCGACGGTCCTTACTCAGAGACCAAAGAACACCTGGCTGGGTTCTTCCTCATCGATGTGGTCGACCAGGCCCGTGCCGAACAGATCGCCCACAGGTTTGCTGGTCCCGGCGAGACGATCGAGCTGCGTCCAGCCATGTGGCCGGGCGGCGAGGAGAGCTAATTCGGTGCGCCGGCCCACCGACCCGGCGGTCGCGCAGGTGTGGCGTCGCGAGGCGCCGCACCTGCTCGCAGCCCTGGTTCGCTGTTCGCTCCCACGTATCCCATGAACCGTGCGCGAAGTTGTCTGATTTCCGGTATGCGATACACGCCATCGCGCGTCAACCTATTTCCAGAGCAGTGGCCGAACTCTGTCGCGTTGGCGCGTTGTTCGCAGATCAGAACTCGCTGGCAACTGATCGGCTCCCGCCGTCTGATCCGCAGTCGTCCTGGCAGGTCCGTCACAAGGAAGAATCCGTGAACGCGCTATGGGTCTTGGCAACAGCGATGGGTCTTGGCAACAGCCGCTGGTGCGCAGGCTGGAAACTCGATCCCACCGTGCACCAACTCTGATCAGGATACGGATGCCATGCAAGCAATGCTCGACATGATCGAACGACATCGGCGCGGCGATGCCGGCGGGGTCGCTTCGATCTGCTCGGCTCACCCGATCGTGATCGAGGCAGCGCTGCGCCATGCACTGCGCGTCGGCGCGCCGATCGTGCTGTTCGAGGCAACCTGCAATCAGGTCAATCAGGACGGTGGCTACACCGGGATGACGCCTGCGGATTTCGTGCGCTTTGCGCACGCCATCGCTGATATAGTCGGGTTCGACCCTGCACGCATCGCGCTTGGTGGCGATCACCTCGGCCCGAATCCATGGACAGCATTCGACGCCGAGACGGCGATGGACAAGGCCGAAACGATGGTGGCTGCCTACGTCGCCGCTGGCTTTCGCAAGATCCATCTCGACTGTTCGATGGCCTGCGCGGACGACCCGGTGCCGCTGCCGGAACCGATCATCGTCGAACGTGCCGTCCGCCTATGCCGTGCAGCAGAAGCCGCGTACGCGCATGCCGGCGGCGAGCTGCCGGTCTACGTGATCGGCACAGAAGTGCCGGTGCCCGGTGGCGCAACCGAAGCCATCGAAGGGTTGGAGGTGACCACAGCGCAGGCGGCGCTGGCGACCATCGACGCGCATCGCGCGGCCTTCGCCGCTGCAGGGCTTTCCGATGCCTGGTCGCGGGTGATTGCGTCTGTCGTTCAACCTGGCGTCGAGTTCGACCATCACGATGTCGTCGACTATCGTCAAGAGGCGGCGCGTGCACTGAGCGTTGCGATCACGCAAGTGCCGGGCATGGTGTTCGAAGCGCATTCCACCGATTACCAGACACGCGCGTCCTTGGCCGCGCTGGTGCGAGACCACTTCGCCATTCTCAAAGTCGGCCCCGGCCTAACCTTTGCGTTGCGCGAAGCGCTGTGGGCGCTGGATGCGATCGAACGCGAGAGTGTGCCCGGCGGCGAGCGCGCCAATCTGCGCCAGGTCGCGCTTGCGCGCATGCGCGCACAGCCGGGCCACTGGCAGCGCTATTACCACGCGCGCGGTGCGCAATTGGACGTCGATCTGAATTTCAGCCTCAGCGATCGTATCCGCTATTACTGGTTGGATCCGGCGATCGAGCAGGCGCGTCTGCGACTGTTCGATAATCTGCGCAAGCAACCGCCGCCGTTGCCATTGCTCAGCCAATACCTTCCCAACGCATTGCACGCATTGCGCGATGGCACCGCCACCCGCGATCCGCATGCGCTGGTTATGGCGCATGTCGCCACCGTCCTCGATGATTACCACTGTGCCTGCCATGCCCATGACAACCAACACTGACCAATACCTGGGCGTTTCCAGCGCTGAACTCGACGCATCCGGTGCAGTGTGGACCGCGCGCGAGATCGAGCAGCAACCACGCATGCTAAAACGCACGCACACGTTGCTGACCAAATTGCACGAGCAGGTCGCGGAGTTTGTGAATCCGGTAGCGCAAGATCCCGCCGCGCGCATCATCCTCACCGGCGCCGGAACATCGTCCTATATCGGCCAGTGCCTCGCGCCTTTGCTTGATCGACAACTCGCGGCGCGCGTCGACGCGGTGTCTACCACCGACATCGTCAGCTGCCCGCGTCTTTACCTCGATGCCGACCAGCCCTTGTTGTTGATATCGTTCGGACGATCCGGCAACAGTCCCGAAAGCGTGGCCGCCATCGAGTTGGTTGAAACACTGGTGCGCGACGTCCGCCACTTGATCGTCACCTGCAATCCCGATGGCGCGCTCGGCAAGGTCGCCACGCGCCGCGCGATGACGCTGCAATTGCCGGAGGAGACCCACGATCGCAGCTTCGCGATGACCTCGAGTTTCAGCTGCATGACCTATGCGATGTTGTTAGTGCTGGGTGCAGCCGCTGAAATGGATACCCGCATTGACGCGATTGCACGCGCTACCGAACGCGTCATCGCGGACGCCAACAGCGTCACGCGCGAACTCGCGCTGCTTGGCTGCGATCGCGTCGTCTACCTCGGCAGCGGGCTGATGCAAGGGCTGGCACGCGAAGCCGCGCTCAAGCTCGGCGAACTCAGCAACGGCATGGTCGCGACTTGCTTCGAATCGTCACTTGGGTTTCGGCACGGACCCAAGACCTTCGTCAATGATCGCACCCTAGTGATGGTCTTCACTTCCAACGATGCCACCACGCGTCACTACGACCACGATCTGATCGACGAACTGCGCAGCGATGACATCGCGGCACGCGTCATCGAAATCAGCGCGAATCCGCGCGCGCAGGCATTGCGCGACACCATTTGTGTTCCCGACATGACCGGGGTGGACGACATCGATTTATTGTGGCCGTTCATCGCAGTCGCGCAGCTTTACGCCTTCCACGCATCGCGTGCACTGGGCCTTGCGCCCGACAATCCGAATCAGCAAGGCACCGTGAACCGGGTGGTGCAAGGCGTGCGCATCCATCCTCTGGCGACATGACCCATCCAGGCTGTTATCTCGGCGTCGATGGCGGCGGCACCAAGACGCGTTTCGCGCTAATCGATGACGCAGGGCGGATGCTCGCCGAAGCGCGACTGGGCACGACTTACCACCCGCAAATCGGTGTGCAAGGCGTGCGCGAGGTGTTGTCGGCTGGCGTTGCGGCGGTGCTGGGTGATGCCAGCGCCCATGCCGCCGACGTACGCCATGCGTTCTTCGGCCTGCCTGCATACGGCGAGGATCACCAGATCGCAGCGCAGCTTGATGCGATTCCACGCGCCATTCTCGGCCACGAGCGCTATCGCTGCGATAACGATATGGTCTGCGCCTGGGCGGGATCGTTCGATTGCGCCGACGGCATCAATATCGTCGCCGGCACTGGTTCGATCGGTTACGGACAACGGCAAGGCGTCTCCGCGCGCGTCGGCGGCTGGGGTGAAGCGTTCTCCGACGAAGGCTCCGCCTACTGGATCGCTACTCAAGGCCTCAATGCATTTTCGCGCATGAGCGACGGCCGGCTGCCGCACGGACCGCTGCACGCGGCGTTCATCGGATCGTTGCAACTTGAACGCGACCTCGACCTGTGCGCGCACATCTACGGCGCACGGGCGTACACGCGCGGCGACGTCGCGCGTTTGTGCGCAGTGGTCGCACAGGCGGCCATGCAGGGAGATGCCATCGCGCAGCGCATCTTCGAACGGGCCGGGCGTGAACTGGCTGATATTGTCAGCGCGTTGCGGCATCGGCTGGGTTTCGTCAACGAAGAACCCACACCGGTGTCGTACTCGGGTGGTGCGTTCGCCGTGGGCGCGTTGCTGCTCGATCCTTTCACCGCGGCACTACGCGCAGCCTCGCCGACCTACACGCTGCACCAGCCATTGCACGAGCCACATTACGGCGCAGCGTTGTACGCGATCCGGCTCGCACGGTCGCATGGCTAACAGACGCGGCGCGCCTGCGCTCTACGCCCCTGCCTGCTTCACCGCCGGGCGGTCGATCCCGTATGCTATCGGCCATCTCCGCCAGATGAACCCGAGCGCCCTTGGGCGCCCGTCCAGCTGAGGACAGCGTGCGCAACTACGATCTGGACTTCCTTAAGAAATTTTCGTTGGTTATCGTGATCTTGCTTGGGATCACGTTGGGCCTAATTCTGTTGGCGCGCCATTTGCAGGGTTTACTGCCCCAGGAAGTCTCCGACCAAGCCGCGAGACAGCAGCTCACTCGCATCGCCCCGGCGGGTGCGGTGTATGCCGGCAGCAAGGGTGCGGCCCAGCAGGCAGCGGCGGCAGCCGCAGCGGCAGCCAAGGCGGCATCACAGGTGGCCTATGGCGGCACGCTCGATGGCTCGGTGATCTTCCAAAATCTGTGCACCGGCTGCCACACCTCCGGGGTCGGCAACGCACCGACCATGGTGCGCGGGCAGTGGACGGCGCGCATCGCCCAGGGCACGGATTTGTTGTACAAGCACGCGATCGAGGGCTATAACGGCGCCAGCGGTGGCGTGATGCCACCCAAGGGTGGCAATCCGGCGCTGACCGAGGAGCAGGTCAAAGCCTCGGTCGACTGGATGCTCGAAAACCTGAAGTAGCCAGCGGCAGGTAGCACCGCAGCGGCACGCGTCGGTGCTGCTCCAATGCCAATGCAGATATCACCGCCGGTGTTGATCACTGAAGCGCCTCGGCCGCGAATCCCCGCTTTAGCCGGCCCAGGCAACCGACACAGGCGGCGGCAGGCGAGCCCGGTATGATCGCCAGGCCATGAATTCTCCCCCATTCCCCCGAGCATCCAGACCCCTAAGCCTGGCTGGCCCGGCCGGTACGCTAGAGGCCGCAGTGGATTTGCCAGAGGACGATGTCGCCCGGCGCCCGCTGGTTGCAGTGGTCTGCCATCCGCTGCCTACGGAAGGCGGCACGATGCACAACAAAGTGGTGACCATGGTTGCGCGTGCGCTGCGCGAGCTCGGCGCCAGCACGGTCCGATTCAACTTCCGCGGCACTGGCGCGTCGCAAGGCAGTTTCGACCAGGGTCGCGGCGAGCAGGAGGACCTGGCAGCCGTGGTCGGCTGGGTCCGCGCCCAGCGACCAAATGATGCGCTGTGGCTGGCTGGATTCAGCTTCGGTGCGTATGTGAGCATCGCGTCCGCAGAAGCGCTCAACGCGGACCTGCTGCTGTCGATTGCACCGCCCGCCGGATGTTGGGACTTCGAACAGGTGTCCACCCCGACCATGCCCTGGCTGGTGATCCAGGGCGAGGCCGACGAGATCGTCGATCCGCAGGCCGTCTTCAACTGGCTGGAACGGCTCAAAGCCGACGTGCAATTGGTGCGCATGCCCGACACTTCGCATTTCTTCCATCGCAAACTGATGGACTTGCGCGGCGCGGTAAAACATGGCGTCAAACCGTATTTGCCTAAGCCTGACTTGCCGACGACCGACCCGTCACGGCAACCGGGCGCATGACTGCAAGAGAAGCGGCGCCTGGCGCGGCCGGCGCCCCGCCTTCTGCCGTGTACGCGGCCGGCGTTGCACGTGGCGATTGGCAGGATGATCCTGCACAACATCCGGCACTGGTCGAGTTGGACCGTTTGCATACCGCCATGATCGACGTCGGTAACGAGCGGAGCGGAGTGCTGGGGCGATTGTTCGGGCGCGCGCCGGACGCGACGGTTCCTGGCCTGTATCTATGGGGCGGCGTCGGATGTGGCAAGACATTTCTAGTCGATCTGTTCTATGGCACGGTGCCGCTGCCGGAAAAACGTCGCACCCATTTCCATCGCTTCATGCGCGAGGTGCACGCAAACTTGCGCGAACATGCCGGCGAGCGCGATCCGCTGGCGGTCATCGCCAAACAGTGGCGGCGCTCGCTGCGGCTGCTGGTGCTGGACGAGTTCTTTGTCAACGACATCGGCGATGCAATGCTATTGGGCAGGCTGTTGCAACAGCTGTTCGCGCAAGGCACGATCCTGGTCACTACCTCGAATAGCGCGCCGGAGGCGTTGTATCAGCACGGATTGCAGCGGGCGCGATTCGAGCCGGCGATTGAACTGATCCAGCGCCATTGCAAGGTGCTGCAATTGGTCAGCGACACCGACTATCGCCTGCGCGCGCTGACCCGCTCACCGGTGTATCGCGCACCCTTGGACGCGCAGTCGGATGCTTGGCTGCAACAACGCTGGCGCGAACTCAGCGGCGACGCTGGCCAGCGCGAGGGCGCGCTCGAGATCGAAGGCCGGCGCATCCCAGTGCGCACGCGCAGCGAAGGCATGGCCTGGTTTGATTTCGACAGCCTGTGCGCAGGCCCACGATCGGCCACCGACTACATCGAGATTGCGCGCGAATTCCACACCGTGCTAATTGGCGACATCCCGCGCCTTGACGATGAGCGCAAAGACGCGGCCCGGCGCTTGGTGACCTTGATCGACGAACTCTACGACCGCCATGTCAATCTGGTATGCAGCGCCGACGCAGCGCCGATGGACCTATACGCAGGCACCGCGCTCGCCGGCGCTTTCGAACGCACTGCCTCGCGTCTGATCGAGATGCAGTCCACCGACTACCTAGCGCGCGGGCATCAGCTTTAACCGGTCGTGCTAGCGCGGGATCACCTCTGCGTAGTGCAAACGCAGGATGACCTCTGCATTACTGGCGAGAAAGACGAATCGGCTTGTCGCCACCGCCCCGGAATAAGCATCACAGGATAGGCGTCACAACGCCGGAATGTGCGCCGTCTTTGACGTTGTTCCCGCATCAGGGCGAATAACAGACTGGAATAACAGACGGGAATAACTAGCAGGAATCCAGTATCTTGGTTTTTCAGCGCGCTAAAGTCGATGGATGAACATTGCTTCCCGCTTGCGCGGAGTGACATCGCTAAGATCAAGGATCGAATCCGTTCTATTCTGACTTCGGCATTAGTAAGACCTATCTCGACTCCCGCAATACATTGGAGCACTGAATTTTCAATTCGTCATCCCCGCGAGCGCGGGAGGCGCTTGTCAACAGCGCGAAACGCTGGTTACCCAGCGACTTTGATTTTCAACGACTTAACATCCATGGAACCGCTCATACGCGGGACGACGATCTCGATTTTTCCTTAAATTCGATTTTGAGATAAGTTCTAGCAACTATACTGCAACACGGTGCTGCTGATTTTCGAGAACTTTGACGCGTTGTCTCGGTTGGATTTGAGTGATTGCATCGGTCATATCGCTAATCCTGCCAGGGCACGCTGTGCGGCAATGCAGATTTGCTCAGGCTGGCCGGTCCACTTCACGTCCCGATCCAATACAACCTGGGCCTGCGCGCAACGATGGAACGATGCTGCTTCTGCGCTCAGACTGATCTACGGCCAAGCTGATCTACCGCCAAGCTGTTCTGCGAGCAAACTGCCCTGCGAGCAAGCTGTGCAGCGGCCAGTCCATTCGGCATCGATCCGTGCCCGCATAGGTACGACACACCATGCACGCGGCTGGCGCGCACGGGACCAGGGCGCGGGGTTGCCACATTACTTCCGGCCACCATTTCATCTGCAAACAGAACGCAAGCCGCCGCAAGCACTGCAATGCATCGCATCTCACGCCGCGCCACGCACACCGTCACCCACAGGAAGCACAACTCCATGAGCAACGGCCACCACGTGTACTGTTCCGCGCGCCGATCGATCTCGCTGCTCGCAGCAGCGGTCCTGAGCGCATTGACCTGCGCGAGCGCATCCGCTCAGAACGCGCCGACCCCTGAGAATGCCGCAGCTGATCAAACGACTACCCAGCCGCCCAGCCCCAGTGCCGCGCAACCGGCCACGCAACTCGACACTGTGGTGGTCACTGGTCTGAATCGCAGTCTGATGTCCGCGCAGGCGATCAAGCAGAACGCCGTTCAGATCGTCGATTCGATCGTGGCTGAGGATATTGGCAAGCTGCCTGATATCACTGCGTCGGCCTCGCTCGCGCGCGTTTCCGGGGTGCAGGCCGCGCGCGGAGGCGGCGAGGCCACCAATGTGCAAGTACGTGGGCTACCGAACATCACCACGACCTATAACGGCCGTGACATGTTCACCGCAGAAAACCGCAACGTGGCGTTGCAAGACTTCCCTGCCGGCGGCATCTCGGGTCTGGATGTGTACAAGTCCAGCACCGCCGAACTGATCGAGCCTGGCATCGCCGGCCTGATCAATGTGCGCTCACGCAGGCCATTCGACTTCGAAGGCTTCGAGGCCTTCGGTTCGGTTAACCAGATCCTGGCCGAACAAGCGAATAACCGCGACCTCAACGGCAATTTCCTGATCAGCAATCGCTGGCAAACCGGCATCGGCGAGATGGGCCTGCTGATCAACGGCTCCTGGAATCGAGTCCGCTTTCTGGATTCCACCCGCGAACAGTCGCTAGTGGTCGGCAGAGCCCGCCCGGGGCAGGCCGAGCAACCCGGGTTTCGGTTCCCAGACGGCGTGGCCACCTACTTCGGTCAGCAGCGACGCACCCGCCCTTCGCTCAACGCGGCTTTTCAGTGGCAACCGAACGAACATTGGGAAATTACTGCCGACTTGTTGTTTCAGGGTTATCGCGCTAGTGGCCACGATAGCTTCATGTCCGTGCCGCTGTATGACGAGGACACCGAATTCACCAACGTTGAGACAGTACCCGGCGCCTATGGACCACAAGCGCGTCGGTTCACTGCCACTGGCGGATTTCGCCCTGACGGCTTTCAAACTTCGAGCAATGCACGCACCAACACCTACCAATTGGGAGTCGATGCAGTGTACGACCGTGACAACATCCGCTGGTCGACTGGTGTTGCCAGGACCGACTCGACCTATGTGCTGCGCCAGACCAATGTCGACTTCGCACTTGCCGACATCCCCATTCGGGATATTGATTTCAACGTGCAGGGAGGGGACGGCGGGCCGACGTATTCTTTCCGCGACTACGACCTAAAAAATCCGTCCAACTTCGTGTTCCGCGGTCTGTACGACCGCAACTATCGCGCCACTGGCAGCGATATGCAGTTGCGCACGGATTTCGAATACACCCCGGACGATGGCGTCATCACTGCATGGCAGACCGGACTGCGTTACACCAATCGTGATGCCAACCGCTACAACAACCAAATCTACGTGCCCTGGGAACAGGAGGGGCTGTTGTATACCGATTTGCCGTTGGACTTCTATTACACCGGGCCCGGCTTTCGCGGCAGCGACCACGCGCCGCCACGGACCTGGATCGCACCGTTGAGCGATAGCATCCGCTACAACGGCGACGCGCTGCGTGCGCTGGTGGGACTGCCGGCGGGTCTGCGCCCGCTGGACAGACCCGTCTTTGACGCCAACGAAAAAGCCTACACCGCCTATGGCCAGTTGGAATACGCGTTCGATGCCGGTGTCTCGATCGATGGCGCGATCGGCCTACGCGCGGTCAGAACCGAGGGCAGCATGAGTGGCACGACATTGCGCGACGAAGTCTACACGCCGATCACGCGCGACAACAGCTACACCGACCTGCTACCGAACGCGAGCATGCGCGTGCACTTCAACGATCAATGGCAACTGCGTTTAGCGGCGACCCAGACCCGGACCCGAGCAAATTTCGATCAGCTCAATCCAGCAACCTCCTTCGCTACGCCGTCGCAGACTTGCATTGACGATCCGCAGGATCTGAACTGCGTGCTAACCGCTAGCAGCGGTAATCCTGACTTGGCTCCGCTGGAATCACGCAATTACGATTTGTCGCTGGAATACTACTTCGCGCCGACCGGGGCGATGTCGCTGGCACTCTTCCGGCGCGACGTGACCGGTTTCATTTCCAACTTCACCACCGATCTGGACGATCCAACCTATCGGGTGCTGCGCATGACTCGCCCGGAGAACGGTGGTGAAGGGCGACTGCAAGGCGTGGAGTTTGCGTTCACCACCTTCCTCGATTTCGATCGTGTGCCGCAATGGGCGCGCGCGTTCGGCTTGCAGGCCAATTACACCTATATCGACAGTGGCGCAGAACTCGGGCCGAGTCTGGCCGCATCGTTGCCGGGTAAGCCACGTATTCCTGGCGTGTCCAAAAATCTTTACAACCTAGTGCTGATGTACGAAAAACCGGTGTTTTCCGCGCGCCTGGCCTATAACTGGCGCTCGAAATATGTGCAGGAGTACGCGCAAATCCGCGATCCCGTGCTGGGACCGATCGGTGCCAACGGTTATCCGGAGGGCGCACTCGGCCCAGCGCTGCCGCTGGTGCATGATGCTTATGGCACCCTCGACTTCTCGATGAACTACACCCCGATTGAGGACCTCACCTTCGCCTTCGACGTGTCCAACATCTTGGGTGATCCGGCCATCAACTCACGTCAGTACAATGCCGAGGGTGACGAATTTCCGCGCCAGATTCGATATATGGAAACGATATATTCGCTGGGTCTGAGATTTCGCTTCTGATCAGACCTTCGTGTTCGAAGCTAAACGGCACTGGCAGCCATCGACTCCTGTTTGATTGCACGCCCTGCTACAAAACGCCAACGCGCAACCACTACCGGCTCAATGCTGACATCACCAATGTTGGCGGCGCAATCATTGTCGAAATTCGTGCGCTTCTTCTGTGCGTTTTCTGCGCATCGGATGGCATGGAATGCGCGGTAGATCGGCGGTGAATCCGGCAATCTTTTTGCAGATCGGCAGCCGGAATCATGCACCTTCAGCGGCGAATGTCTTTGGAATGTTTGCGCAGGAAATCGGTGCGTTCAGGGCAGAATCTGAAATCGGCTTTTGGGCAAAAAGCGGCGAATTTTAAGAGAGAAAAACAAAGGAATATGGCGCTACGTCGCCAATATTCTGAGAATTATCCTTGTCTGCACACTGTTTAGGGAGGTTGAATCCGGCACTACACTTTTCCCGTTGTAGTGCCGCAATTTGGCGCAACACCTTGGCGTTGCTGGGTTTCGACCGGCACCTTAGACCGCCGAGTACCCGATTTTCTACGATTTGGTTAGCGGCGCGTCGATGTCCGTCGATGACGAGCTTGCTCTCCGGCCAACACTCGACTGGACACGCAAAAGGCGGGCAAGGCGACTGCCATGACTGCCGCCATTCTGCGCCAACCGCTCGCGGCACGATGGACGGAATTTCCCTGACTAGCGTACCTAGCTGATTATGGTATAGTCATTCCATAAAGGAGGCAGGAACGATATGGCCCGCCCACGAGAGTTTGACGAAGAACGTGTCCTGGAC
>Ga0153982_1000143_pt1 | contig 18960 bp, 18 predicted proteins | sample TSGA066MetaG_FD_104743 | JGI IMG/M metagenome (GOLD analysis project Ga0153982, IMG submission 104743) | Attine ant fungus gardens microbial communities from Georgia, USA - TSGA066 MetaG | ecosystem: Host-associated > Fungi > Mycelium > Unclassified | place: USA: Georgia, Alexander Wildlife...
AGGGTGAGTTTATGGGTTATCAATTGTTAACAACAGATCTTGATAAAGTTTTATTGTCTTTATCTGAAGAATATGATGTTTATGCACCTAAATTATTTGAGGGAGATGGATGTTTTTCAGATATTGATGTAGTTCGTTATGGAAGAATAAATTTTTTAAATGAAATAGTTTTTGATCAAAGATCAGACTACTCATTTAAAGAAATTCTTACTCCTATTTCAGAGACATTGTTTTATTTTACAGAAGATGAAACAACAGTACCAAAAGAAAGAAAAAAAGGAGCAATAGTATTTTTAAGGGCTTGTGATTTAAATGCATTGAAAAGATTAGATGATATTTATTTGCATAATGGAGCAGAAGATTTTTATTATAAAAGACTTCGTGAAAATACAAAGTTTATATTAATGGAATGTAAGGAATCTTTTGAAACTTGTTTTTGTGTGAGTATGGGAACAAATAAGGCAGATAATTATGATGCTTATATATCTGTTAAATATGGTAAAGCATATATAGACTGCAAATGGGATAAATTAACAGATCTTATTAAAAAAGAAAAAAATGAACAGCTGGATGTTCAACCTGAATTTGTAAAAGAAAACAATGTAAAAGTTACAGTTCCACAGGAAATAACAAATGAGGTATATGATTTTGAACTGTGGAAAGAATATAATGAACGTTGTATTGCATGTGGAAGATGTAATTTTGTATGTCCTACATGTACATGTTTTACAATGCAGGATATTTTTTACAAAGATAACAAAAATACAGGTGAAAGACGTAGAGTTTGGGCATCTTGCCATATAGATGGATATACAGATATGGCTGGGAATATAAGTTTTCGTAAGACAAAAGGAGAAAGAATGCGTTTTAAAGTTCTTCATAAAATTCATGATTTCAAAAAACGTTTTGGTTACAACATGTGTACTGGCTGTGGAAGATGTGATCAAGTATGTCCAGAGTATATTTCCTTTTCAAATTGTATCAATAAACTGAACCAAAAAATAGAAGAGGTGAAATAATATGAAAAATGAGTATATTCCTTTTTTATCTCAAATAACAAATGTTAAAAAACATACAGAAATAGAATATACATTTCAAATGGAATATGACAAAAAAGATGTAAAGCCAGGGCAGTTCTTTGAAATTTCTATTCCTAAATTTGGAGAAGCTCCTATATCAGTAAGTGGTATTGGAGAAAATACAATAGACTTTACTATTAGAAAAGTAGGAAGGGTTACAAATGAAGTATTTGAAAATTATACTGGAAATAAGCTTTTTTTAAGAGGACCATATGGGAATGGATTTGATGTAAATAATTATAAAGGAAAGGAAATTATAATTATTGCTGGTGGAACTGGAGTTTCTCCAGTAAGAGGTGTTATAGATTATTTTGCACATCACAAAGATGAAGCAGAATCAGTAACATTGATAGCTGGATTCAAATCAACTGCAGATATTCTTTTTAAAGATGATTTTAAATATTGGGAAAAGAATATGAATGTTATTCTTACAATAGATAAAGAAGAGGATGGATATAAAGGAAATACAGGTCTTGTAACAAAATATATTCCAGAACTTAAAATTAAAGATATAAATGATGTTGTTTTTATTGTGGTAGGTCCTCCTATTATGATGAAATTTGCTGTTATAGAAATAAAAAAACTTGGAATATCAGATAAAGATATATGGATTTCCCAAGAAAGAAAGATGTGCTGTGGAATTGGAAAATGTGGTCATTGTAGAATGGGAGATACTTATATATGTTTAGATGGTCCCGTATTTAATTATGTAGATGGTAAAAACTTAATTGATTAGGAGAGGACAGGATGGATATAAATACAAAAAAATTAAAGAAAAATGCTTTTAGAGTTTCAAAAGTAAGAGGAATTACAGCTTCTCGTATTCGTGTACCTGGTGGATATTTAAAAGCTGAACTTCTTGAAAAAATACAGGAAATCTCTCAAAAATATGGAAACGGAATTATTCATATTACTACTCGTCAAGGATTTGAAATAGAAGGTATCCATTATAAAGATATGGATAAAGTTAATGAACTGCTTCAGCCTATTATTGAAGTACTTGAAATTAATCAGGCAATTTCAGGAACAGGATATTCAGCTTCTGGAACAAGAAATGTAAGTGCATGTATAGGGAATAATGTATGTCCTTTTGCAAATTATAACACAAGTGAATTTGCTCAAAAAATAGACAAAGCTATTTTTCCAAATGATTTGCATTTTAAGGTTGGATTGACTGGATGTTCTAATGACTGTGGAAAAGCAAGGATGCATGATTTTGGAATTATTGGAATGACAGAACCTCAATATGATCCAGATAGATGTGTTAATTGTCAGGCTTGTGTAAAAGGATGTAAGTCTCTTTCTGTAAATGCATTGTCAGTTGAAAATTATAAGATTGTAAGAAATACAGAGAAATGTATAGGGTGCGGTGTATGTATTACTAAATGTCCTACAAGAGCATTTACCAGAAGCAAAGAAAAATATTATAAACTTACACTTATGGGAAGAACAGGTAAAAAGAACCCGCGTCTTGGAGAAGATTTTTTAATTTGGGTAGATGCAGATACAATTATAAAGGTAATATTAAATACTTATGATTATGTAAAGGAACACATAAGTAAAGATGCTCCTGGAGGAAAAGAGCATATTGGATATATTATAGATAGAACAGGATTTGAAGAATATAAAAAATGGGTATTGAAAGATATTGAATTAGGCCCAAAGGCAATTAAAAAGGATCGTATTTACTGGAGTGGTATTCATTTTGATAAATTCTAATAAATTGGAGGAAAGAAAATGAAAAAAATACAGTCAACATGTAATTACTGTGCTATTGACTGCAATTTAGACTTCTATGTAGAAAATAATAGAATAGTAAAAGTGGTTCCTACAAAGGGTTATCCAGTGAATGACGGTTTTTGTTGTATAAAAGGGTTATCTCTTGATAAACAACAGACATCAGTAAAACCTTCACAACTTCCAAAGATTAAAATTAATGGAAAAATGACAACAGTAGAATGGGAATATGCTTTTAAATATGTTGCAGAGAAATTAAAAGAAATACAGGAAAAATATGGGAGAGAAAGTATTGCTGGAATAAGTACAGGACAATTAACAATGGAAGAATTTGCAATTTTTGGTCACGTGATGAGAAATTATCTTAAAACGAATGTTGATGGAAATACAAGACTATGTATGGCAACAGCAGTTGTGGCTCATAAACAGAGTTTTGGATTTGATGCACCTCCATTTACACTGAAAGATTTAGAACTTTCAGATACTATTGTATTTATTGGAGCAAATCCTATTGTGGCACATCCGATTCTTTGGGGGCGTGTAATGAAAAATACTGATAAAAAAGTAATTGTTTTAGATCCACGTAAATCAGAAACGGCAATGAATGCAGATTACTGGTATGGGTTAAAAGGAAAATCAGATTTACAGCTTCTTTATACAGTAGCAAATTTATTGATAGAAAAAGATTATGTAGATAAAAAATATATAGCAAACCATACAGAAGGATTTGAAGAATTTAAAGAATTTGTAAAAAAATATACTTTAAAAGATACAGCAGAGAAAACAGGACTTTCTGAAGAGCAGATATTAGAATTTGTTGAACTTATTCATAAAGGAAAAAGAGTTTCTTTCTGGTGGACTATGGGAGTAAATCAAGGATATGAAGCAGTACGAACAGCTCAAGCTATTATAAATATAGCACTTATGACTGGAAATATTGGCCGTGAAGGGACAGGAGCTAATTCTATTACTGGGCAATGCAACGCAATGGGCTCGAGAGCGTACAGCAATACAGCAGTTCTTTTTGGTGGAGGAGATTTTAATAATGAAAAGAGAAGGCAACAGGTAGCAGCAGCTTTAGAAGTAGATGAATCTGTTCTTGCTGAAAAACCAACTATTACATATAATCAGATTATTGAAGGTATTAATAATGGAGATATAAAAGGACTCTGGATACTTTGTACAAATCCTATGCACAGTTGGACAAATAATAAAACTTTTCAAACAGCAGTAGAAAAATTAGAATTATTTATAGTACAGGATATTTATGATGATACAGACAGTGCTCAAGCTTGTAATGTATTTTTACCTGTAGTTCCAGGAATAAAAAAAGAAGGAACATATATTAATTTGGAAAGACGTATTTCTGCAATGCGTCCATGTTTGGAAAAAGAAGAAAATGAAAAAAATGATTATGAAGTAATTTATGAAATAGGAAAAGCACTTGGGATGGGAGATCTTTTAAAAAATTGGAAAACTCCAAAAGATGCTTTTAAATTGATGCAGAAATGTTCTAAGGGAATGCCTTGTGATTTTACTGGAACTTCTTGGGAAAAATTAGAAAATTCACATGGTGTTCAATGGCCTTTTAGAGAAGGAGAAATTTTAAAAGAAGATGAAAGACGTCTTTATGAAGATGGAAATTATTTTACTCCAAGTAAAAAAGCAAAATTTATTTTTGAAGAGATAAGAGAAAACCCACTACCTCTTACAGATGAGTTTCCAATTCTTTTAAATACAGGAAGAGGAACTGTTGGACAATGGCATACTCAAACAAGAACAAGAGAAGTACAATTTATTGAAGATGTAGTTGCAGATAAAGCATATGTTTATATGAATACAATTCTTGCTGAAAAAAATAATATAAAGGAAAATGATAGAATCAGAATTTATTCTATAAATGGAAAAGATGCAGTATTTTTTGTAAAAGTTACAGAGAATGTACAATATGAAGAATTATATGCTCCTATCCATTATATAGAATGTAATATGCTTACACCTTCCATTTATGATCCTTATTCAAAGGAACCATCATACAAAGCAACACCAGTAAGATTTGAAAAACTGGAGGTGGAAGCAGATGTATAGAATCAGAATAGACAGAAAAAGATGTATTGGCTGTCTTACATGTGTTACAGCCTGTGTAGTAAGTCATGAAAGCAGTGATGCCAGAAATAGAGTTGTAATTGATAGTGAAACAAAACCTGCACCCATTTTTTGCCGTCATTGTGATCAACCAGAATGTGTCTATACTTGTATGGCAGGAGCAATGAAAAAAAATTATGAAACAGGATATGTAACTTACAATAAAGAGCAATGTGCAAGTTGCTATATGTGTATTATGGCATGTCCTTATGGAGTTTTAAAAAGTGACAGCATATATAATAAAGAAATTATGAAATGTGATATGTGTGCTAGCGTTGATGGAAATCCTAAATGTGTTGAAAAATGTCCTATGAAGGCAATTACACTAGAGGAGGTACAATTATGAAGTTTGTAGTCATTGGAGCATCAGCAGCAGGAATCAGTGCAGTAGGCGAATTGAGAAGATTGGATAAAGAATCTGATATTATACTTATTTCAAGAGATGAAGCAGTTTATTCAAGATGTATTCTCCATCATTATATGGAGGGGATAAGAGATTTAAAACAACTTTCTTTTATTGAAGAAGATTTTATAGAAAAGAATAATATAGAATGGAAAAAGGGAGTAAGTGCATCTGGTGTTGATACAAAAGAAAAAACGGTATTGCTTTCTACAGGAGAAAAAGTTTTTTTTGATAAACTTCTTGTAGCAACCGGTTCAAAGACGTTTTTTCCACCTATTCCTAATATAAATGCTGGGAATATTTTTGGACTTCATAATTTTGACGATTGTTTAGAAATAATGAAAGCTGTAAAAAAAGCTGAAAACATTACAGTAATGGGAGGAGGACTTATTGGAGTTGATGCAGTAACAGGTCTATTAGATACTAAAAAGAATCTTTCCATTGTAGAGACAAAATCACATATGCTTCCTCTTCAATTAGATGATATATCTTCCAAAGCTTATGAAAAGGCCTTTTCTAAAAATGGTGTAAATCAATATTATAATTTAGGAATCAAAGAAATAAATGTAGATGAAAATAAAAATATAAAATCTATTATATTATCTGATGGAAGAAAGCTTTCATGTGATATGCTTATTGTTACAGCTGGAGTTCGTGCAAATGTAGATTTTCTAAAGGATAGTGATATAGTATTAGATAAATTTGGACTTGTTATAGATGAATATGGAAGAACAAGTGTAGATAGTATTTTTGGTGCGGGAGATGTTACTGGAAGAAATCCCATATGGCCTGTAGCTGTAAAAGAAGGGATAATTGCAGCAAATAATATGGTAGGAATAAAAAAGAAACTTACAGACTTTTTTGCCAGTAAATCAACAATGAATTTTTTAGGTATTCCAACTATGTCTCTGGGAATCAATGAAACTGATGATATAGGTTATCAAACAGAAATTGAAGTAGACAAGAAAGGAAACTATAAAAAAATAATACATAAAGATGGAAAAATCTATGGAGCTATATTACAAGGAGACCTGTCATATGCTGGAATATTGACACAACTTATTGCGAACAGGATAGATATCTCAAAGGTTAAAAAACCTATATTTAAAATAGATTATTCAGACTTCTTTAATGTAAAAGATAATTTTGAATTTACATATTAATTTTTTAAGGAGAGAAGATGGAAAATAGATCATTGAGAGAAAAGATTCAAAATATACCTGTTCCATTGCTTCCAGCAATGGTTGGAGCAGCAACGTTATCAAATGTATTCGCAGGGATGGGATATTCTCTTGTAAGACATGCAACAATGCTGTTAGCAACAATTATTTTGTTTTTCTACATAATTAAAATAGTGACATATTTTGATACTTGTAAAAAAGAATACAGTAATGTTATTCCTGCCAGTCTTTATGCAGGGTTTCCAATGATAATGATGTTGCTTGGAAGCTACTATTTTGATTATAATCAACTTTTGGGGAAAAGTTTATGGATAGCAGGTTTGGTAATTGATGCAATTCATATTTTAATATTTACATATAGAAATGTAATTAAAGGAGTAAAATTTGATACTTTTGTCCCTAGTTGGTTTGTAACATATAACGGAATTTTAGTTTCTTCAGTTATTGGTATTCCTATGAAAGAACCTTTTATATGTAAGATTATTGCAGTATATGGAATAGGGGTTTTTACAATAATAATTCCTTTTATGATATGGCGTCTTATTAAAAAATCAGTAGATGGTCCAATGCTGCACACAAGAGCTATTGTAATGGCACCTTCAAGCCTTTCTCTTGTAAGTTATTTAAATTTCTTTGAAAATCCAAATCCAACTGTTGTATACCTATTATACATAGCAGTTTTTCTGTCTCTAGTATTTATAATTTATAACTTACCTAAGTTTTTTTCAGTATCTTTTACTCCAGCTTTTGCTGGACTCACATTCCCTATGGCTATAGGGGTAGTAGCTTCTGGAAAAATGAGTGGTTACCTAATGAATAATGGAATGGGTGAATTAGGAAATGCTATAAAGCAAATACAAGGAATGCAGATTTATTTTACTACTGCAATTATTGGAATGGTATTATTTAATTTCTTTATGATGTTTAGAAAAAGTTTAAAAAAAATATAAATAATAAAAAGAGAGGAATAGAAATGATTGAGTATAGTAAAGCTATAAAAATATTGGAAAAAAATATTGAATATCAGAAAAAAACTGAAGAAATTCATATTCTGGATTCTTATGGATATATTATTGCTGAGGATATATATTCATCTATTTCTGTTCCCTCTTTTCCAAAATCAGCTATGGATGGCTATGCTGTTTGTAGTGAAGATATAATTAATGCTGAAAAAGAAGCACCAATAAAATTAAAAGTTACTGGAAAAATAACTGCTGGAGATTCCCATGTTCTTTTTGGAAAAAAAGGACAGGCAGTGAGGATAATGACAGGAGGAAGGATTCCAGATGGTTTTGATTGTGTAGTAAAGCAGGAAGATACAGATTATGGCAAGGATGAAGTCAATGTATTTACTTCTCTTGCTCCTTATTCCAATTATTGCAAAATAGGAGAAGATATACAAAAAGGGCAGCTGGTTATAAAAAAGTATACAAGAATAGAAAGTTCACATATAGGAGTATTGGCAAGTATAGGGATTTCTTATATAAAAATAATTGCTCCTATGAAGGTTTCTATACTATGTACAGGGAGTGAATTGGTAAATCCTGGAATAAAATTAGGTGAAGCTCAAATATATAACAGCTGTTCTTATGTTATTGCATCTAAATTAAAAAGGGCTGGGATAAAAATAGTCAACATTGAAAACTGTGATGATGATACAGAAAGTATAAAAAGTAGAATAAAAATTTTTTTGGAAGAGAGTGATCTTATTATTACAACAGGAGGGGTATCTGTAGGAGAGAAAGATCTTATTCCTCATGTAATGAAAGAGTTGGGAACTGTTGAATTATTTAGAAAAGTAAATATAAAGCCAGGAACACCAGTTACTGTAAATAGATATAAAGAAAAACTTATATTAAGTTTTTCTGGAAATCCCTTTGCAGCAATAGTAAATTTTGAATTATTTTTCTGGTATACAGCAGCTAAATTTATGAATAATGATTATTTTAAACCTCAAAAATTTGATGTTATTTTAAAAAATGATATTGTTAAAGAAAATAATCTTAAAAGATTTTTGAGAGGTTTTGAAGAAAATGGTAAAGTATTTTGTGACACAACTAGACAGATATCTTCCGTTTTAAATGAAATGCTCAATTGTAATTGTTTGGTAGAACAACCAGAAGGAAAAAAACTTTTTTCTGGAGAAGTGGTGAAATGTATAAAATTTAGATATTAATTATTTGAAAATAAGGAGTAAATATGAAATTATCAGTAGGGATTTTGACTGGAGGAAAAAGCAGTCGTATGGGGCAAGATAAAGCTTTATTAAAATTGAAAAAGAAAAGTTTTTTAGATATCCTTATAAATGAATTTTCTGATTTTGATGAATTGATAATTTCATTAGACTATTTAGATAGATATAAAGAATTAGATTGTGAGAAAGTACAAGATACTATAAAAAATATAGGACCTATTGAAGGGATAAGACAGATATTAAAAAAATCTAAAAATAAATATAATTTTATATGTGCAGCAGATATGCCTTTTTTAAAAAAAGAGATGGTTGAATATATAAAGACTTTTATCAGCTCTGACTTTGATTGTTATGTAGTTTGTGATGAGGAAAGAAAACATCCACTATGTGCTGTTTATTCAAAGGATGTGATTCCTGTAATAGATGAAATGATAGAAAATAAAAATTATAAATTAATTCAATTAATTTCAAAAGTAAGAACAAAATATATTGATTTAAAATATACTAGCTTTGATAAAAAAATGGTTCAGAATATCAATACATATTCAGAATATAAAAGTGCAGTAAAGCCTCTTGTATTTTGTATAAGCGGAATCAAAAATAGTGGAAAGACTACTTTGATTACAAAACTTATAAGTGAATTTAAAAATGATTTTCCTAGAATAGCTGTAATAAAGCATGATGGGCATGATTTTGTGATAGATCATGAAGGAACAGATACAGATAAAATAACTAAGGCAGGAGCAATGAAAACAGTTATCTTTTCAAGTGAAAAATATGCTTGTATCTGCAAGGATAGTTTTAATATAGAAAAAGAATTAAGTAACATGAAAGATATGGATATGATAATAATAGAAGGAATGAAAAACTCATATTATCCTAAAATTGAAATCTTGAGGGAAAGAATTTCAGATAAACCTATATGTGAGAAAAACACACTTATATCTGTAGCTACAGATATAAAAAATATAGAAAAAGAGATTCCTGTTGTTGAATTGAATAATATTAAAGCTATATCACAAATTATTTTAAATTATTTTTTTGAAGGATATAGTCAAAAATTTGATTAGATAAATGAGGTGATGAATTTGCTTGATAAATATAAAAGAGAAATAGATTATTTAAGAATTTCTATTACTGATAAATGCAATTTAAAATGTATTTACTGTATGCCAGAAGATAAAATTGAAAGTACAGATGAAAGAGAACTTTTAACTTTCGAAGAAATAGAAAAAATATGTATAGCTGCAGCAGATATAGGAATAAAAAAAATAAAGATTACAGGAGGAGAACCACTTTTAAGGAAGGATACTGCAAAATTAATAAAAAGAATAAAACAAATTGCAGGAATAGAAAAAGTTACTTTGACTACAAATGGTATTTTATTAGAAAAAAATATTGATGAATTGATTCAGGCAAGAATTGATGGAATAAATATCAGTTTAGACAGTTTAAATGAAGAGAAATATTATGCTATAACAAGGTGTGGCAATTTAAAAGATGTTTTTTCAGGAATAGAATCAGCTTTAAATGGAAAAATAAAAATAAAGTTGAATTGTGTTATTATTAAAAATATAAACGAAGATGAAATAATTGAAATTGCTGAATTAGCTCAAAAATATCCAATAGATGTAAGATTCATTGAGCTTATGCCAATTGGATATGGGAAAGAGTTTTCTTCTGTGTCTAATGAAGTGATAAAAGATAAACTAGAAAATTGTTTTGGAAAATTATCTGATTCTAAAATTATTCATGGAAATGGACCAGCAGAGTATTTTAATATAAACAATTTTAAAGGAAGTATTGGATTTATAAGTGCTTTGTCACATACTTTTTGTAACAGTTGCAATCGTGTTAGAATAACTTGTGATGGAAGTATTAAATTATGTTTAAACTATGATGATGAATTAAATATAAAAGAAAGAATAAGAAATGGCATGTCTGATGAAGAGCTAAAAAATTATTTATATCATTGTATTATGGAAAAACCTTTATGCCATAGTTTTAATAAAGGCAAAAATAATAATACAGACCATAGGAAGATGGTGCAGATAGGTGGTTGAATTTTCTGAATATCTGTAAAACTATAACTGAAAGTATTATAAAGTGAAATAAATATTAATTTTGTACGGGATTTATGCTAAAATATATATATTCAGTTTAGCGGAGGGAAGTTCTATGCCTGAAATCCTATATAAATTAAAAAATATGGATATTTTTAAACATGCCAATAACTCTACTTTAAATAAACTTATTAACATTGGAAAAATAAAAAATTATAAAAAAAATGATATAATTTACTCTGATAAAAAAATAGTAGACTATATTTTTTTTATATTAGAAGGAAAAGCTGTCATTTGTAATATGACACACAATGGGAATAGAAAAATAATATTTATACTTGGTTCAGGAAGTTTGCTAAGTTTTAATGTCATAAATGATAAACTCTCATCAGTATTTTCTGAATCAATTGAAAAAACGCAAGTTTTAATGATAGAAAGAACAGAATTTTTAAAAATATTAAAACATGATTTTGAATTTTTAAAATCTATAATGAGTGAATATGAAAAATATATATGGCGCATGGGACATCAACTTAAAAATACAATAGGAAATATTTATATAGAAAGAAGAGTTGCCGCAAAATTGTGGAAGCTAGGCAGAGATTTTGGGATAAAAACAGATGAAGGTATATTAATAGATATAGAAATGACAATAACATTTATGGCAGATTTTATAGGAGTTCCAAGAGAATCAACTTCTCGTGCATGTAAAAAACTGATTAATGAAAAATTGATTAAATTTGAAAATAAAAAATTTATTATATTAAATGTTGATAAGTTAGCAGAATATTATAAAAGATAATATAAACAGTTTTTTATTTATAGTAAAAAATTATCTGCTTTACTTAAAGGAAGTGACATTGTGGAATATAAATTGGTTAAACAGATAAGAGATAATGAAATTCTTCGTAGAAGTTTTATAAAACTTGCAGAAAAAGTATTTGATCTTTCTTTTGAAAATTGGTATCAAAATGGATTTTGGACAGATAAATATATTCCATATGTATTAACAGAAAATGGAAGGAAAGTAGTTGCAAACGTATCAGTAAATATTATAGATACAGTATGGGAAAATACATCAAAACGTTATATACAATTAGGAACTGTAATGACTGATCCAGAATATAGAAATAGGGGATTTTCATCTCAGTTGATTAGAGAAATTATTTCAGAGTGGAGAGAAAAATGTGATGCTGTTTATTTGTTTGTAAATTCCAATGTTCTTAACTTTTATCCAAAATTTGGATTTGTAAAGGCAGCAGAGTATCAATATAGTTTGCCTTTTTCAGCAATGAAAAGAGAATTTAGAAAACTTGAAATGAGTAATTCAGAGGATAATTTTATATTAAAAAAATATTATGAAAGGTCTAATCCTTTTTCAGCATTTCCAATGAATAATAATTATGGTTTGCTTATGTTTTATTGCAGTTCTTTTATGAAAGAGCATATATATTATTCGAAAAAGTATGATACAGTATGCATAGCAATAAAGAATGAAGATATTTTAACATGTTTTGATATTTTTGGCAGTGATAATTATTCTATGGAAGAAATAATTTTTAGTATTGGATTTGAAGATATTAAACAGGTAGTTTTGGGATTTACTCCAAAGGAATGTAAAAACTATTGTAGAACAAAAATAGAAAATGATGATACATTATTTGTTTTAAATAGTAAAGAAAATCTTTTTATAAATAATAAGCTTATGTTTCCATTACTATCTCATGCTTAAAATGTATATATATACTTTTTTAGTATAAAAAAGTTGACAAAAAATAATATACATGATTTAATTCTTATAGAAATATATATAAATTAGGTGCTTATAGCTTAAAAGAGGAAGTAGGTGAAATTCCTACGCAGCCCCCGCTACTGTAAGATTGATGAAACTATCAAAACCACTGGAAAATTCTGGGAAGGGATAGGAGTAAGATGAAATCAAGCCAGGAGACTTATCTAGTTTTAGTTTTAACTTTTATCGGGGAGATAAGAGTGATGAATTATTATATAATAATGATATATTTATTAAAAAATAATATTTATAATTATTGAAAGTAATCAATTCTTTAAGACTAAAATTTTAAATTAAGGGGAATCTCTTTTTAAAATTTTAGTTGTAAGGGATTGGTTTTTTTATTTTAAATCTGGATGGAATAAGTATAAAAAATAAAATTAAGGAGAGTAAAATCTGATGAATGGAAAAAGTTTTTTTAAAAAAATACTTCAAATAGGAATTGTCCTGTTTGGTATAAGTTTTTTAACATTTGCATTGATATATTTATCTCCAGGAGATCCAGCAGAAATTATGCTGACAGCTTGCGGGAATATTCCAACACCAGAACTTTTAACACAAACAAGAATAGAATTGGGGTTAGACAAACCATTTTTAACTCAATATGGAGAATGGCTTTTGAAAATATGCAAAGGAGATATGGGATACTCTTATTCTTTAAAGGTTCCAGTGTGGGGAAAACTTATATCTAACTTTTTCATAACTTTTAAATTAGCAGTAGCATCATTGATTTTGATGGTTATAATATCAATACCACTAGGTATATTAGCAGCAGTAAATAGAAATAAAAAAATAGATTATTTTGTAAGAGGGTTTACTTTTATTGGAATATCAGTTCCAAGTTTTTGGTTGGGATTAATATTTCTAAGTATATTTGGAGTAAAATTAAAGCTTGTACCAATAGCTGGGGGGACAGCAAATTTAAAAGCTCTAATACTTCCAGCAGTAACATTAGCTTTAGCAATGTCTGCAAAATATACAAGACAGGTCAGAACAACAGTATTAGATGAATTAAGGCAGGAATATGTAACTGGTGCAAGAATAAGAGGAATGAGTGAAAGAATAATAATGATTAAACATGTTCTTCCAAATGTATTGCTTCCTTTAGTGACGCTTTTAGGATTATCTCTTGGAAGTTTATTAAGTGGAACAGCAGTTGTAGAAATAGTATATAACTGGCCTGGAATGGGGAGTATGGCAGTGAAAGCAATTTCTACTCATGACTATCCATTAGTACAGGGATATGTTTTATTTATAGCACTATTTTATATGTTGATAAATCTAATAGTTGATGGCTCATACAAACATTTAGATCCTAGATTGGGGGAGAAACATTAAAATGGATTTACTAAAAAGATTAATGAAAAATAAGCAGTTTGTATTTTTTTCTATATTGGCATTAATGGTTATATTTATAGCTGTTTTTGCTCCATGGATTGCAGTTAAAAATCCTTATGATGCAGTAATGACTGATTCTTTGATTCCACCTGGTGAAAAATATATGTGGGGAACAGACAGATTAGGGAGAGATATATTTTCAAGAATAATTTATGGAACAAGGCCATCATTAATAATGACATTTACTTTAGTATCAGTTGTATTTTTAGTAGGAACAGGGCTTGGAATATTAGCAGGGTATTTTGGAGGCATCATAGATACAATTATTATGAGATTTGCAGATATGATGATTTCATTTCCTGGATTAGTTCTGGCAATAGCAGTAGCTGGGCTATTAGGACCAAGTATGACTAATGCAGTGCTTGCCATAGCATTGGTAAGCTGGCCAAAGTATGCAAGGTTAGCAAGAAGCTTGGTTTTAAAAATTAAAAATAATATGTATATAGAGGCAGCTATTGTAGGAGGAGCAAGAACAGGTAAAATAATAAAAAAATATCTGATTCCTAATATGATACCAACAATGATTGTAACTGCTACTACAGATATAGGAACAATGATGTTAGAACTTGCATCATTATCTTTTTTAGGATTTGGAGCACAGGCACCAACTCCAGAATGGGGATTGATGTTAAATGAGGGAAGAACATATATAACAAAAGCTTCTTGGCTTATAATGTATCCAGGAATAGCTATAATAGTAGTAGTAATAATATTCAATATGCTGGGTGACAGCATTCGTGATATTTTAGATCCCAAAGATAACTAAAAATATAAGGAGGAGAAGAGGGAATGAAAATGAAAAGTAAAAAATTTGTCAGCAGAATTGTTTTAATGGGGATGATGGTTTTAGGAATATTTACTGGTATTTCAACATCTGTAATAGCAGCTCCTAAAGAAATAACAGTAGGAGTAACAAGCTTTGCAGATACTCTTGAAACAACAGAACAATATTTTAGCTGGGTAGTTTCAAGATATGGAGTTGGAGAAACTTTAATAAAATTTGATGAACATGGGGAAAAAGCACCTTTATTAGCAGAAAGTTGGGAAAACAGTGAAGGTGGGAAAGTATGGAAATTTAAAATAAGAGAGGGAGTTAAGTTTTCTGATGGAACAGAAATGACACCTGAAAGAGTAAAAAAATCTCTTGAACGTACATTTAAATTAAGCAATAGAGCCTCAACATTTTTTAACCCTGTTTCAATAAAAGTAGATGGGCAATATGTAGTAATAAGTACAGAAGCTCCAGTGACTGTTCTTCCTGAATGTTTGGCAGATCCTTTGTTTATAATAGTTAATACAGATGCAGATACTTCAACTTTTGCAATGAAAGGACCAGTTTGTACAGGACCATATGTAGTAGAATCTTTTAATCCAACTGAAGTATGTGTTGTTGTTAAAAATAAACATTATTGGAATGGAGAAGTTCCATTAGATAAAGTAACTTTTAAGTGTATAAATGACCAAGCTACACGTTCTATGGCTTTGCAATCAGGAGAAATTCAGATCGCATATAATCTTAAAACAGAAAATTTACAGGATTTTAGCGATGAAAGCAAGTATCATATTCAAAGTTTAGAGTCTTTAAGAACAACTTTTGCTTTTATGAATGAAAAAGGTGTCCTTGGAGATAAAATTTTACGTCAGGCAGTATCAAGAGCTTTAAATAGAGATATATATTGTAAAGTTTTATTAGAAGGAGGAGCAACTCCAGGAAAAGCCCCAATTCCACCAACATTAGATTTTGGTTTTGATGAATTAATAGATGAGAATAAATATAATCCAGAAAGTGCAAAACAATTATTAAAAGATGCAGGATATAAAGATATTGATGGAGATGGTTTTGTGGAAACTCCAGATGGAAAAAAAATTCAGCTTGATTTTGTCATCTATACAAGTAGAGAAGAATTAAAAATCTATGCTCAAGCAGCTCAAATAAATCTTAAAGAAATTGGAATCAATGTTAAAATAAATACAGTAAGTTATGAAACTTTATTAGATTTAAGAGATGCAGGAAAATTTGATATGCTGATTTGGAATGTGCTAGTAGCGAATACTGGAGACCCTGAAAAATACCTTCGTGAAAATTGGTATAGTAAATCTCCATCTAATCAGACAGGATATAGTAATGCTAAAGTAGATGAATTGCTAGATAAATTATCAGCAGAATTTGATTCAGAAGAAAGAAAAAAACTTACTATTGAAATTCAACAATTAATAATGGATGACATTCCTACAATTTTCTTTGGATATGAAACAACATATTTGATTACTGCAAAAAATGTGATAAATACTGTTCTATACCCAACAGATTACTATTGGATAACAAATAAAACAGCTTTGAAGTAGGAGAAAACTATGTTAAAGATAAAAGATTTGACTATACAATATGGGGATAAAAAACCGACAGTAAAAAATTTTAACTTGTCAGTAAAAAAAGGTGAAATTGTAGGTATAGTAGGAGAAAGTGGAAGTGGAAAAACTACAGTAATAAAAAGTATAATGGGAGCTTTATCATATAATAGTAAAATATTATCTGGAAGTATCATTTTAGATAATGAAGAATTACTTAGTGATAAAGGAGAAATATTAAAGAAAAACAGAGGAAAAAATATAACTATGATTTTTCAGGATTGCCGTAATACATTAAATCCAATTAGAAAAATAGGCAGCCAATACATTGAGTATATTCAATATCATTCAAATTGCTCAAAAGAGGAAGCAAGAAAAAAAGCTGAATTAATGCTGAAAAAAATGAAGCTCCCAGATCCAGAAAATATAATGAGGAGCTATCCTCATCAACTAAGTGGAGGAATGTGTCAGAGAATAGGAATTGCTATGGCAATGACATTCAATCCTAAAATATTACTAGCTGATGAACCTACTAGTGCTTTAGATGTTACAACACAGGCACAGATTGTACAGGAATTAATAAACTTAAGGGATACATATAAAACAAGTATAATAATTGTAACTCATAATTTAGGAGTAGCATCATATATGTCAGATAATATAATAGTAATGAAAGATGGAGATATTGTAGAAAAAGGAGAGCCTGAACAGATACTGAATTTTCCAAATAGTGATTATACGAAATTATTATTAGATTCTGTTCCAGGATTGGAGGAAAGGCATGCTCTATAAAGAATCAGATTTGATACTGAAAACAAAAGGGGTTTCTAAAATATTTACTACAGCAAAGAATCAATCTTTAATAGCATGTAATGATATAAATTTAAATGTTTATAAAGGAAGAACTTTAGGAATAGTAGGAGAAAGTGGTTGTGGAAAATCTACTTTTGTAAGAATGCTGATGCAGCTTGAAGAAGTAAGTTCAGGCAGTATAATTTATGAAAATAGAGACATAGCTCATTTTTCAAAAAAAGAAATATGGGAACATAGAAAAAATATGCAGATGATCTTTCAAGATTCAATGGCAGCATTTAATCCTAAAATGAAAATTATAGATATTATTACTGAACCCTTGATGAATTATGGTTTATTATCAAGTAAAGACAAAAAACAAAAAGCAGAAGAATTACTAGAAATGGTAGAGCTTTCTAAAGAACACCTATATTCATATCCTCATAATGTAAGTGGGGGACAGCTTCAAAGAGTAGGAATAGCAAGATCTATTTCGTTGAACCCAAAGATATTAATATGTGATGAAGCAACATCAGCCTTAGATGTTTCCATACAGAGCAGTATTATAGAATTACTAAAAAAATTACAAAAAGAAAAAGGTTTAAGTATAGTTTTTGTATGTCATGATTTGGCTTTGGTTCAATCTTTTTCTCATGAAGTTGTTGTTATGTATTTAGGAAATATAATGGAAATTCTGCCAGGGCAGAGAGTGAAAAAAGAAGCACTTCATCCATATACAAAAGCTTTAGTAAATGCAGTATTTACTTTAGATATGAACTCTAAAAATAATTTAGAATTATTGGAAGGAGAAGTTCCAAGTCCGTTAAATATTCCAAAGGGCTGTCCTTTTATGAATCGATGTAAATCAGCAATAGAAATATGCAGATTGGAAAAACCGGCATTAAAAGAAATTAACAGTGAACATAAAATAGCTTGTCATTTAATTTAAAATTTGTTAGGACTGATTTTATAAATTTCTAGAAACAGTCCTTTTTATTTGTTTGTATGAACCTGTATATAGAGAAGTTAATTAAAATGGCTAAAGTTCCAATAATGAACTCTGAACTGGCATTGCAAATGAAGCTATATCAGCAATGTATTTATATAGATATGGGTAATGAAGAAGGAACCTCCAAAAGAAAACAGGTATACACTATATACTGGAAACAGATGAAGTACTATATGAATGGATTAAGAAATAAAAAAAGACCTTGAGAAAAAATCAAGGTCTTTTTTATTGTTTGAAAATTAATCATTTGGGTATTCAAGATCTTCAATATTTTTAGGAACAAATCCATTAGCTTTCATAATATCAGAAAGAATATCTGTATAGCGTTTATCCTGATGAACAACAAAAGCATCAAGATCAATAGGAACTTTACGTTCATCCATTCTTTTTATACTCCATATATATAAAATATCCAGAGCAGGAATCAGCTCTTCACCAATTGAAGTTAAAACATATTCAACTTTTAAAGGCATAACCTGATATTGTATACGACGAACAAGACCATCTCGTTCAAGCTCTTTTAATTGTTGGCTTAATACTTTTTCTGAAATAGGAAGAGTCTTTTTTGTTTGGTTAAAACGTATGTATCCATAGGTATAAATATGATGAAGAATTGTTGCTTTCCACTTACCAGATATGTGCTGCATTCCATATAAATAAGGATTAACAGATTCCAATTTAAAAACCTCCCCAAATAAATTAAATAAAAAATAATATTTTTTTAATTATACAATAAAAATCTGTAAAAAAGAAGAAAAATTAAAAAAGGAACTCAGTTAAAATACTCATTCTTTCTAAGATATAAAAACAAAAATGTA
>Ga0153982_1000144_pt1 | contig 18940 bp, 14 predicted proteins | sample TSGA066MetaG_FD_104743 | JGI IMG/M metagenome (GOLD analysis project Ga0153982, IMG submission 104743) | Attine ant fungus gardens microbial communities from Georgia, USA - TSGA066 MetaG | ecosystem: Host-associated > Fungi > Mycelium > Unclassified | place: USA: Georgia, Alexander Wildlife...
CATCGAAATGTTTTATAACAGTAAGCGTCGGCATGGTTCGAGCAATCAGATGTCACCGACAGAATATGAAAACCAGTATTATCAACGGCTCAGAAGTGTCTAGATTATCCGTGGCGATTCAGGCTGCACGTTTGAGGTATGGAGTGACACACTTACTTTTTATATGTGAAGCGCTATCTGTGATCAGTGTCACAAAGTATGTAGCAACAATAATATACAAAATAAACATTCATTACAGGATGTTGTGAATAACAGTAAGCAATGTCAAGCAAGTAAAAAGATATTTAAGGGATAGTTATGAATATTCAACCAATACCTCAAAACCACCAGATATCCAGAAGTCCAGAAGCCCATATATCCATATGTCCAGACATTCAGATTCCAGCATCTGATTTACCCCAAGAATGTAACTGCGGAGTACGCATTGATATACCTGATGATATATTAAACTTACAGTCAGGGTCAGGCGAAAATATCGCACTATTAAGTATGCTTAGGAGTAATGGTTTTTTAACTACGATGGAGCGTTTAGTCTCCCCCTATCTGGAAGATGGTTCTGAAGGTAAAAAGGTACTTGATACATTTGGTCTTTTCAATGTTACTCAAATGGCTCTTGAAATACCAAGTTCAATACCTGGCTTATCTGGTAAATATGGTGTTCAGCTCAATATTGTCAAGCCGGATATACATCCGGCATCTGGAAATTACTACCTGCAGGTATTCCCCCTTCATGATGAAATAGGAATTAATTACCGGGATCTGCCCGGCCCCATTCAGAATCTGTTAACACTAACAGGTTCTGAAAATGGTACGCAAACTACAACTGACCAAGTACCCTGGTTTGGATTAACTGCACAAGTAATAAGAAATCATGGGGTTGAACTTCCAATAGTAAAAACTGCTGATGGATGGAGACTTATTGGTGAAATACCTCTGACTCCAGAGGGAGCTAAAGCAAACTATACAGAAGAATGGGTGATTAGACCTACAGAGTTAGATATTAAATACGGTTCATCACCATTGCAGACTACTTTGGGGTTAGAATTCGGAGCCCATTTCAAGTGGGATCTGGATAATCCAAATATTAAATATGCAATTCTTTCAAATATGGCATCAAATGCTGTGGGAGCTGCAGGAGGGGGGCTTGTTTCTCATTTCACAGGATTTGACCCAATGCTTGGCCCACATATCGGGTCAATGGCCGGGCAGGCGGTGGGGCATGTTGTACAATACTCTGTTCCGACTCTGAAACCTGACACTATTTTATGGTGGGCTGGTTCAACTCTTGGTTTAGCTGATTTAAACAAGGCTGAATTGAATGAAGTCAGATTCACTGACTACCCTCGTATTTGGTGGCATGCTTGTGAAGGAGAGATATTTCCTAAACAAATCGATGTTGAAAGAGCCCTGGGATTAGATGTTATCGCAATGGAAGAAGGCCGGAATGAAAACAGAATTAGCGGGACAGAAAATGATGATGTGAGAATTGACATGAATGAGCCTTCCTCAACGCCTCATCCAGCTGAATTATTTGATATATTAGATTTCCTCCAGGAGACTCGAGTATAAAATATTATATATCTATACTCTATTATTGAAGGTGTTATTATTTTTGTAATTACATATGATAATGGGTTGAAACATTAAGTTTAATAAGGATGTGTAATATGCCACAATTGATATTACCCGTAGATACTCATGGATATCTTCAAACACCACTATCGCAAGATATGTTAGGACGCATTCAGGGAGAGGCGCAAAGCTCCAGTAGCGGTGTTATTGTGCAATTAGGAATTAGTACCCATAATGTAAGATATCTACCTGGTTTCACTCTTGGTTCAGGTTCTTTTTCTGTTGATACTAATTCATTAAATCTTCTGAGTGGACATGAAAGGGCATTAGCTGAATATAATGTTTTCTCCCTTTGCACTGAATTGAGTACTAACAAATGGTTATCAACAGCTGTAAAATCTGCAATTGATTCCTGTAGCTTCAGTATGGAGCAGGAAAATCTCTCTCAGTCAGCAGAGCATCTGACCTGTCCGTTGACGTTAGATATCCCTGAACAAGGCGTTTTTGCCCGAACGTCATTGCAGTCGGATATCTGTTGTTTGTACGATAGTGCAGCTTTGAAAGAGCTTGTGTCCCGGGATCTACCTCATCCTGTCAGCAGAGAAGTCATAACTGCGGGGCATATTGTCCCTAAAGAACAGTGCCATTTTGACTCAGAGAGAGGAGCTTTTATTCAGTCTACACTTGAATAACAGGGGGCATCTTCCTTTAGGGTGGGAAGTGCGATAGGTAAGCCTGTTTAATAACAGGCTTACCGAACAATAATTTTCTATATCCAAACCGATCGTCAACGAAGCTCCTGCGAGGTATATATCAACATGGCGAACCTGCCACTCTCAATTTTGCGCCAGGTCGTCTTCTGTCAGATCGGTCATTTTCATGACGGTATTACGGTCAATACCGTTCTGCAGCATGGTACGGGCAATTTTCAGAGTGGCTTGACGCTAACCTTCTGAACGGCCTTTCTCAATACCTTTCTGTTCAAGCTGTTGTGCGATGGTCATAAGTGCGTCTCCGTGTTGCGGCACACGCTGTGCCAGTCCGCGTACAAAGGTTTCGGCGTCGGTTGTTTCGCCTGCCTGCACTATATAGTGCACCAGCGATATTACCTGTGTTGAAGACAGATATCCGGCCAGCAAGATCGGCGCCAGCCGGTCAACCAAGTCTGCCAGGTCCCGCTGGTGAATATGCTTTTGCAGTAAAGTTAGTGCGGCCATGCTGTGATGGCCAGCGATTTCATCATCCGGAATAACCGTAACGTCTACCAGCGGGAAAGCGCTGCTGTAGAGTTTGCCTGCCAGCACCGGATCGTGAAACTCATCCAGCCAGCGGGTGGAGTATGGATACGGGCTGCGCTTAACGGTATAGAACAACACCGGTATCACCAGTGGCAGTTTTTTATGCCCTGCCTCCAGGTGGCGCTGCATGGCGGCTACCGCATAACGTATCAGGCGGATAGACATATGTTTGTCAGGGCTTGACTGGTGCTCGACCAGTACATGAATATATCCGTCGTCGGCTGTAATTTTCAGGCTGTAGAGGACGTCGCTAAAATGCTGGCGGAGATCATCCTCAACGAACGAGTCTGATTCCAGTTTCAGCGTGCTTAGATCGCAGACTTCAGGCAGCTCTGAGGGCAGGTGGATTTCCATGAAATCACGGGCAATGCCCGGTAGCGTCAGGAACTGCCTGAACGTGGCGTCGTGGGGGCTGCTTTCTTCATCAGCCCTGGCTCTGAAAAATGACCCTAAGATGTTATCACAGCCCGGAAAAATCTAACATTGGCGGTGAACGGAATTACCTTTCCTTCTGGGGGACTGTGCCGGGGTGGTTTGGTCCTCTCCTCTTTATTTAGGTAACTCCGGGCTGCCTGCATCATTCATTATTTTTTATCAACTAAAGTCATCAAAATATCATTAATTGAGTTTATTAATAACCAACAATAGTAATTATAGTGGATATCATGAAAATAGATGAACAACATTATAATAATATTTTTAATGAAAAAGAAACGCATCCTGAAATATCACATCAGAAACATTTTAAAACAATGCATTCTCATCGCAGTAGTCCCTCATTTTCAGAATCGCAGATGGCTATTCATAATAATCTAATAAGGTTGCCCCGTAGTCCTCATCACCAGAGACAAACCGACTATTCTGGCACTGACAAAAAAGAAACCCTCAATCGATTTTATGACCGGCTGCCAGACCAGCCCCATACCACTGAGGATGTCGTACGTATAGGTAAGATGATACAGGATGATATTCACCGCAGAGAACATCAGCCCCGCACTTATTCCCCCTCAAATCACTCAGGAAACTGGAAAACGTCTCTGTTTTATAATCTCCTGCTCAATCTCCAGAAGGGCATCTCATTTTTCGCAGATAAACCGCCTTCTGACAGAATTCTCCCACAGATTCCTGTTGCTAATAATGAGACGCTATTGATTAACATGGATATAAGGAACAGAAATGAAAACAATAAATCCCCGTTGCATCCGCGTCTGAAAAGAGCCGGCGGAGATGAGGAGCCGGGGACGTCACGCCAGGGACAAAAACGCCCGGCAGCCCCGGCAGAGGGCGACCCGCCAGCGAAAGTACCGTCAAGAAAGCTCCCCGTAAGCTTCAGGTTCTCCACTGTTGCGACAGGCCAGTGGTCAGACGCCGATCGCCAGCTGCTGAGCCAGGTATTTCCGAATTATAAAGAAGAGATGAACTCCCTGAGACGGCGTTTTCGTCGTAACAGGCAGATTGAACAGCAGTATTTCGGGGAAATCGAAGCACGGTTGCTGCCCCTGATAAATCAATTCAGTAGTCCACAGGCTAAATACGATATTTACAACCAGCTCAGCGAGTTTCACCAGGCCGTACGCGTGACGGGCAGAAACCTCTTATTACAGGCGTTGCCTCTTCCTCCTTCCGAACGCGTCATCCCATTACCACGCCAGGAACTCTTCTCCCCCATCTATCCAAGCCGCTGGCCTGAGTCCGATCGTCAGTTACTGAGTACCGTATTTCCGGATTTTCAGAACAAGCTGACCACAATGAAAAATCGCCTTTATGGTGATACCCCTGTACCTCAGGCAGCGTTTAACGAGTATGAAACGCAGTTCCTGGGTCTGATGAATCAGTTAGCCAGCCTGCGGGCTAAAACGGATATTCACACTCTGCTCAGGGAATTGCATCAGGCCATAGAGAAGACACAACCGGGTCTGTCATTGCAGCCATTACCTCCTTTTCCTGAACTTATGAAAAATAGTGTCTTCTACAGCGTCAAGACAAGCTACTGGCCGGAAAGCGATGTTCAGATACTGCAGGCACGCTATCGGGATTACAATAGGGATATAACCTCTTTGCGAAGTTATTTTCGTGAGGGTCGCGAAATAACACAAAACAGGTTCACAGAGATCGAAAACCGGCTCCTGAAGTTAATGGAGCAATTAACCAGTCCACGGGCCAGGAGTGATATTTACCTCCAGCTTCAGGACTTCCAACAAATAGTCCAAAGGACAGGCAGGAACCTCGCATTGCAGGCTCTGCCTGAACGTCCCGCCCCTCCCGAACCCGCCGTCCCTCGAGCAGGCGTTATATTTCCCGTTCTGGAGAGAGACTTCATTTTTACCCGCATGAACCGAAACAGCTGGCCTGAGTCCGATAATCAGCTGTTGACGACGATTTTTCCGGATTTTTACAGGAAGATTGACTATCTGAAGGAGCGTCTTCGTCATGGCCAGGAGATAAAGCCGGAACGTTTTGCCGCTGTTGAAGCATCACTGAAACTTATTCTTGATCAAGCAGTCAGCCCACAGGCTCAACAGGGAATTTACAACCTGATGCTGGAGCTGCGTCAGGCCATACAAATAACAGGCAGAGACGAACTGTTACAAACGCTGCCTGCGCTGCCTGCCCCCCCTGAACCTCTGACTTCCAGGCTGACAGAAGACCTGAGTTTTCCTGACGATGCCATTCCCCCGCTACCGGAGGGTTTAGAATACGCCGACATTAATTTCCCTCCCCCTGCCCATCCCCCGTTACCTGACGACGTCGTTATCCCCTGTATCGGCTCAGACTGGCCTGAGGCCGATCTCAGGCTACAGCAACAGTACTTTCCTGACGGGCAGGAAAAGATTAACTCGCTCGAGCTCAGTCTTCGTATGGGGGCAGCCATCACCCAGACGCAGTTCAGGAAAGTCGAAACCCCGCTCCTGACTCTGATGAAAAAAGTCCGCAGCCCACAGGCTAAAGGCGAGATCCGCAAACTGCTTGCGGATTTACAGCAGGCAATAAAAACAACGGGCAGAACGCTGGTATTACAGCCCCTGTCACCCGAAAGGCCTGCCCACCATTCCCCGCATCACCGGGAGAAGATGGTGTTCGCCGCCAGCGATATTGACCCGATACCGGAGGCATTCGATTTCTCCGGCATTGATCTCCCTGACCCGGTCCATCCTCCTCTGCCGGAAAACTTCATTATCTCACCCGTCGGAGAAAACTGGTCTGAGGCCGATGTTCAGCTGCGACAGATACACTTTCCGGACTGGCAGGAAAAAATCAGCGCCCTTGAACTCAGCCTTCGCCTGGGGAGCGAGATAACACAGGAGCAGTACGGGGAGGTTGAAACCCCGCTCCTGGCCCTGATGAAAAAAGTCACCCGCCCACAGACGCAGACCGAAATTTATACTCTGCTTATGGAGTTACAGCAGGGTATCCACGCAACGGGCCGGACGCTGGTATCACAGCCTCTGCCGGCGGCCCCCGCGGCCCCGCCGGTACCGCCCGGACGCCCTGCCCTGCCATCAGTAACGAACTGGCTGATGACGGATTTTAACGAACGCAGCGTGAATATGGAGGCCGGCTGGAACGTTCATGACAGAAAGGTGAGAAAAAAAGAAGCCCCCGGTTTTCTCTATGAACTGAGAAGGCTGGCTGAAAAAAAAGTGCCGGCCCTGAGCGATTTCATCAGGCTGGACGGGATGCTGACGCGTCTGCTGCAACAGTTCACCGGGGAGAATGCGCGGGCCACCGTACAGTCTGTCCGGGACGCCATGTACCGGCATTTTCAGGCCTTTCCCGTACCGGTAAGCAAACAGACGCATCTGATTTTCGATGCGCCAGCAGAACAGGCTGTCGCCTTACCTTTTCACAGTCTCCGGACGGGAGGCAGCGAAATTGTGGTCTGGAGCGACACCCCGTTCCGGCTCAATTACAGTCTGAAACGTATTCTGGCAAAAATAGTCAGACGCAACATGATTGACGATAAGGTGGCCAGCCTGCAGCGTCCTGATGCGTCTTCTTCCCGGCGGGAAGGGGCGGAACCTGCGCAGGTGACGTTGCTGCGGGCCTACGGCCGGCTGATGGCACAAAATCCGCCGCCAGCCGCTGACCTGACCGCCCTGCTGCAGCAGATAAGACAGAACCCCGGCGTCCAGCACTTTCTGCGGAGCGTGGAGTTTTCTCTCCCGCTGCTTGTTCAGAAGCTGCTTGAGAAAAAATCGGCCGTATGGGGAAAGATGCAGACGGAAGAACACCGGCAGCTTTTCCTGAACTATGCTGACGCCAGCGGGATCCCGTCACTCAGCCAGATGGCCCGCCAGCACCTGCAGCTGCTGAATGCCGTACCGGTCGCGTCGTCCGACCCGGTGACACATCGTGAACTGAGCGACCACCTTAACCACATTCCATTGTATCGCCTGCTGAATGCTGACCATTATACCTTCTCCGATCGTGGCGTTCTGACGCAGCTGATGTTGTCCACTCAGCAAAAGGGGCTCATTACCAACAGGCTGCAGCCGGTGCTCTCTGAGGAGACAGTCATGCTGGTCGGGCAGAGTCTGGGCGCTGAATATGCGACTGACCCGCAGGTCCGTCAGGCGGTACTGCAGGCAATGGAGACTCAGCTGTCACAGCAGGCACCGCTGGATTTACTGAGCCAGCCGGCATTATCCCATCTCCCTCCTGCCGACCTGCAGATACTGGCCCTGCAGTTAGATCTGTTACCCCGTGAGCGCTGGTTCCGGCAGCCTGACTGGCAGGTTCCGCTGTTCAGCGGACTCCGGTTCAGCAGCGAGGGTCAGCGCCTGACGGACACGGCCGTGATGGTCGGTGATACTTCTGAGCAGGTGGCATCCAGATATTTTATCCCTTACCTTGAGAAGCTCTATGACCTTCACCGGCAGTCACGGGAGGGCAGCCTGACGGCGGAGTCCGTACAGCAAACACTGCATTCTCTGGGTATGACAGAGTACACACCGGAGCAGGCTGGCGTTTTTGTCAGTGAGATGAAAAAAAATCCTTACCAGTCACTGACGGCTGTTTACCAGCTCCTGACCCAAAAAACCACGTCATCGCTGACTGAGGGGGCGCTGCAGTGGAGTGAGCAAAAAAATCTGCTGTTAAAAAACCTGATCGACAGCGGACCGGACGGCCGCGTGCTCTCCCCCCAGCTGCAGTTCCCGGAAAGCCTGCTGGGCGTCACGCCCGCCATACTGCCAGAAGACACCGGCATGGCATCGGAAACCGGGCGACAGCTTGCCCCCCCCAAGTTCCAGCTGCTGAAGTGGGCGGATTTTTACCACCGCCATGTCTCCCTCTGGGACACCGCCGTATCCCAGCATCGGGGTTATGATACCGACTATCACCCCCAGAGCCTGCTCATGGAGAAACAGGGCCGCTGCCTCGGGTTGTCACTGCTTTACCTTGAAACCGGCGGGAGTACGGCGGATTACCACCGGCTCCAGGAGAACCTGATGAAGGCCAGTGCGCTGGCGCAAACCCGGTATCGTGACGGCCTGCCTTTGTCCCTGCATGACGATAATTTCCTGCGCAAAGTCGACACGCTGCTCGAGTCCGCCCAGCGCAAAGGGAACCAGCACCTGCCTCAGACCGCCCTGCAGCACCTCCCCCTGTCTGACCCTGATGGTCTGGCGGCGGGGTTATTGCAGTATAAGGTGTCATCTTTTCTTATCACCACAGAAAACCATTCGCTGGCGCTGCAAGCCATCGGGGGCGGCTGGCGTGTCACAGATCCTAATTTCGGCCATACCAGCTTCGCCAGTCTGCCGCAGGCGCTGGCCTTTGTCCGGGATATGGTCGAAATACCGGCATTCCGGCACGTGTACGGTGTCGGTACCGCACAGGTGTATTTCAGCCCCGATCGTCTGGCCTGGCAGCCGCTTCAGCTGCCTTCAGGCCAGACAGGCGTACTCACGCGTATTTCTCACCGTACCACCGCTGACCAGCTGGCGGCCCAACCGGAGACGGTGAGCGTGGGTGCGGTCAGGGTGACGAAGACGCTGCTCTATGAGATTGGGGCGACGGTTAACAAAGCCCGCGTCAGCATCAGCACAGACTTTTCTTCCCCAGACCTGCCTCTGAGGCTTAACGGCGATATACTGCAGCAGTATCTGAACACCCATGTGGTGACGGAAGCGCAGGCACAGCAAATCCGGGCGGTGCTGGACACGGTGGGCCTCCAGCCGGGGACACAGAAGGTGAAGCCTGACCAGATTTTCCCTACCCCGTCGGTGGAAATGCCGTTTCATGTGCGCCTGCAGCAGCAAAAACAGCACGTTAAGCTGATACTGCTGGATGTTGTTCAGCGGCTGGACGTGCAGCTGCAGAAGAAAGGTCTTAGCCTGGACTCGACGGTAGACCGTATTGATCGTTTTCTGTTCCCGGATGACAGTACGGATACCGTGCAGATGCGCGTCACCGATAATACAGGGCAGCAGCATACCGTCCGTGTTGACATTCCGGAGCTGGGGCTCACGTTTCGGGAGGGGCTCAGCAGCCTGGCGGAAGGCGTCGAGGTGATGAATCTGGACGCGGTGATGGCCGTTATCTATCTGGTTCAGTACGGTCGTCTGATGGCCGCCGGCGAGCAGGCCAGTGCCCTCGACCATGCGCAGGCCATGATGAGCGCGAAGAGCCTGCTGGATAAGGCGCTGGGAGGGATTCTCCAGCTGGCCGGCAGTAAACTGTATAACCCCGGCATCGCCGGAGCCCGTCTGGAAGGCCTGCTGGCCGCCCGTCTGGAGGTGCTGGCGGCGCGCGTCGGCGGTACGACCGGTCGCTATCTTTCGGGCGTGGCCAGGGTGCTTAAGCTGCCCCTGATCGATATCGGTATCAGTACCTGGGAGATGCTTACCTCCGTTCGGGCCTACACCGACGCGACCCGTTACCTTGAACGTCTGGTCGCTGCGGTGGATATTTCCTTTGCGTCGGTGACGACCGCCTTATCGCTGGCGTCGATGGCCTACCCCCCGCTGGCGATCGCCGTTGTGCCCATCACGCTTTTTGCCCATGACACCCGTAATTTCGTCCTCCATATCGGCCAGATCCAGGAGCGGCGCGACCAGTGGCTTGAAGCGCAGCGTTTTCTGGATAACAGCGCCACGCGCATTATGACTGCCGTGCCGGAAGAGGGAATACTGGATCTCTCCAATAATCAAATTCTGGGGAACGTCGTGCTGGATATGCGTCGCGCTCCCCCCTCACTGAGCGGCAGGGCGTCTTTTAACAGCGGCAAGGATTACGGCAGCTATCCGGGGCGCACAGACCGCCAGGTCATGGCCGATCGGGCCTATAACTGGGCCTGTACTAACCCAGGGGACGCCCATGTTCCCGATTTTTGGGGTGAATACCGTGATATCTGTAGTGCGGTACAAATCACTCCTGAGCAGATGGCACAGGGGTACGCTAATCGCAGGTGGCCGGAGCGGATCCCTGAAATCCCGTCGGGACACTATCACACCGTCCTGCTGGGCTACGGTGAAACGCTGCGGGCCAATACCGAGGTCATGCGGATGACCGACGGTAATTTCCGGGAAATGGCGCGCGCCTATGGGGAGGAGGAAACCCCTGAGCCATTGTTGTCGGTTGTCTCTCAGCGCAGCCAGGTGACAGGGGGAGACGCGCCCCTCACGGTGGTGGTTCCGGTGGCGGACCATATGTTACTGGGGACCCACGTGCATATGATTGAACACTTTAAGCATTATCGTTTCATCCTCGCGGGCGGAAGAGGCGGTTTAACCGTTCAGGTCGGGGGGATTGGGCACTATGAGATTACGGGTCATCCGGGGGCCAAAAACGTGCTCTCCTACCGCCAGATGCCCAGAGACTTCAGCCTTGTGCTGGATTTATCCCAGGAAACCGCGCAGGAGATCCGCTTTCATCATCCGTCCGGGTTCTTCGATGGCACGGTGATGACGCTGCGCCAGCGCGGGATCAATACCGTGATTGGGACGTCGACAGGCTACGATCGGATCACCGGAAGTGCAGAGGATAACACCTTTTATCTCAGCGCCGGGGGCGGCGCTGTCCATTCTGGCGGGGGGAGCAATGTCTATATTGTGCCTGGTGAGTTACAGGCGCATAGCCATCTTTATTTGTCGCCGTTATCACAGTCTCATCATATCCATTTCAACGGCAACAGTACCCGGTTCGGGCCGGCGGCTATCCACCGCACCGACACGCGGGAATTTCTGGCCTTACCCCTGTCGGGAAAAGAGAAGGGAAGGCTTGTGCTGGAAGGCGATGCGGGGACCCGACTGAGTCACTTCACTGACCGGGTGATCATTTCCACGCAGGATGGCGTGGAGCTACGCTGGCACGGCGAACCGCCTGAGCTGCAGGTGGCCAGCCTCGATATGCAGAAAACCCCCTTCGGCGCAGAACAACCGGACCCCGAGGCCGTGATGGCGTCCCTGCCGCCCACCTGGCCGCTGATGGAGCCGCTGACGCTGCTGTGGCCGGGGTATAAAGTGGTTCGCACGCCGGAGATGCTCTCTTATATGCTGCTGACCGCGAACCAGACGTTGTACCTGCCCCAGCGCTATGCCGCCACCGTCCAGGGCTCAGCCGGCAGTCGCTACTGTCTTGATGCGCGAAATCCACGGCCGGTGACCCTGCTGTTGCAGGACGAACCAACGATGCCGGAAGAGATTGATATCGGCGCGCTGTTCACCGGTGACCCGGTGCCGGAGGTCTGGCTCGGGTTTGTCGGGGACGCCTGCCGGATAACGGTAAAGCGCGATAATGGCACGCAGATGACTACTCTTCGTCAGGCAGAGCCAGGCCAGCGCCCGCTTATGCAGAGTCAGACCGTCATCGTATTTGGGGCAGGTAAGAAAAAGACGCTGGAGTCCCTGTTTCGCATGACTTTGCCAGGCGCGGCTATACAACTCCATGCCGCCACCGCGCGGGAAAAAGCCGAACACTCCCTTGCCCTGATTAACCAGTCCCGCCGGCAATATGCGGGTTTTCAGCGACCGACGCATATCCCCGCGCTGCCGACGAAGTTTATTTCAACCGTGACTATCCCCCTGAGTCCGGGGACCGGTGCCTGGCAGCAAAGGGTACCGGGTCACCTTCTTGCTCACGGGCAGGTGACCCACCGTCACAGCCGTCTGTACAGCGGGGAGCAATTCATCAATATTGTCAGTCAGAAGGGGGATACCCCCGGTATTGAGGAGTTAAGCCGGTACCATTTCTATATTCAGGGACATCACGCAGGTATGCGGGTTTTTCCCGGTGGGGTCGGGAAGTACAGTATTGTTGGCGCCATCGGCGCCCGTAACGAATTGTCTTTTCAACGGGTGCCAGGGGAGGTGACGCTAACGCTGGATTTGTCGCAGCTCAATGAGCAAAAGGTCATTTTATCCCGGGTCAGAGGTACCGTTCAGAATGATACGCAGTCGATGACCCTGACGCACCGGGATATTAATACCGTGACGGGTACCCTGGAAGGCTATGATTTTATCCGGGGCAGCGATACGGATAATATTTTCATCCCAGGAAAGGGCGGGGCTCAAATTCAGTCAGGAGGCGGAAATAACTTTTATGACATTCCCGCTGAACCGCGTTCTCCGGTGTTAATCCTGTTGTCCCCCCACTCAGGGCAGCATCTTATCCGTTATCAGGGGACCAGTACGCAGTTACAACAGACAGCAGCGCCAGCGGACAGGCTGAAGTTTACCCACCTGGAGGTGGGGGTTGAGGAGGGGGGGGCATTACGTGATTTTGTGGATAAACTGAGCCTGGTCACGGCAGATGGTCTGGAGTTTGGCTGGAAGGGGCCATCGCCGGCGCTTCAAATCACCGGACTCGATGTTACGCAGTGGCGCAGATATCATGCGCCAGAGGGACCGCTGCCAGAAACGGAAGACATAATTGCATTGCTAAGCGCGAAATGGCCATTAGCGCATCCCTTTGTCATGGATTATCCGGGATATCAGGTGCTGGTTGATGAAGGGGGGCGAATGCATCAGTTTATCTCTTCTCCGGCGTGAGTGGTGAAAAGATAATGTATGAGACGACAATCACTCAGTCCGGCTGGCGCTGATTATTCTGGCTGATTTTGTAATCTGAGCATCATGTACATGACCCCACAGGAAATGGCGTGATGCTCAATACTCGGACCAGCGGGAGCATTTGAACAGAAACATCGCAGGAAAAGGCCTCCCCGGAGCAACTGGTGCGTATGGGCAGTGAAATAGCCAGTCTGACTGATCGCTGCACACAGCTGGAAAACCAGCGTGATGATGCCCGTCTGGAGACGATGGGGGAGAAAGAAACGGTCGCGGCACTGCGTGGTGAGGCTGAAGCCCTGAAGCGTCAGAACCAGTCACTGATGGCGGCGCTTTCGGGCAATAAACAGACCGGTGGCCAGAATGCGTGATGATGACAATTCAGACGCCTGTGATGAAGCGTCCCGGGCGGAGGAAAAATGCTACACCAGAGGGCGACTTCGGGATGAGTTCAGGATGAAGCCAGCCCCCGGTGTGGAACCGGTCAGAATGTACAAAAGTCCTTACGGCGGGAAATACGGCGTATGGCGGCTGGCTGACTGCGTCCCGATGCGGGCGAAACGCCCACAGACAGAAAAACAGCGGCAGGCCAGCGCACGTCTGGGCCTGCTGGCCCGGATGAAGAGTGAGCGTGGCAGGTTCGCCATGCTGGCCATACCTGGTTAGCGCTGGACCCCGTCTTCCTCGATACCGAAACGACCGGACTTGATGCCGGCGCGCAGGCGCTGGAAATCGGTCTGGTGAATGCCCGCGGTGAGAGGATATTTGAGACCCGTCTTAAACCCACTGTCGCCATCGATCCGGCAGCAGCTGCAGTACACGGTATCAGTGACGAGGATCTGGTCAGAGCGCCATCGTGGCCTGATATTGCGCAGCAGCTGCAGCACCATATCGGCCGGCGCCCGCTGGTTATTTTCAATGCTGAGTTTGATACGCGCATTCTGAAGCAGACAGCGGCAGCGCATAACGACCCTGCCAGCTGGCTGGACTCTTTGACGGTGTACTGTGCCATGCGGCTCGCTGCGGGTTATTACGGACCCACCAATCGTTACGGTACCATATCGCTTTCCGGTGCTGTCAGTCAGGCTGGCCTGAGCTGGATCGGGGAGGCTCATTCCGCCGTCACTGACGCCGTTATGACAGCACAGGTGGTAAACAATATTGCCGGATACTGGCATGAACTCCAGTGTGAAATGAATGATGACGCAGGGAGTGAGCCTGCATAACGCTGCTCTCTGGCTGGTCAGACAGCTGCAGGTATTAATTCAGGAGTCTGGAATGGAAAATATGATGAAAACTATGCGTGAGCATTTCCCCGCGCGAACAGTGGTGATCGAACAGTCTCTGGATATATTTGGTATCAAACGAAATGAGGACGGGACGTTACTCTTCCCCCGTCACTCCGATAAACGTTTTCCCGTTGCACGTATCCGTAAACGACTGGCGGCTTATGGCTGGCGAGGAGAACGCCTGAATAAGGAGGTGGCGCGTATCATCGCGGGCCCTGATATCCTCCCTGAGAGGAGGGACTACAGCATTATTTTCCCTTACGGATGGGAGAAGAAACAACTGACGCGTGAGATGCGGCGAATGTTTCCCCGTAAGACTGGCCGACGTGTGCTGATTATGCTGGATGAATTACATCAGTTTGTTGACTCGCGGGAGAAGCCGTGACACTGACAGAAAAATCAGGCCATCTGGCATGGTGCGCCCTGGTGGCGCTTGCGCTGGCCAGACAGAACGGCGATGTGATGTCACCGGCACAGGAAAACCTCTTTCTCACCCGATGGCTGGCGACCGCGCTTAAGCAACGCCGGTTTTCGCGCGAGGTGACGCCGGATATCGAGTGGCTGCTGAAACAGGGCCGCCAGATGGGCATCAGTGCGAAGCTGGCCAGCAAGCTGGATTACCTCTGGCGTTCCTGCACCGGTGAGTTGTCTGAGCAGAACGACCTGTTCCGGCTGACGTATGCGCTGGAAACAGCGAAAGATATGCACTGGCAATACCGTCTGCTGAACGATCGGGAATGGTCCGGCCGGAATGCGGTGGCGCTCAGTGCGGGCGTGAACGGCATTTATCTCTCACGGGCCAACCTCGATGCCGCTTTTGACGACAATGGCCGACAGATAAATCCGCTGATGGCCCGCCTGACGGGGAGCATAGCCGGGATGATGAAGGTGTTTGATCGCTGTGGCTGGCAGGCAGAGCCTGCAGGGGATGTCTCCCTGCCCCACCAGTATTCGCTGATGGCCAGACAGGGAGTGTCAGGAAAGGATTAGTGGCGGATCTGCGTCAGATCGTCTTCAGTCAGACCGGTTGCTTCCAGTACTGACTCACGCGACATGCCCATTTTTAACAGGCTACGGGCAATTTTCATCGCGGCTTCACGCTCACCTTTCTCAATACCGCGTTGTTCACCAAGCTTGATGCCCTTTTCAACACCAATTTGTTCAAGCTGCTGTGCGATGGTCATCAGTTCATCCTCGTGCTGCGGCAGACGCTGTGCCAGCGCCCGCATAAATTCAGGAGCAGGCGCTTCGCCTGCATTTACCATGTAGTTTATCAGAACACGCACCTGTTCGGGTGAAATCCATTCCACCATCACCCGTGGCAGTCTGTCCAGCAGTTCCATCATGTCCCGCTGGCGGATATGTTTCATCAGCAGGGTCAGGGCAGCCATCCGTCGGTGGTTCATTATCTCATCATCATCGATGACGGTGACATCAACCAGCGGGAAGCCTCTGGTGTAGACTTTTCCGGCCTGCTCCGGGTTACTGAAGCAGTCGAGCCAGTTAGTGGAGAACGGGTACGGACTTCGGCTGCCGTGGTAAAACAGTACCGGGATGACCAGCGGCAGTTTTTTATGGCCCGCTTCAATATGACGCTGCATGGCGGCGACAGCATAGCGGAGCTGGCGAAAGGCCATATTTTTATCCGCCGAACTCTGGTGTTCCAGAAGCAGATGGATGTATCCGTCATCGCCGGTGGTAGTTTTCATGCTCCAGAGAATGTCACTGGCGTACTGAACCGCACCGGTTTTGTGGGAGAGTTTTTAGTCCGGGAACTCAGGCTGCCATAACCTCGTTTCCGATGGAAGCATAATACGCTTTTTCGGCTTCAGCCGGGGGGATGTGACCGAGTCGTTCCAGTAACCTGCGATTGTTGTACCAGTCCACCCACGCCAGTGTGGCCAGCTCCACTTCCTGCCGGTTTTTCCAGCTCTGTCTGTGTATCACCTCCGCGTTGTACAGACCGTTGATACTTTCGGCCATGGCGTTATCATAAGAATCTCCAGTACTTCCCGTTGATGCCAGAAGCTCTGCCTCCTGAAGTCGTTGCGTGTACGCCAGCGACACATACTGAGAGCCTTTATCGCTGTGATGGATGGTGCCGGACGGTCGACGGGCCCACAGCGCCTGCTCCAGCGCATCCAGCACGAATGTGGTTTCCATCGATGACGACACTCGCCAGCCCACGATGGTGCCGGCGAACACGTCGATGATGAATGCCACATACGCGAAGCCCTGCCAGGTACTCACGTACGTGAAGTCTGCCACCCAAAGCTGATTGAGGCGCTCTGCCACGAACTGACGGTTTACCCGGTCACCTGCTGCAACCTCTTTCCGGCTGACTGTTGTACGCACTTTTTTACCCCGGAGCACGCCGCTCAGGCCCATATTTTTCATCAGACGCGCGATGGTGCATCTTGCCACGCTGATGCCCTCACGTCGCAACTGGCGCCAGACCTTACGAACGCCATAGACACTGTAGTTTTCGTCGTACACGCGCTGGATCTCCTGCTTAAGCAGATCATCGCGCAGGCTACGTTGACTACGTTTTTCCGGATGCTGACGGTAGTTCTGGTGCCGGTAGTATGTCGACGGGGCGATATCCAGCTCATGGCATACCGGTCCGACTCCGTGACGCTCGCTGAGAGTACCCAGCAACGGCATTATTTTTTCCACAGACGGTCGTACTCCGCCTTCGCAAAATAAGCAGAGGCCTGCCGAAGGATATCGTTGCTACGCCGCAGTTCACGAACCTCTTTCTCCAGTTCTTTAAGACGCTGACGCTCGTCGCTTGTGAGCCCACCATCACCTGTACCATTGTTACGTTCATGCTGGCGCAGCCAGGCTCTTAGTGTGTCGGGACTACAGCCTATCTTTGGCGCGATAGAGTTGATAGCGGCGTATTCGGAACGATATTCACTGCGCTGTTCAAGCAGCATTCGGACAGCCCGCTCACGCAGTTCTGGTGGGTAACGGTTTGCTCGTTTGGATGTCATTTCGGGTCTCCTTTCACTGAGAGTTTAGTCTCCCGAAAACCCGGTACGGTTCACCTCTTCTGACGACATCCTTCTGCTGAAACAGCGTCTGGGTAAGCGTCCAGCGAGAACCGTATTGACGGGGATGGGTTATTCAGTTGGCAGTGTGATGCGCCAGGGAAGCAGTTCGCTGACCCGGTTGACTGGCCAGTCCGCTATGACGTCAAGCACATGGCGGAGGTAGCCTTCTGGATCCACTCCGTTCAGTTTGCATGTCCCGATCAGACTGTACAGCAACGCTCCACGCTCACCTCCGTGGTCTGAGCCGAAGAACAACCAGTTTTTACGACCCAGGCTGACCATCCGTAGGGCATTTTCAGCGATGTTGTTATCTGCTTCGGCCCAGCCGTCCTTCGCATAGTACGTCAGTGCCGCCCACTGGTTCAGGGCGTACGTGAAGGCCTTCGCCAGCTCCGAGTGTCGCGATAGCGTTTTCATCTTTTCACGCAGCCAGCTCTCCAGGGATTTCAGCAGCGGTTTCGTTTTCCACTCACGTTCAGCAAGGCGCTGCTCCGCCGGCATTCCCCTTATCTCCGCCTCAACGGTATACAGCTCGCCGATACGCCTCAGGGCTTCATCCGTCAGCGCCGACGGCGTACGGACGTGCACATCGTGGATTTTACGGCGGGTGTGAGCCCAACAAGCCGCTTCCGTTATCCGGCCATCGCGGTACAGTTCGTTGAACCCGGCGTAAGCATCTGCCTGCAGCACACCGCTGAAGCCGGCAAGATGAGTCTGCGGGTGGATGCCTTTTCTGTCGGGACTGTACGCGAACCACACCGCCGGTGGCAACTCTGACCCGGCGTTGCGGTCATCACGAACGTATGTCCACAACCGCCCGGTCTTCGTCTTCTTATTACCCGGCAGCAGCACCTGCACGGGGGTATCATCGGCATGGAGTTTGCCGTCGGTCACTACATAGTGCTGAAGCGACTCTTCCAGCGGTGACAGCAGTCGGCAGCATGCGTCCACCCAGCCCGACAGCAGTGAACGGCTCAGCTCCACACCCTGGCGGTTGTATATTTCTGACTGGCGATACAGCGGGGTATGCTCTGCATACTTTGAGGTCAGCATGCGGGCCAGCAGCCCCGGTCCTGCTATACCCCGCTCGATGGGCCGCGAAGGCGCGGGAGCCTGCACTATGGCATCACACTGAGTACAGGCATGCTTTTCACGTACTATCCGGATAACCCGGAAGGCGCTTCTCATCAGCTCCAGCTGTTCGGCGGCATCCTCACCCAGGTAGCTCAGCGCACCACCACATTCCGGGCAGCATGACGCTGCTGGCAGCAGCCGTTTAGTAATTCAGGGAACGGCTTGCGGGTACGGGTCTGCCGCAGCGGGCGCTGCACGGCCGGGTCATCCACCCGACCGGTAAGGGTATCGCTTTCTTTCTGTAACTGGTTAAGGTCGGCTTCCATCTGCGCGATACGGCGGGAGACTTTTTCGGAGCGGCTGCCGAAGTTCATTCGGCGCAGCTTATCCAGTTGCGCCTGCAGGTGATCTATTTCGCGTTCACGCTCGTTCAGCTTTTCCAGCAGGGCACGATTCAGCGCTTCCTGTTCGGCAAGAAGACGTTTCAGTTCGTCGATATTGTCAGGACGTGAGCTGTTCATGCCGGATATATTACCAGGCTCATTCAGCGTCGACCAGGATAAAGAGGCCTACAACATAGTCAGGGACGTAAGCAGTCTTTTAGGCTGCCACCAGTCGATACCTTCAAGGAGCATCGCCAG
>Ga0153982_1000145_pt1 | contig 18895 bp, 16 predicted proteins | sample TSGA066MetaG_FD_104743 | JGI IMG/M metagenome (GOLD analysis project Ga0153982, IMG submission 104743) | Attine ant fungus gardens microbial communities from Georgia, USA - TSGA066 MetaG | ecosystem: Host-associated > Fungi > Mycelium > Unclassified | place: USA: Georgia, Alexander Wildlife...
AAACAGGATACATCTTTTGATATATCCCATTTAAATTTCTATCTATAAAGTACTCCAATATCTTTTCTATAGCATTTATCTGTAAATTCAATCTTTTCAGCATCGGCATAAGCTTTAGCTCTTGCATCTTCTAAGTCATTTCCTACAGCTACTACATTTAATACTCTTCCACCATTAGTTAGAAGTTCTCCATTCTCCAGTTTAGCTCCAGCTACAAAAACCATATTGTCTGCTTTTTCTATTCCAGTTATTGCATATCCTTTCTTATAAGCTTCAGGATATCCACCAGAAGCAAGAACTACACAACAAGCTGACTTATTACTCCACTTCACATCAGCAGTATCTAATTTTCCTTCTAAACCACTTTCAAGAAGTTCCACAAAGTCTGATTCAAGTAAAGGCAATACTACTTGAGTTTCAGGGTCTCCCATTCTCATATTATATTCAAGAAGGTAGACTCCCTTTTCATTTATCATAAGACCAAAGAAAATAACTCCTGCAAAGTTCATTCCTTCAACTTTGATACCTTCTAAAGTTGGATTCATAATTCCTGTAATAAAAGCATCATACACTTCTTTAGTTACATAAGGATTAGGAGCTATTGTTCCCATTCCTCCTGTATTTAATCCTGTTTCCTTTTCTCCTATCTTTTTATGATCTTTAGCAGATATAAAAGGAAGTATAGTTTTAGAATCTGTAACTGACAATATAGAAGCTTCTACTCCATCTAGAAATTCTTCAATAACTATTTCTTCTCCAGCACTGCTGAACACTTTATCTACCATGATTTCATCCACAGCTTTCAGAGCCTCTTCTAAATTCTGGCAGATAAGAACTCCTTTTCCTGCTGCAAGCCCACTTGCTTTTACAACTAATGGAAATTCACAAGTTTTTATATATTCTTTTGCTTTTTCAGGACAAGTAAATATTTCATAAGCAGCAGTCTTTACTCCATATTTTTTCATAAAATCCTTTGCATATGCTTTTGACCCTTCCAAAAGAGCAGCTTTTTTATCTGGCCCAAATATTTTCAGTCCTTTTTCTTGGAATTTATCTACTATTCCATCTACAAGAAGTTCTTCACTTCCCACAATAGTAAGATCTATATTTTCTTTTACTGCAAATGCTAAAAGTTCATCTATTCCTTTTATATTTACATTTTCTCCTTTTGGAAGTGTTGCAGTTCCTCCATTACCAGGAGCACAGAAAATTTTTTCTACATTTTTATTCTGGCTTACTTTCCAGCAGATAGCATGTTCTCTTCCACCGCTGCCAACTACTAATATTTTCATACTTTAATTATCTCCTTTGTATTAGTGTTTGAAGTGTCTCATACCAGTGAATACCATTGAAATTCCATGCTCATTGCATGCATCAATAGATTCTTGATCTCTCATAGATCCACCTGGCTGAATGATAGCTTTTATCCCAGCTTTTGCACATTCATCAACAACATCTCTGAATGGGAAGAAAGCATCAGAAGCAAGAATAGCTCCTTCTATTTTATCTCCTGCTCTTTCTATTGCCTGTCTAGTTGGCCATATTCTGTTAGTTTCACCATTTCCAATTCCTACTGCCATCATATCTTTTACTACAACAATAGCATTTGATTTTACATGTTTTACTACTTTCATTCCAAATATAAGATTTTCCATTTCTTCAGCAGTTGGAGCTTTTTCAGTAACTGCTTCATAATCAGTAGTAAAGCTCAAGTCTTCATCCTGAATAAGAAGTCCTCCATCTACTTTTACCATATTAATTTTATCTTGTGGTGTATGTTTGCATTTTATAACTCTAAGATTTTTCTTAGTTTTAAGTATTTCTAAGGCTTCATCAGTAAATGATGGTGCTATTACTATTTCTAGGAATATTTTTATCATTTCTTTAGCTGTATCTGCATCTACTTCTTTATTTAAGGCTACTATTCCACCAAAAATAGACACAGGATCACATTCATAAGCTTTTACATAAGCCTCATGAATATCTTTGCCAATAGCTGCTCCACAAGGAGTAGAGTGTTTCAATCCACAACATCCAGGCTTTATAAATTCACATACAGTTCTCCAAGCTACATCCATATCTCTCAAGTTATTAAATGAAAGTTCTTTTCCATTTAGCTGTTCAAAATCCTTCATAGCTCCAGTATCTGTAGTAGATACATAATATGCTGCTTTTTGATGAGGATTTTCCCCATATCTAAGGTCCATTAATTTTTCATATGAAGCATTTAGATATTTAGGCATCTCATCTCCCAACAAGAATTGAGATATAGCTGCGTCATAAGCTGATGTCAGATTAAATACTTTCCCAGCCAGTCTTTTTTTAGTTTCAAATGTAACCTCTCCAGCTTCCATCTCTTTCATTACTGTTTCATAATCAGTAGTATCACTTATAACTACTACATCATTAAATGATTTAGCCGCAGATCTCAACATAGTTGGTCCACCAATATCAATAAATTCTACTTTTTCTTCAAAAGTAAGATCTTCATTTACTTTTTTAAAGAAAGGATAAAGATTTACAACTACCATATCAATGGTAGATATTCCTCTTTCTTTAATAGTTGCCATATGTTCAGCATTGTCTCTTATAGCAAGTATTCCCCCATGAATAACTGGATGAAGAGTTTTTACTCTCCCATCAAGCATTTCTGGAGCTCCAGTAACTTCAGCAACCTCTATTACAGGTACTCCATTTTCTTTTAAATGTTTATATGTTCCACCTGTTGAAATTATTTCTACTCCATGTTTAACTAAAAAGTTAGCAAATTCTAATATACCATTCTTATCAAAAACTGATATCAATGCTCTTTTCATCAACTTTTTCTCCTTTTTATCTCTCTGATATTATTTTAGAAATAGATTTTGGTAAAAGTTTGTGCTCCTCTACTAATATTCTTTTTTGAAGAATTTCAGCTGTATCCTCTTCCATTACAGGAACTTTTACTTGAAAGATTATCTCCCCACTGTCTACACCCATATCTACATAGTGAACTGTACATCCACTTTCCTTTTCTCCTGCTGCAAGGACTGCTTCATGTACTTTTATTCCATACATTCCAGGTCCTCCAAATTTAGGAAGAAGTGATGGATGAATGTTAATTATCTTCCCTTTCCATTTTTCCACAAATCCTTCATCAATTATAGATAAAAATCCTGCAAGAACTATAAGATCTACTTCTTTTTCAGAAACAACTCTGTCTATCTCCCTGCATAATTCTTTTTTAAAAACTTTTCTGTCAAGAATACAGCTTACTATCCCTTGTTCAGCTGCTCTCTCCACTCCATAACATTCTCTGTCTCCAATGACACAGGCTATTTCACAAGCTAGCTCTCCACTTTTTGACTTCTCTATTATAGATTGAAGATTGCTTCCTCCTCCTGATACTAATACTGCTATCTTAAACATAGGCCTTTCTCTCCCTTTTGAACATATCCTATTTCAAAAGCTTCCTCTCCATATTTTGCCAATTCTTCTATTACTCCATCTTTATCTTTAGGATTTACTACCAAAACAAATCCTACACCCATATTGAATGTACCATACATTTCATTTTCAGGTATTTCTCCCTCTTTTTGAATATATTTAAATATGTCAAGAACTCTTAATTTATCTTTGAAAACTACTGGTTGATGTCCTTCACTTATAGTTCTAGGAAGATTTTCAGGAAGACCTCCTCCAGTTATATGAGCCATTCCTTTTATATTATATTTTTCTAATACAGCTAATACAGGTTTAACATATATTTTTGTAGGTGTTAAAAGAGTTTCACTGATAGGTTTTCCATTAAAATCTTTAGTATAGTCAGTTATTACTTTTCTTACTAATGAAAATCCATTACTGTGTACTCCAGAAGAAGGTATAGCTATAAGGATATCTCCCTCAGAAGTAGTGCTTCCATTTATTATTTTAGATTTTTCTACTGCTCCTACACAAAAACCAGCAATATCATAATCTCCCACTTTATAGAACCCAGGCATTTCAGCAGTTTCTCCACCAATAAGTGCAGCTCCTGCCTGATAACATCCTTCTGCAACTCCTGAAACAAGTTCAGCTGCTACTTCAGCATCTAGTTTTCCACAAGCTAGATAATCCAAGAAAAATATAGGTTTTGCTCCATGGCAAAGTACATCATTTACACACATAGCTACAGCATCAATTCCTACTGTGTCATATTTTTTTGATGTCAACGCTACTTCAAGTTTTGTTCCTACTCCATCAGTTCCAGAAACTAATACAGGATTTTCATATTTTCCCAATTCATACATAGCTCCAAAACTTCCAAGTCCATTAAGTACACTGCTGTTTTGAGTTTTAGCTACTGCTTTTTTCATAAGTTCTACTGCTTTGTAACCTTCTTCTTTATCCACTCCAGCTTCTTTATAAGAAATTGCCATTTTTTCCTCCCAAATAATTTTTTACTCTTCTGTTGGTGTGCACATAGGATATACTCCATTGAAGCATCCTACACAATAATCTTTACAATTTAATGATTTCAACATATTATCCATTGATAAATAATCTAATGTATCAGCATTTATTTCTTTTCTAATTTCATCAACTGACATTCTCGCAGCTATAAGTTCATCTCTGTGTGCTGTATCTATTCCATAGAAGCAAGAATATTTAACTGCTGGAGAAGCTGATCTGAAGTGAACTTCCTTAGCTCCTGCTCTTCTTATTATATCAACAAGTATTTTACTTGTTGTTCCTCTTACCAAAGAGTCATCAATAATTACCACTCTTTTTCCTTCAAGCTGTACTCTTAATGGGTTAAGTTTTACCATTACAGCTTGTTCTCTTAGTGCTTGAGTTGGTTTAATAAATGTTCTTCCTATATATTTATTTTTAATAAGTCCCATTGCATAAGGAATTCCACTTTCTTCAGCATAACCAATAGCTGCTGGTATTCCAGAATCTGGTACTCCAATAACAATATCTGCCTCTACTTTCATTTGCTTAGCCAGAAGTCTTCCAGCTTTTACCCTTGCTTCATATACATTTATTCCATCAATAATGCTGTCAGGTCTAGCAAAGTAGATATGCTCAAATGAACAAGGTGCTACTTTATTTTTTTCAGCATATCTGATTGATTTAACTCCATTTTCATCTATAATTACCATTTCTCCAGCTTCTACATCTCTTATCAAGTGCCCTCCAATAGAATCAATAGCACAAGATTCAGAAGCAAGGAAATAATCTCCCTCTTCATTCATTCCAAGACATAAAGGTCTGATTCCATATGGATCTCTTACTCCAATAAGTTTGTTATCTGCCAGTATTACAAGGGCATAAGCTCCTTTTATTGCTCCAACTGTACTTCTGATTGCTTCTTCAAAGCCATTCATAGCTTTTCTTGCCACCATTTTTATTATAACTTCTGAATCAGTAGTAGATGTAAAAGTAGCTCCTCCATCCTCTAATAATTCTCTGATTACTTTAGTATTTGTCAGGTTTCCATTGTGAGCAACTGCTATTTGTCCAAGCTTAAATCTACTTTCCAAAGGTTGAGCATTTTCTATTTTACTTTCACCAGTAGTAGAATATCTTACATGCCCTATTGCTGCATTCCCCTTTAAACTATTTAATGTTTCCTGTGTAAACACATCAGCTGTAAGTCCCATGCCTTTATATGTTACTAATTCTCCATTATTTGAAACAGTTATTCCTGCACTTTCCTGTCCTCTGTGTTGAAGAGCATATAGGGCATAATAAGTTAATTGTGAAACTTCTTTTTGAGTTTTGCTGTATACTCCAAAAACTCCACATTCCTCTTCCATTTTGTCCTTCGCTAACATCATTTCTGTGCAGTTCATTATTCAGCCCCCAATCTTTTTAAGACTTCTATATACGCTTCTTCAATTCCACCTAAATCTCTTCTGAATCTATCTTTATCTAATTTCATACCAGTTTCTTTATCCCATAATCTACAAGTATCTGGAGTAATTTCATCTGCAAGAAGGATTTCTCCTTTACTGTTTTTACCAAATTCTATTTTGAAGTCAACTAAAGTAATTCCTATTTTATCAAAAGCATTTTTCAATAAATCATTGATTTGCCCAGTTATTCTGTAAATTTCAGCTAATTCTTCATAAGTAGCTAGTCCTAATGCAACTGCATGATGGTCATTGATTAATGGATCTCCATAAGCATCATTTTTATAACAGATTTCAAATATAGTATTTACAGGTTTAGTTCCTTCTTCTACTCCTACTCTCTTAGCCATTGACCCAGCTATAACATTTCTCACTATTACTTCCAAAGGAAATATTTTTACTTTTTGACAAAGTTGATCTCTGTCATTAAGCACTTCTACCAAATGAGTTTTAATCCCATTTTTTTCAAGCATCCCAAACAGCATAGCAGTTATTTTGTTATTCATTATCCCTTTATTTTCTATAGTTCCTTTTTTAGCTCCATTCCCTGCTGTTGCATCATCTTTGTAATGAATAATAACTAAATTTTCATCATCAGTTGAGTATACTTGTTTAGCCTTTCCTTCATAAATAAACTCTTTTTTTTGTGCAGACATTTCTTTTTTTCCTCCTAGAAATAATTAATGTATTAAAATTTAAAAATTTTTGATTAAGTTATTTTACAGCTCTACCCCAGTTTCATTATCAGCTATAAATTTTGCTTTCATATCTTTTCTGAATTTTACAAGTTTTTCTTTTAGTTCAGGACATTTTAAAGAAAGCATCTGTACTGCAAGCATTCCAGCATTGTACGAGTTATTAACTCCAACTGTTGCTACTGGAATAGATTTAGGCATCTGTACTATTGAAAGAAGTGCATCCATTCCATTAAAAGCCGCTTCAATAGGTACTCCTATTACAGGAAGTACAGTTTTAGAAGCTATTACTCCAGGAAGATGGGCTGCAAGCCCAGCTCCTGCTATTATCACTTCATAACCATCTTTTTCTAGTTTTTCTAATGTTTCTTCTAATTTTTCTGGTACTCTATGTGCAGAAAGAACATGAGCCGAATACTCAATTCCAAACTCTTTTAAGCAGTTAGCAGCTCCCTTCATTTTATCTGTATCTGATTTACTACCAAATATTATGGCAACTTTCATTTTTTATTATCCTCCTAAAAATATCTATTATTTAAAATATTTAACTCCATTTTCAAATATCTTCTGTTCTTTATTTCCAACAATATTTTTGAAAATATTATTACCTGCTCTTTCAGAGTGTCCCATTTTACCAAATACTTTACCATCTATTGAAGTGATTCCTTCAATAGCACATGTAGAAGCATTAGGATTAAATCTGAATTCATTTGTAGGAATTCCTTCAAGGTTTACATACTGAGTAGCTACCTGACCATTTTCAAATAGTTTCTTGATAATTTCATCATTAGCAAAGAATCTTCCTTCTCCATGTGATACAGCTATTTCAAATTCTTCTCCAGTTTCAATTCCTGCCAGCCATGGTGATTTATTTGAAGTAACTTTTGTTTTTACTATTTGAGAAACATGTCTACCTATTTTATTAAATGTAAGAGTAGGTGAATTTTCTGTAACTTTTCCAATTTCTCCATATGGCAGAAGTCCTGATTTTACAAGAGCTTGGAATCCATTACAAATACCTAGTATTAACCCATCTCTTTCAAGGAATTTAGCTATTGCTTCTGCTATCTTAGGATTTGTAAGAACAGTTGCAATGAATTTTCCTGAACCATCTGGTTCATCTCCCAAACTGAATCCTCCTGGGAACATAAGTATTTGTGAATTATTTATTTCTTTTACCATTTTTTCTATTGAATCATTGATATAATCTTGAGTTATATTTCTGAATAAAAGTATATTAGCTTCTGCTCCAGCTTTTTCAAACACTCTTGCTGAATCATATTCACAGTTAGTTCCTGGGAATGCTGGTATCAGAACTCTTGGCTTAGCTATTTTATTTTTACATACTATTATTTCTTTCTTCTCATATGGTGTCCAGATATAGTTTTCTACTTTTTCTATTGTTTTATGAGGGAATACTGGAAATAGTTTATCCAACCATACCTTTTCTCCTTCAGTCATACATATTTCTTTCTCTCCAACTATAATCTTGTATTCTTTTATTGTTTCTCCTAACAATTCTACATTTTTACCTGTAAGTTCTTTAGAAGATTCCACTACAAATGTTCCATATCCTAATTTAAACAACTCATCTCCAAGATCAGCTATTTTAGCTCCAACTCTATTTCCTAGAGTCATTTTGCTTACGGCTTCAGCTATTCCTCCTCTTTTTAAAGTCATTGCTGAAAGGATAGTTCCATTTTTTATATTTTCATATACAAACTCAAAGTTTTCTTTAAGTTCTTCTATATTTGGCATATAGTTATCAAGCATTTGATGTTTTACTAAATATATTTTATTTCCAGCAGCTTTAAATTCTGGAGATATAACAACACTTGCTTTTACAGGAGTTACTGCAAAAGATATAAGTGTAGGTGGTACATGAATATCATTAAATGTTCCACTCATTGAGTCTTTTCCACCAATAGCTGGAATACCAAATTTTCTTTGAGCTTCTATTGTTCCTAATAATGCTGAGAATGGTTTTCCCCAGTTCATTGGATTTTGTCCAAGTTTTTGGAAATATTCTTGGAATGAAAGCCTTACAGTTTTATAATCTGCTCCTGCTGCAACTAATTTAGCAAGAGATTCTACTACTGCATAAGCTCCTCCATGGAATTGCGACCAAGATGAAAGCACTGGATCATATCCCCAAGTAATAGCAGATGCTGTATCAGTTTCACCTTTTAATAGAGGTATTTTCTGTACACTTACATCAGTAGGTGTCATTTGATATTTTCCTCCGAAAGGCATAAGTACAGTTGTCGCTCCAACTGTAGCATCAAATATTTCCATAAGTCCTTTTTGAGAAGCTACATTTAAAGAAGGAAGCATATTCAGCCATTTTTCTTTAATATCTGCACCTTCAAATTTAACTTCATTCAATGGAGTATTTTCTTTTATATCTTCAACTTCTACAGTAGTTTCCTGAGTAACTCCATTAGTATCAAGGAATTCTCTTGAAATATCTACTATCTTTTTTCCTTTAAAGTTAAGAACAAGTCTATTTTCATCAGTTACTACTGCAACTTCTGTTGCTAAAAGATTTTCTTTTCCAGCAAGCTCCATAAATTTTTCTTTATCTTTAGCTTCAATTACTACTGCCATTCTCTCTTGTGATTCAGATATAGCAAGCTCAGTACCACTTAGTCCAACATATTTAGTAGGAACTACATCAAGATTTATATCAAGTCCTGGAGCTAATTCTCCAATAGCTACTGATACTCCTCCAGCACCAAAATCGTTACATTTTTTTATAAGTTTAGTAACTTCTGGATTTCTAAATAATCTTTGAATTTTTCTTTCTTCTGGTGCATTTCCTTTTTGAACTTCTGCACCACATAATCTCAATGAATCTCCTGTATGCTCTTTAGATGAACCAGTTGCTCCTCCGCATCCATCTCTACCTGTTTTTCCTCCTAAAAGAATTACTATATCTCCCTTAGAAGCATTTTCTCTTCTTACCCATTCAGCTGGTGCAGCACCAACTACTGCTCCCACTTCCATTCTTTTTGCTTTATATCCATCATGATATATTTCACATACATGTCCAGTTGTAAGTCCAATCTGATTTCCATATGCTGAATATCCACTTGCAGCTCCAGTAGTTATTTTCTTTTGTGGAAGTTTTCCAGGAAGTGTATCTTCAAGTTTTTCTAATGGATTACCAGAACCAGTTACTCTTATTGCCTGATAAACATATGATCTTCCTGATAATGGATCTCTTATAGCTCCACCAAGACAAGTTGAAGCTCCTCCAAATGGTTCAATTTCTGTAGGATGGTTATGAGTTTCATTCTTAAACATAAGAAGCCATTTTTCCATTTTTCCATCTACATCCACATCTATATATACAGAGCAGGCATTGATTTCATCAGACACTTCCAAATCATCAAGTTTTCCGCTTTTTCTCATTTCTTTTCCACAGATAGTTGCCATATCCATAAGAGAAATATATTTCTTTTCAATTCTTTCTCCATGTACAAATTCTCTTGCTTTTAAATATTCATCAAAAGCTTTTTGAAGTGTATCCCCAAAAGAAGATTTTGGAAATAATATATTTTTAATTTTTGTTTCAAATGTAGTATGTCTGCAGTGATCAGACCAGTAAGTATCTAATACTTTTATTTCAGTTTCAGTAGGATCTCTTTTTTCCGTATTTTTAAAATACTCCTGAACAAAAGCTACATCTGCCATTGTCATTGCTAATCCTAATTCTTCTCTAAAAGTTTTTAATTCATCTATGTTGTAATTTATGAATCCAGTGAAAACAGGAACATCTTGTGCCTTTTCTCCTTCTTCTATCTCCAATTTACTAAGATCTTTCTCTCTCATCTCAACTGGGTTGATATAATATTTTTTTACTTTCTCTATATCTGCTTCTGTTATTTCCCCTTCAAGAATAATAACTTTTCCACTGGTAACAGATACATTTTGATTTTTATCAGATATCAGATTTAAACATTGCATAGCTGAATCAGCTCTCTGATCAAACTGTCCTGGTAAAAATTCTACTGCAAAATACTTCGCTCCATCAGCATTTAAAGTTTCTGATACAGTATCAGTAACTATCTCTGAAAATATAAGCTTTTTAGCTTCTGCTAATTCAGCAGCTTCAATATTAAATACATCATAACAGTTAAGAAGTCTCACTTTTGAAAGCTTTAAATCTTGAAAACTTTCTTTTAATTCATTTTCTAATCTCTTAGCTTCTAAATCAAATCCTGTTTTCTTTTCAACATAAATACGATAATTCATCGTGCCCCCTGCAATTATATTTTATTATTATTTTTTTTACCTTCACCTATTAAACTAGAATAATCCGTCTATTTTTCCATTTTCATCTATATCTATAGATTCTGCTGCTGGTTTTTTAGGAAGCCCTGGCATATCTATTATGTCCCCTGCCATAGCTACTATGAAGCCTGCTCCAGCTGATATTCTCAATTCTTTTACAGATACTGTAAATCCTGTAGGTCTTCCTAAAAGTGCTGCATTATCTGATAATGATTTTTGAGTTTTTGACATGCATACTGGAAGTTTTCCATATCCAAGTTCATCTATAGTTTTAAGCATTTTTTTAGCAGTTCCAACAAATTCTACTCCATCTGCTCCATATATTTCTTTTGCTATTTTTTCTATTTTTTCTTTTATACTCATCTCTAAATCATATAATGGAGTATAGTTATCAGTTCCTTTTTCCAGTTGAGCAAGCACTTCTTCAGCAAGAGCGATTCCACCTTCTCCACCTTTAGCCCATACTTCACAAAGAGCTACTGGTACTCCATATTCTCTACAGTGTTTATCAACAAATTCAAGTTCTTTTTCAGTATCACTTACAAATCTATTGATAGCAACAACTACTGGTAAATTATATTTTTTCATATTTTCTATATGTTTATCTAAATTAGCTATTCCTTTTTCTAATGCTTCAAGATTTTCTTCAGAAAGTTCTTTAGCTCCACCATGATGTTTTAGTGCTCTTACTGTTGCCACTACAACCACACAGTTAGGAGTAAGTCCACCTTTTCTACATTTTATATCCAGAAATTTTTCAGCTCCAAGATCAGCTGCAAACCCAGCTTCTGTTATTGTATAATCAGAAAGTTTAAGAGCAAGTTTAGTAGCCAGTATAGAGTTACATCCATGAGCTATATTGGCAAAAGGTCCTCCATGAATAAACACAGGTGTATTTTCTAATGTTTGTACCAGATTTGGTTTTATAGCTTCCTTAAGAAGTGCCGCAATAGCTCCCTCTATTTTAAGATCTCCTACTTTAAGAGCTTTTCCATCCATTGCATAACCAAATACCATGCTTCTTATTTTATCTTTAAGATCTGAAAGTGATGTAGCAAGGCATAATGCTGCCATTATTTCAGATGCAACAGTAATCTGAAATGAACTTTCTCTAGGTATTCCATTAGCTTTTCCACCAAGACCTATTACTATATTTCTAAGTGCTCTGTCATTCATATCAAGAACTCTCTTCCAAGTTATTTTTGTAAGATCTATATTAAGAGCATTTCCAGAATTAATATGATTATCTATGCAGGCTGCTATAAGATTATGAGCAACTCCAATAGCATGAAGATCTCCTGTAAAATGTAAATTTATATCTTCCATAGGTATGACTTGTGAATATCCTCCTCCAGTAGCTCCTCCTTTCATTCCAAAAACCGGCCCCAATGACGGTTCTCTAAGAGCAGCTATAGAAGATTTTCCAATTTTATTAAGTGCTTGTGTAAGTCCAACTGTAACAGTTGATTTACCTTCCCCTGCAGGAGTAGGTGTGATAGCTGTAACTAATACCAATTTTCCATCTTTTTTCTTTTCTAGGTCTTTAAGTACTTTCAAATCTACCTTAGCTTTGTATTTTCCATATTGTTCGATGCTGTCCTCATCAAGTCCTATCTTTTTAGCGATTTCCATAATGTTGACTATTTTAGCTTCCTGTGCAATTTGAATATCAGTTTTCACAAATTTCCTCCCTTGAAATTTTATATAAATATTTAAAAAGGCCTAAGTACACACTCATTCCGTTAAGTGCACACTTAGACCTTTGTTTTTTCCTTAGGCTGATTTACTATATTTCTATTCTGTACTATTTTCTTTTTTATTCTTTTATGTGACAACATAGTATAATCCCCCTTTAAATTGTTTTCAGTACTTCATTTTAAATTCTATTCAGATGAAGTAAATCTTTTTTTCAAAAAATCAAAAAACAAAGATTATATATGTATACTTCACCCATAGCAGCTATTTTAAGGTTAGCCGTAGAAACTCCTGTCCATATTACAGGTATATATGAGTTTTTTTATTACCTTACTTTTAGAATATCATATATACTGAATTTTGTCAAAGCAAATGTGACAAAGAGAGAAAAGTTCAATTTACCTTACAGTTATTATATATTTTGTTTATTTGCTGCATTTTAATCAAGATAAATGTACGATTAACCCTTCAATAGCAAGTATATATCCTTCTTTTCCAAAACCACATATCTGTCCTATACAGGCAGGAGCTGTGTATGATTTATGTCTAAATTCTTCTCTCTGGTGTATATTTGAAAGATGAACTTCAACAGTTGGTATATTTATACTCTTTATTGCATCATAGAGAGCTATTGAAGTATGAGTATACGCCCCAGGATTTATAACTATTCCATCATATTTTTCCAAATATGCCATTTGAAGTATATTTATCATTTCTCCTTCTATATTACTCTGAAATATATTTATTTCAATGTCACAATTATCAAATCTATCCATAATATATCTGCATACATCTTGATAATTATCCTGTCCATATATATTCTTTTCTCTTATACCTAAAAAATTTAAATTAGGACCATTCAATATCATTATTTTCATACTTTCTCTCCTTAATTATTTTATAAAATTATCAGCTAAATAACTATAAAGTTCCTCACCTAATGAATCTTCAAATTTTCTTTCCTGCCATATTTCCTGTGCTTTTATTGCCTGCTCTATAAGCATATAAAGTCCATCTGCGCATTGCAGTTTATTTTTTTCAGCTAATTTTAAAAATTCTGTTTTTAATGGATTATAAACTATATCTACTGTTGCTGTAAATCTTTTTATGATTTCCTCACCCACAGGTGAATCTCCAATATTGGGATACATTCCCACAGGTGTGGTATTTACAATAACATCACCTTCTAAAAAATTTTCATAGACAGCCAGATTGATATAAGGAAAAATTTTTAAAAGATTAGTAAGTTTGTTTGAAAGAGTTCTTGATACTACTGTTATACTTTCTGCACCTAAATCATTAAGAGCTGCTATTACAGATTTTGCTGCTCCTCCAGTTCCAAGTATAACACATTTTTTATTTTTTGTTTCTATCTTTCCTCTTTCAAGAAGTCTTATAAATCCATAATAGTCACTATTATATCCATAGCTTTTTTGAGATTTTATTTTAAGAACATTTACAGCCCCTATTTTTTTTACCTCATCAGACAAAAAATCTATTTTATCTAGAAGAGTTTCTTTATAGGGTATAGTTATATTAACTCCTTCTATTCCCAAGATATTCATACCTTTTATTATATTTTCAGCATTATTTTTTTCAACCTCATAAAGAGAATAATATCCTTTTATATTATATTTTTCGAATATATATTGATGTATGACAGGAGAAAGTGAATGTCCAAGTTTCTCTCCTATAAGACCATAAGTTTTCATTTCCATTACCTCTTTGCTTTTTATATTTTAGATTTATTATAGCATAATTATATAAAAAAGCCACAGATAGATTTTATCTCTGTGGCTTCTTCAATCTTATCTATTTTGTTGTATTTCTTAATACATCTTTATACTGCATATATTCATCTTCTATTTTTTGCAGATAAACTTTTGCTTCTTCTGTTGTCAATACTTTTGCCTGTTGACTGAATCCAACTTTTAATTTTTCAGCATACTCAGGTGTACCTACTACTTTTTCTGCTATTTCACTCATTTTAGCTACAATTACTGGATCAGTCCCTTTAGGAAAAGCTATAATGTATGGATTATTCATTTCCATGTCTACACCACTTTCTTTAGCAGTTGGTACATCTCCTAAATATGGATTTCTTTCTCCATTGTATTGAGCCAAGGCAACCATATCTCCATTTTCTACATAGTCTTTAATACTTCCATATGCTATAGATGCTACATCTATTCTTCCACCTAATAAATTTGTAACTTTTTCAGAAGTTGATCCTATATCTGCAAGTTTTAATTTTACTCCTGTTTTGTCTTGTAAAATCAATACTTGTAAATGAGAGAATCCTCCAAATTCAGTTCCATAAATTATACTTTCAGGATTAGCCTGACTTTTTTCTATAAGATCTTTTAATGAAGTAATTCCAGATTTCTTACTTGCTACTAAAACTGACCCTCCATCTATTGCTGGAATACAAGCAACATCAAACTCTTTAAAATCATAATCAGATATTCCAGATACATAGTTTACAACTAATGGTCCAGAATGAGTAAATAAAGCTTTGTATCCATTTGCTGGTGTTCCTTTTATGCTTTCTGTAGCTGCCAGTCCTGAAGCTCCTGGCATGTTAGTCACTACCATTGGTTTTTTAGTTTCTTTTTCAAAAAATTCTCCAAATGTTCTGGCATTAAAATCTGTATCTCCACCAGCTGATGCATGAAGGACTACTTCTACAGGTTTATTAGGCCACACTGCTGCTGCATCCTTTCCACCATCTTTTTTTCCTCCACAACCAGATAATATTGTTGCAGCACATAATCCCATCAGAAATATTTTTTCAAATTTTTTCATTGATAAATCCCTCCATTTTCATATATTTATGTTTTTAATATTTATGATATCTATACTTCATAAACTTATTAGAATATCTTAATAACATATATCCAAGATATAAAATAGTTGCTATTAAAAATACACTTGCTATTGGCTTTGAGAAAAAATCCAATATATTATTATCAGAAAGTATAAGTCCTCTTCTCAGATTTTCCTCTGCCATTCTTCCCAAAATAAACCCTATTATAAATGGTGATTGTGGTATTTTAAATTTAACAAATATATATCCTAAAATCCCAAATACCAGAATTGCTATAACATCAAATGTTCTGCTTGCAAGTGCAAAAGCTCCAACTGTTGTGAATACTATAACAATAGGAAGCAATATATATTTAGGTACTCTCAATACCTGAGCAAATATTCTCAAACCAAAGAATTCCACTATAAGCATAAGGAAAGCCCCTATAAACATAGCTGCAAATATTGCAAATACCAATGAAGCATTATTTTTAAACAACAAAGGGCCTGGAACAATCCCATGTACCATAAAAGCTCCTAATAGTACTGCTGTGGCTCCATCTCCAGGTATTCCTAAAGTAAGTAAAGGAATCATTGCTCCTCCTACAGAGGCATTATTAGAAGTTTCAGAAGCAACTACTCCATCAGCTATTCCTGTTCCAAATTTTTCAGGATATTTTGATCTACTTTTTATAACATTATATGCAATAAGATTAGATGTAGAGCCTCCAATTCCTGGAATAATTCCTATGACAATTCCTATAACAGCAGCTACTGCTGCATTCCATTTCTGTTCTAAAAATTCTTTTATTGTAAATCCAAATCCTTTGACATTTTTCATATTTACTTCTATTTTTTCCTGTTTAGTAGAAAATTTAATAGTTTCTGATGTAAGAAGTATCTCTGTTATAGCAAAGAGTCCTATCAGCACTGTTAATGTATTAAATCCTCCTACTAATTGAGGACTTCCAAATGTAAATCTCTTTACAGCATCTGTAGGTGATAATCCTACTGTTGCAAATCCTATTCCCATAAGTGCAGCAAAGAATGCTTTAGGTAAAGTACTTCCTGCTAATGAAGTTATAAGTATAATTGCAAATATAGCTATTGAAAAATATTCATGAGGCCCAAACTGTAAGGCAACTTTTGCAAGAAGTGGTGAAATAAATATAAGTGCTAAAGTACTTACAACAGTTCCTATAAAGCTAAATACTACTCCCATTCCCAGTGCTTCCATGACCCTGCCATTATTTTTCATTGGCAGTCCATCAAAACATGTAGCAATTGATGAAGGTGTTCCTGGAATTCCTAATAATATTGCTGAAATAAGTCCCCCGGAAGTTCCTCCTATATATAGTGATATTAAAAAACATATTCCTACTGCAGGGGACATTGCATATGTAAATGGTAATCCTAAAACCAGTCCCATTACTGTAGATAATCCTGGAACAGCTCCAAATACTATTCCTACAGCAGTTCCTATCAACATAAGTATAAGTGTATATGGCTGTAATGCTGTCAACAGCCCTTCTCCAAATAGTTCAAACATTTTCTTTTCCCTCCCTTATTTCTTATAAAAATGTATCAAGCAATCCACCAGGAAGAAAGATACTAAACCCAAAATAGAATAAATAATATATTCCTACTGAAAAAAATAGAGAAATTACTAAATAAACAATTTGGTTTTTCTTAACATATCCAGGTGTTAGTATATTCATTTCTAAGAAAAGAAATAAAAAAGTTGTTATAATAAACCCTGCACTTGAATAAAATAAAATATATAATGCTATTAAAGCAAATGTGCATATTACTGTTTTTTTATCAAATTCTTTTTTTTCAATTTTTTCTTTTGGAGCTATGAGCCCTCTTCCAGTCTGTAATATTCCAACTATTAGAATTAAAACGCTTATAAGAGAAGGCACAAACCTTGAATCAAACAGTTGTGATTTTGTTCCAGGAATTTTAAGTACCATTATCCCATATCCTAATCCGCATAATAACATTATTATCCCTGATATAGTGTCTTTATTTTCCCAATTTAAACTTTTGTTTCCCATAAACATCTCCTTCTTTATCTAACCATACAAGGTTTTTTAGAATTATATTTCCAATCTTTTATCAAATACTGCACTGCCAATGTATCATCACGATCTCTGAATTTTACTGGCATTGTTTTATATAATTCATGAGCTTTTAATAGCTTTTCCATATCTATTTCCACTCCAAGACCTGGTTTATCAGTTATTTTTATAACCCCATTTTTTATTACAGGTGATTCTTTTGTAAGTCCCTGACCATCCTGCCATATATAATGTGTATCCACAGGAGTAATATTACCTGGTGCTGCTGCTGCTACCTGTGCAAATGTTGCAAGAGTTATATCAAAATGATTATTTGAATGTGATCCCCAAGTTAATCCCCAATCTTTCAACAGATATGCCATTCTTATACTTCCATTTAATGTCCAGAAATGAGGATCAGCAAGTATTATATCTACTGATTTTAGTGTAGCTGCATGGTAGAACTGTCTCCAGTTTGTAGCAATCATATTTGTTGCAATTTTTAATCCTGTTGCATTTTTAAATTCTGCCATTATTTCTCTGCTAGAAAATCCTGCTTCTGGCCCACATGGATCTTCCATATATGCTACAACATTATTTTTATCTCTGCATAGTCTCACAGCTTCTTCCAATGTCCATGCTCCATTGGGATCAAGATTTACTCTGGCATCTGGAAAAGCTTTATGAAGTGCTTCTACAGCTTTCATTTCCTCTTCTCCTGCCAAAACACCACCTTTTAATTTAAAATCTTTAAATCCATATCTCTCATAAAGAGCCTTTGCCTGTTCCACTACAGCTTCTGGAGTAAGAGTTTCTTTTCTCCTCACTTCCTCCCATCTGTCTTTACAGTCAGTTTCCACTAAATAAGGAAGATCTGTTTTATTTGTATCAGCTATATAAAATAAATACCCTAAAAAAGGAACTTCTTCTCTTTGAATTCCACCATCTCCCAATAAAGATGCCATAGGTTTATTTACATATTTTCCCAATAAGTCAAGCATTGCACATTCTACAGCAGCTTCAGCCTGAACTACAAATTTCAAATTGCTTATATTCAATTCCTGAAGTCCTTCTCCACTGTCTCCTTTAGCCTTTTGTCCATTTTTTCTTATATTTGTTATTACCTGTCTGTAATCTGCTATCTCTGCCCCTATTACTATCGGTTTATAACTTTCGAGCATTTCAGTGATAGCTTCCCCTCCATGTATTTCTCCTATTCCTTTGTTTCCAGTTTCGTCTTCTAGTATTACTATATTTCTAGTAAAATATGGTGCATGACATCCACTAAGTGTCAAAAGCATGCTGTCATATCCTGCTACTGGATATACATCCATTTTTACTACCTTTGGTGAACCCTTCTTTTCCATAAACTTTCCTCCATCATTATAGTTTAACAGAATAAATGCTCAGTTATTAAAACATAACTATCTAATTTCGTATATAGTAACATAATAATCTTACACAGGAT
>Ga0153982_1000146_pt1 | contig 18845 bp, 19 predicted proteins | sample TSGA066MetaG_FD_104743 | JGI IMG/M metagenome (GOLD analysis project Ga0153982, IMG submission 104743) | Attine ant fungus gardens microbial communities from Georgia, USA - TSGA066 MetaG | ecosystem: Host-associated > Fungi > Mycelium > Unclassified | place: USA: Georgia, Alexander Wildlife...
CTGACGTTGTTGAACCCCCACCTGAGATCCATTTTCGTGAACACTTTCTTACTCCCCATGTTGTTGATTAATTCTGTAATTAATGGGAGCGGGTAGTTATTCTTTATTGTTTGATCATTCAGGTTGCGATAGTCCATCACCATCCTCTTACTACCATCCTTCTTGCCTACAAAGAATACTGGTGATGTTTGAGGGGATTTCAATGGTCTGATATATCCCTTTCTCAACTGGTCTTCCACAAAATTCTGGACTTCTTCCCTCTTGTTTTTGGATAGAGGATAAATCCTTCCCTTTCGTGGTTTAAACGTCTCCTTGAGATCTATAGCATGATCCCAAATCTTTCTCTTCAGCATTCTCTCCAACTCCACCTTCCCAAACACCTTTCTCCACTTCAAAAACTTCTTTGGGACCATCTCCTCGATTTTCCTGTGGTCCTCTTCTATCTCTTCCTCTCTTCCCCAGTCTTCTTTATCGTCTATCGCCCAGCAGACGATTTTTTCTTCTTCCTCTGTCACTATCCTTTTGACCTTTTCCCTCTTCTGACTTCTCCTTCCACACAAGGGTGGGCATCTCATCATTTTAACTTCCCCTATCTCCCAGTTTATTTCTGGGTTGTGGGTTACTAACTATGGTATGCCCAATATCACCTCTGTTTTCCCTAGATCATATACATCCATCCTTATTCTTTCCATGTGGCCTTTGTAGAATACGTTGTACTCTACCTGGTGCGTAATGGCCCCTCCACTATTGTTGGTGCCATCTATATTCCTGATGACTAATGGTCTTTCTAACTTCTACAGCTTAAACCCATGCCTAGCTGCCATCTGCCTATTCATAAATATTCCTGTTGTGCCACTGTCCAAGAGCGCTTTTATCATTATGCCCTCATGCATATCTACCTTCTCTACTCCAATATTCAACCACACTTCTCTCAACATTTTGAAGGTTCTCCTGACCTCCTGTTGACTACCCCCCTTTTTTGCTGCACTTTTGCCTCTCTGGGCCACACCGCTTTCTTCTCCCTTGCTGTGCTTCTCGAGTCTCTTGCTTGCATGCTGCTCTGCTCCTTTCCTCCTTTACATCTACATCAACTCATTTTCTCTCTTTACCAATAAGGGACTACTCCTTGTCCCTGGTCATCTTCTGCATAGCATCCCCCTTTACCACATCTTGGGCATCTTAAATATATAACGACGGCTCCCTGGCCATGCCATCCTAACTCCCACAACTCCACATCTCATGGCACTGTTGGTCCACAGTACCATTCAGCCCTCTTCCTCAACGTCTCCCACGAACTCCTTTTCCACTCCTCTTGCTGCGCATTTCCCTTTGTAGGGTGCGCTGCCTCACTTCCTTCTACTCTCCTCAACCTCCTTTCCCCTTCCTGTGCTTTTCCCTTTACAGGGCGCACCGGCCTCTTCTCCTGCTGTGCCTTTTGTGGCCTTGCCACACGTGCCGCCCTTTCTTTATTCTTCCTCCTTATCCACACTGGGCACTCCCTATATTTGTGCCCTTTCTCTCTACACTCAAAGCACTCAACTTCCGCTACTCCCATTTGCCTTATTGTCCTCTCTCCTTCTCCACATTGCATTACTCTACTCTTCAATACCTCAAATTTATTCTGGGGAACAATGGTCCCCTTTTCCTCCCTTCTCTTATTCCTACAGTTTTGGACCAGGTGCCTGAACTTCTTACAGCCTCGACATAACTTCCCCTTCCTTCCTTCTAACTCTGCCCTTAATTTAGCGAGGGTATGCTTCTTGTTGAGCAGGTTGCTCATAAGTTTATTGTATTGTGTTTGAGACATTGTGATGATGTCTCAGAGGGTATGGAGTTAATGATTGATCTTACTTATGCTACATCTGTTGGGGCGCAAGATCTTCACCCAACCAGACACCTACTGCCCTACTAACTACTACCCTAATAGTACTTTGTCTATCACCCAATGGATGGGATCCCTAATCTAGACAGCCCACTAGTGGTAACTGTCAATTCTCTGTGTGTACCAACTCACAATGGAGTCGCAGTACAAGGTTTATACTAAGAAAAAGGGATACAAGTATACTACTCAGCACTACTCAATTGCAAGGTCAGGTCTCGAATGCAATACCTGAGCTTGGTACTGTGTCTCCACCTACAGTCCCTAACTGACTGCAAAGTCCCCTTAAGCCAAGGGTCTGGCTATATATGGAGGTGGTTACTGATCGTGATGATCAGTGACTGAGGGTTGGTTTATGATAAGATAAAAGATTGAGCAAGGTCCAAGGTAGACAGTGCTTAGATGTGATATCGAGTTCTAGTGTCAGCATCTAAACCCCGATGACCAGAATTAAGCCAACTGTCTCTTTGTTCAGAGTTTGACAAAGAGAACTCGATAGAGTTCTTGCTTAATTCTCTACTACTTATACATTTTACTACCGTGGCTATGCGCTTACTCTCCCATGGTCCTCATGTTGCTCTAGTCATATGACACACTGTGACTGTGACTTGTGACATGACCATCTGTGACCATCTGCCACACCAATTGTGACATTGTGATGAAGTCATGTGATACTTTCCTGTGCTCCATCTTGTAGTTGTAAGTCCAAAGAAAAGAAAAGAAAAGAAATATAAATAATAACTTAGCCAGTTTGCCAAGTTATGACAGACGACTTCGTAATTCTAGCAGAAACAGAGGAAGAACTAGAAAAATACACCATCAGGTTTCTCAAAATAGTGGAGAAACACAATTTATGTTTTAAACAGTCAAAATGCAACTTCAATGCCAGGGAAATACCTATACTGGGAGTATGGGTTGGAAATGGAAGAAGAAAAGGTCAAAGCAATCAAAGAATGGAAGACACCAACAAAAATAAAAGATGTCAAAAGTTTCCTAGGCTTTGCAAACTTCTATCGACAATTCATCAAAGATTTCAGCCATATCGCAGTACCATTAAATTGACTAAAAGACAAAGGAGAATAGAAATGGGAAAAAGAAGAACAAAATGTGTTTGAAGAGTTGAAACAAAAGATAATGACACAACTAGTACTGGCCCTACCCAGAAGAGAAGAAAAATTCAGGGTAAAAGTAAATGCATCAGAACATACAATTGGAGGAGTTCTCTCACAAGAACAAGAAGGCAAATGGAAACCAGTCACTTTCTTATCAAGAACAATGTCACCTGCAGAAAGGAACTATGAGATATACAACAAAGAAGTAGTCTATGTATAGAACACCTAGAGTCAATGAGGTCGATCATTACAGTATCCCTAGAGTCTTGTAGTTCTCAATTTCCATAAGGATCATCCAGTTCTCATCCAGTTCCTTCTGTAGTGTTGCCAATTTCTAGTTATCCAGTAATTTTATCATTGCTGGGGTCACTTTCTCGTGTGTTGTCAGAATTGTTTCCAGAGTTAGATCCAGTTGGTAGGCTAAGGTTCTGATTGCTTGTGTTTGATGAATGTTGTACTCTTCATACAGCGGTGTGTAAAAGGTGTTGATGGATTGTAGGGAGTAGAAACTCTTCAAGATTCTTGAGATTGTTTTGGAGTTAAAGGAATTGTTGATCGGCTGTGTGTTGAAGATAAAGGTAAAGAGCCTAGTTTTCCCTGAAGAGGTCAAAATTGGCAATAGCCACTGAATTCCCAATGAGAGTAGTCTATAGCTGGGCCAAGGGATAGTCAAATAGCGCAAATTGTTGTATGGGGGAAGTTTGATTAGTGGCGATTTTGTAAGAAAGCTAAACTTCAAGCCAGAATAAAGCCAACTGCTCTTTGTTCAGTGATTGACAAAGAGAACTTAATAGAGTTCCCATTAGATTTTCTACACTACTTATACAACTACTATATGGTCTGTGCACTATCTTCCCATGTCTATCATGTGACCAATTATGTGACATCATGTGATGTGACGCTTGTGACATGACACTTTCCCAACTCCCTTCTGTGTAGTAAGTCCAAGATAAAAGAAAAGGAAAAGAAAAGAAAAGAAATATAAATAATAACTTAGCCATCTTGCTAAGTCATGACAGATTTGTTGGTAAGGGGCATAGTAAGATAGAGGTAAGTCATTGGTTTATGCTCAGAGGAATTGTTTTGATTGAGAGGAAGAAGTTGTTGACTTGTTGTTTATGATTGACTGGTAATAGTGTTGGTGGTGTGGTAATAAGGGTAGTTGTGTTGGAGGTAGAAGAAGGAGAAGACATGAACTATTGTGTTGCTTTGCTAGTTCTGTTTCTGTCTTCTTTTATAGGCTTTGAGGAGTTGTTTGGCATTGGTGATGTTTGTTTCTGGTTCCCGAGTATGTTCTGTTTCAGGATATCCTTTCCAGTGGACTAGAAATTCCTTTACTCCGTTTTTATTTCTGGAGTCAATTATATCTTCGACTTCCCATTTTTCTTCTCCTGCAATGATCTTTAGAGAGGGTCTTTCTGAGAATTTCCCATATTGGGTGTTCTCTTGGGTGAGCCAAAAAAGATAGACATGGAAAATGGAGTGCATCTTCTAGTGTAGCAGTAATTTTAGTCAATAGTTAACAGGTCCTATTCTTTTCAAAATTTTGAAGGGGCCTATATGTTTCAGTGCGAGCTTCTTTGGGGTTCCTTTGATTTGGATATGTCAAGAGTCTAGCCAGACTTGTGTTCCTACCTCGAGGTCAGGAAGTTTGCTTTTGATTCTCTAATTAATAAGATTCTTGGCAACTTTGTGTGCTTGTTTGGCATTTGTCTAGATATTCTCCATATGGTTAATCCTGTTGTCAGCAGTGATGGATGCGGTTTCTGGGATGTCAATATGGGTTTTTGTAGGGTGTCCAAACATGAGTTTGAATAGGGTGTGTAAATGTCCTTCATAAAGTCTAGAGTTATGGGAGTATTTGGCTATAGATAGTTTGTCAGTCTATGTTTCAGGGTTGTCAACACAATAAATGGTGAGATAGAGTTTGATTTCTTGATTGAATCTTTCTGTGGTACCATCTGTTTGAGGTGAAAAGCAGTGGATATGGCTTATTTGATTCCTAGTCCTTGTAAGAAGGCTTTTATTGACTTGGCAATGAACTGAGGGTCACAGTCAGAGATGACCTTGTCAGGAATACCAAATCTTTGGAAGAGGTTGTTCATTAGAAGTATTGCAATTCCTTCTGAGGTTACTCCTTTTGTTATTGGTATTAGTATTATCCCCTTTATTAGACTGTGGTCTATCACAAACAAAATAAAATCAAAGCCCTTTGACTTGGGTAAGTCAGTGATAAGGTCCATAGCAATTTGAGCAAATGGTCAATTAGACTGTAGTACTGGGATTCCTTAAAGTGGCAGTTTTAGGGGGTGTCTGTTAAGACTCTAGATCTTACAGTTGAATATGTGTTTCAACTTAAAGTCTATACCTAATACTTGATATCTTCATGCTCCTTGTTAAAGGATCTGGTTAAGGTTTTCAGTGAAGTTATATCAGAGGAGAGATGTTAACAAGACTTTGAGTAGTATTCTTGAGGTTATCCTAAGACAAGTAAGAATACCAATTCCTCAGAGTAAGATTTTACAGAGGGAATACAGAAAGAGAGAACTTGCTGTTTCTTTCTCTTTCTGGTCTGTATTTATCCTAACTAGGTATTATGACTACATTACAATGTGATAATACTAGTTGTAACTATGGGTGACTAGTTAAGTAACAAATCAGTGACAGAAGCAATGAAGGTAACAAGTTGAGTCAATATCTAATAATGGGTTAGTCTGATGCTATCCCATTTAGTACAAGTTCAAAGATAGAAAGAGGATAGTCTAAGATTTCTCCGAAGAGTCCTGTTTGTTCTGTGAGTCCATTGTCTCTTAGAGTCCTCAGACATTCAATGCATTATTACATAATAATGTCCTTGTCTAACATTGCCAACATCTCGTCTACTAGCTACTCATTATCAGACCATAGCTGATAATAGTTATAGTCTTACTTAATGTTTATAACATTCTATAGGTAGCCCAAAGGCTACCCCCACACTATCAAGGTTTGACTTTACATTAGAACATGTTCTAGAAAGCAGAATGGGGAAAGTGAACAGTCTGAGCAGAAGGCCAGACTAGGAAATAGGAGTGGAAAGAGATAATGAGAATAAGATGTTGGTAAAACTAGAGTAGCTAGAAGTAAGAAGAATAGAGGCAGTAGAAATAATCATTGAAAGAGTAGATCTACTTGAGAAAGTTAAACAGTCTAGAGTAAAAGATGATGAAGTTATAAGGTTCTAGCCAAAATAACTTAAACCCACTCCAAGTCTGAGTTAACAAGGAAAACTTGATAGAGTTCTTATTTATTTCTTGTACACTACTTATACAACTACTACATAGTCTGTACACTATTTTCCCACACTCATCATGTGACCCCATCATATGAGTGATGTGACATTGTAACATCCTGGGTGTGTGACTATGACATGTAATATTTGTTATATGACACTTTTCTATACTTCTTTCTTGTGTAGTAAGTCCAAAAGAAAAAGAAATGAAATATAAATAATGACTTAGCTATTTTGCTAAGTCATGACATAATGATACAATTTTCTTTATTTTGTAAGAGCTCACAAATCTCTCCATTAGTTTTTTTGTTCTTTTCCTAATCATCTAATACTTTAGATTCTTACTGCTTAACATAACCAAGTCTCCTACTTTGTATTTGTCTACCTCTGCCCTCTTTTTATCTGTATTCTTCTTTATTTCTTCTTGTACTTTTCCTAGTACTGCTTTTGCCTCCTCCTATATCTCCTTTATTTTTATCACAAATTTCTCTGTGACTTTGTACTTTCCTTTTTTCCTCATCTTAAACCCTATCCAAGGATCTTACCTATAGTTTGTCTTGAAGGACAATGTCTTTGTACTTGAGTGTGCTTTATTGTTTTATACAAACTCTACCATCCCTAGCTATTCTGGCCATTGCTCTTGTCTATGGTCTATGAACATCCTTAGATACTGCTTGAGCTCTTGATTAACCCTCTTCATTTGTCTGTTTGTTTGAGAATAAAATGTTATTGTCACAAACTTCATTTGGACCTATCTCTATTAATTCTTTGACAATTCTTATGGTCTCAATGGCTATGGAAAGTACTTAAAAATACCTTTCAATTGATACCAGTTATGTCTCAAGGCAATCAATAGGCTGAGATATCAGGTAAATCAGTAGATAACCACTATAGTACTATTTATTAAATTGCTGATATCTCAGAAACTACCACAATCAATGCTTTGCTTCTAGGCTTAGCAAAAGCCCTTTTTTTTTTTTTTTGGTAGGGTAAAAACTAGTAATCTAGCACAGGGCAAATGCACGCAAATGCTCTATAGTGTGGGCTTGGATCTCATCTGACCCACTAAAAACCCTAGGTATTTAAACCTTTCCAGGTTCTCTACCAAGGTAGAGTTCTAGTCTTATGACTCCCAGTCTCTTGGGCAAATCCAATAATTCAAGGCTTTTGCCTAGGTTTTTTCCATTGTCGCTTTGTCTTTGGTAGTTGTAGTTTGTGGTCTTCTTTGTCTTTTATGTTTTCATTACTGCTTTGTATATATTTTATTGGGTCTTGCTTGTCTTTTTGTTCTTAGGTCTTATTATTTTCTTAGTTTCATATTGTTTGTCCTGTTTTTATTCTGTTCTCTCTTCTTCTATTTTCATTTTAGTCTCCACTTTATGTCTTGAGGTTAGACTGTGTAGTCTTTTGTCAGTGGTGCTGCTGTTGATATTGTTGTTGTTGTCTCTTGATCTCTTGTTTTTGGTCTCTTAGTTTTTTATTTTTCTAGGTTTTCTTTGTCTCTTATTTTTGAGTTCTGGTTGTTTATATTTGTTTTGTGTCAGGTTGGTCTCTTGTCATGGTTTTTATTTATTTATGTCTTATTTAGGTCTTCTATGTCTTTAGTCATGGTTTTATCTATTTGTGTCTTATTTATGCATTGTCTTTTAGGTCTAGTTTAGTCTTTTAGGTCTTCTATGTCCTGGGAAGCCCTTTTTATAATACTTAGAATGAGTCTAGAAAAACCCCAAGGCAATTAATATTAGTGGAGATATGAAGTTCTCAATATTTGCACATAAACATTAATTAATTACCCATAGATAGTCATCAGCCTTTTCAAACAAAGGACAGTCTCCATATGGTTAAGTTATTACATTTTCAAGTACAAATGCACTACTATATGTAGAACAATAGGTAGTAGCTTAACTTCACATTTTTGAACTTCTCAAGTATCAAATCACCAATTACAAATAAGTGACCTTTTGCTTTTGATTTCTAGTATCCTATTGAGTCCCTACATTAATTCTACTACAAACTATGGTCCTCTGTTTGATATGATACCTTCAGGTAGACCATGCAATTTCCACATGTTATTTCTAAATAACCTAGCCAATCCTTTTGTCAATGTTTTCTCTGTAGAAGGAATAAAGTGAACTATTTTTGTTAGTCTGTCAACTACTACTAAGATTACATTGTATTCCCGTGCTAAGGCAGCTTGGTAATAAAGTCTGCTAATATATATATATCCAAGGTTTCTGTGTGATTGAGTTTGGCATTAATTTTCCTGCTGGCTATTCTATGCAATTTTTATTATGTTGGCAGATATCACATCTCTCCACATATTGCTTCACCTCTTTTATAACTCCTAGCCACCAAAAATTTCTAGTAACTAACTTCACCATCTTCCACTGCTCTTTGTTATTGAAGGGCTGTGATAGCTCTTAATAATCACCCTAGGTGGATGTTCAGGAAGAACTTGATGGAATTCTTTGTTGGATTAAGCTACTACTTATACTACTTTACAAGTAGCTGTATCCTAAAGTTTCACAGTCACAAGTCTTTCCAGAATGTTCTATGGTCACATGACTCTGGTCATGTGGTTTGCTTACTTAAGTTCCCACACTATTTATATCTTGACCCCATTGTGTGTCTTGATGTTGTAGATCAAATGTTTAAATGTGTAGGAAACTATTTCCTTCTTGGGACTCTCATAACACTCTTTGTGTCTGTCATAACCCTATGACAACAAGAGGTCACACCAGTCTGTTGCTATCAGAGTTAACTGTACAGTTCTCCAGATGATAATACTGCTAGCCTTATCATAGTCTTTAGTTTTGTTGTCTCTAAGCAAAACCCTAGAAAATCCTACTTCTTTGCTTATCCATCCTTCTGAGTCCAGGTTATATAGGGAAGAGACCCAAATGTCACTCTCTTCTACTAAATTGAGGCTTGATAGTGTCCTTCTACTAGTATGTCATGGTATAACCTAATGATTTCTATCCTTAATTTATTATCTTTAGGCATGTATATCTCTTCCTCTTTATACACAACACTATCTACTTTTCTCTACTCCTTATCTCTCAACATTTTTACCTCTGTTTACTTCATTTCTTTGACTACCTCTTTTTCTCTAGTAGATCCACTCCTTTCATACCTTTTCTATCCTTCTTACTTCTAGCCACTCTGGCTTTACTAATGTTTCATTTTCATTGTCTCTTTTTATGCTTACCTTCCAATCTACTCTCTTGCTCAAACTATCTACCTTCCCCATCCTACTTTCTAGGATGTATTTTAACATAAAATTGAACCTAGACAGATACAGTACCTATCTTGCTTGTCTCTTGTTTGATTTCTATACGTTCATAAAATATTCAAGGTTCTTATGATCTGTTCAAATCTCAAACTTAATTGTTGTTCCTTCTAAAAAATGCCTTTATGCTTCTAAATATCTGAGTACTACTAATATCTCTTTGTTATGTATCTCATAGTTCCTTTCTATATCACTTAGAGATTTAAAAATAAAAGAAACTAGTCTTTACAGTTCATTAGAGCATTTCATTAATAATACTCCTCCAGTAGCATAATTTGAGACATTAGTCTCTATCCTGAATTCTTTGTCTAAGTCTAGGGCTGCTAATACTAGTTTTTTTATAAAAATTTGCTTAAGCTTGTTAAATGCTTGTTATTGCTTCTACTCCCACTATTACTTTATATCCTTTCTCATCAATGATAAACCTTCTATAATAATTTGCAAGTCCCAAAAATTTCCTAACATCTTTTATGTTCTTTAGTTCTGGTCAACTCAATACTCCATCTACCTTTTCCTTTTCCATTTTTATCCTGTTAGATCCTATAATAACCCCTAGGAATCCTATCTTCCTCACTTTTTACATATACTTCTCCAGCTTGACATATAAGTCATTCTCTTTTAATCTCCTTAGTATTTCTTCTACAATTTTGTCATGCTCTTTCTTACTTTCTGTTTTTACTAGTACATTATCTACAAATACAGTAACTTTTCCTTTGTTTACCAGATCCCTCAGAATTTCCCTCATTATGGCTTGGAACATAACCAGCAAATTTGTTATGCCAAAAAACATTATAGTTAGTTCAAAAAATTCTACATACATTATATATACTCTTTTCCACTCATTCTCTTCTTTTATTCTTATGTTGTTAAAGCCCCACCACAAGTCCATTTTCATAAATACTTATTATTACTTTTCATATTGTTAATTAGGTCCATTATTGATGGTAATGGTGTTATACCACCAGTGAATTTTCTGTAGAAATATAGTATGGGATACAAATTATACCCCTAGATTTCACTATTGGAACCTACTCTAAAGACCTCCTACAAGCCCCAGACATAATCTAGACCTAAGATTGGGTACTTCTATTACATAGTTGCCAAGTTGCCATATGCTAGAATAGCATATACCTCAGGAGGCAAGACTAATAAGCTAGCATCAGGTATCTCAGAGACAAACTATCAATATTAATACTCTAGAACTTAGAGGTTCAAGGATATCTTTGGAGTGCAGTATAATTTCAATCTAGAGCAAACTTAGACTAATATAATACCAAAACAACAGATCAAAAGTCTATCAGTAACTAGTGATCCCATCACTACTAGACTTAGTCAGTAAGCAGATATGCTGTAGGACATCAAACATATTGCTAATGTTTATATACACTGGCATATGTTTTTGGAATAAAAGAAAGCCAGTTTGGAGGTTAGGGGATATTGGGTAGTATAGAGGTGGAGTAGGATCACATGGTCATGACTGGTAAGCATAAAGAACAGGAAGGTGACATCTGTTATGTCCACATAGTGATGTCATAGAGAAGAAAAATGGAAGAGGCTGGAAGAAGAAAGAGTTTTCTTTTCTATTCATTTTTAATTGAGTCTCATCAGTTTGTATTTTTAATATAACACTCAGAGAGTCTGAGTGAGAGAGTAATAGGATTTTGATACTTGCTACTATCTCAAGGGCTCAAAAGTTATCTTATGATACTTTTCTGAGTTCTCAGTGAAGTAGTTGGGTTGTTAAGAAGACTAGAACTATATTATAAGGCTTAGTGGTATACACTTAACTCTACTTCTTATCTGAGTTAATAAGGAGAACTCGATAGAGTTTCTATTAGATTTGGTACACTATTTATACATAAACTATGACCCTAACCTAGTCCTAATATCCTATACTTCCTTATGAGTCACTTTCCTCTCATCTGTCTATCAATAAGAAAAAAAAAGAAAAGAAATATAAATAATGACTTAGCTGTTTTTGCCAAGTCATAACATATATACCCTGCTTTATTAAGAGACAAGACACAGCAGTCACTTGAACAACCTTCTACAGAGTAGCAGGCCTGAAAAGCCTGGCTAATCATTGACTCAGACTATATCAGATTTGGTGTGAGGGTATAGATGAGAGCTTGATTGAGTATGGTAAGGCCCATAAGTAGTTTATAGACTACTTTGATAGTGAGCTTGTTATGGTGTGTAAAGGTAAACACTATGCAAGGAGAATCTAGATTAAGCTTACTATTCTTTCAAACAATTTTATCTTAATTATTATGCTAAGTTTCTATATTCTTTTTTTAATACCCTCACTCTTAATTCATTCTCATAAAATCTTTAGCATGCAATTGGGACCTGGTACTATATCTCTAGCTTGTGCCAGGCTAATAGTCCCTTTTGCCCTCTTTAATGGGTAGTTGTTCTTTATGATTTGTTTGTTTAGACTACAATAGTCTATAACTATCCTTTTGCTCCTATCTTTCTTGCTCACAAAGAACACTGGTAATGTTTGAGAGGATTTTGATAGTCTGATATACCCCTTTTTTAATTGGTTGCTCACAAAATTTTGGACTTCTTTCTCATTTTTAGATAAAGGATATATTCTTCCCTTTTATGGTTTATATCACAAATGGTCACTTACTATTTGTGTTGAATGCTTTGATACTTTAAAGAGTTCAAAAATGCAAAGTTAGACAAGTAACAGAAGATGTTGTTAAGTCTGAGGTCTAATCCTTAGACTATGAGTCCTTAAATACAGAATTGTGATAGTCTGTGCACTAGGACAGATCATCACATGCTACTACCTATTGTTCTACATATGATAGTGCCTTTGTGCTAGAAATAGTGATAACTTAACCATATGGAGGCTGTCCTTTGTTCTAAGAAAAGAACAGATGACTATCTATGGGTAATTAATGAAGTCCATGTACAAACATTAAGGCCTTCATATCTCCACCAATATTAATTGCCTTGAGGTTGTTCTAGGCTCATTCTGAGCATTATGTAAAAGGCTTCTGCTAAGCCTAGAAATAAAGCATCAATTGTGGCAGTTTCCGAGATATTAGCAATTTAATAAACAGTAACATGGTAGTTACAAGTTGATCTGCTTAATATCTCAGCCAATATTGATTGCCTCGAGATGTGACTGGCATTGATCAAAAGGTCTTTTTTAGAGCTTCTGTAGCTTTTGAGATTGTGAGAATCATTGAATAATTGATGGAGATATGGCCAAATGAAGTTTGTGACATGAATCTTGAGTAATCATTTCTGGTGGCCAACACTTGGTGTCAACATACAATGGATTATTTTGACATGCCACCAATGCCAGGTGGTGTCTCTCAAACATGTAATTCTACCTCTGACAATCCAAGTACCTGTACCACTTTCTTGCAAAACTTATATCGACATAATGCACATGCTACCTTCACAGGGATACAAATACCTTGTTCAAGCCCATGACTTGCTTACTGGTTTGCCAGAATGGAGGGCATTGACTCACAAAACTGGTAGAACACTGGGCCAGTTTATCTTTGAGGAATTGCTCTGTTAGTGGGGTGGACTAGAAGAGATTGTTATAGATAATGGGACCCCATTTGTGGCTGCTCTGGAGTGGATTGCAACTCAATATCACATTTGTCATATTAGGATTTCAGCTTACAACTCCTAGGCAAACAGAGTCATTGAGACTATACACCAGATGATCAGGGACAGTTTAGTAAAGATGTATACAGGAAATATTAAACAATGGTATGAGTATGCACTGTATACATTCTAGGTAGATCATGTCACAACTAGGAAGGTGACTGGACTAATGCTGTACTATACAGTATATAGAATCAAACCCCTGCTCCCATTTGACATTACAAAGGCCACCTTCCTCATAGCTCTTATCCTCATACCTCTATCAATGGCAGACCTCCTTGCAGTTTGTACTTGCATGCTCTAGAAGTGCAATAAGGATTTAGCTAAGATCCATGAATGTGTTCTGGCTGCTTGTTACACTTCTATATAAGATTTTGAAAGAAAAAATGCAAATAAAGTCTACAACTATGATTTCAAACTAGAAGAGTTGGTCCTAGTCTTAAACAAACAGATTGAGCCTGAGATTGGTCACAAGTGCAAACCTTATTACTTTAGACCCATGGCAGTAGTTTAGAGGTCGAGAAATGGTGCTTATATTCTGGTGGAGGTCAATAGAATGGTATTGTATCTTAAATTTGCAGCCTTTTGTCTCATTCCATATTGCCTTTGCTCTCAAAAATATCTAGAAATTACTGAGTTTGTAAATCAGAGAGACTTGGAAGGTGTTGAGACAGAAAAGGAAGGAGAGGTTGTTGAGGACAACTAAGGACAGTTGTTCTTAGAAAGAAAGGGGGATATATGGGGGTAGCCTTTGGACTACCTACAGAATGCTGATATTTCTTCCTCTTCTCATTTCTTTTCCCTAGTTTGATTATATCCCTCTGTTCCTCTCATTTATTACTATTTTCACTTTTTTTATCATTTAATTATTTAATTATTAGAAAACACTCTAGCTATTACATAAGTTAAAGTACACAGGAATGTGACATGACACAAAAATGGGAAGATATTTTACCCTCAACTACTTAACCCTAAGACCACTTTCCCCTCTGAACTCATTATCCTTCTCACAATAGGTACAGTGCCTATTTAGCTTGTCTTTGGTTTAACTTTTGTGCCTTCATAAAATATTTGAGGTTCTTATTGTTGGAATTTGAATGTCTGTTATTGATGGGCTATGATAGCTCTTAGTAATCACTTTAGGTAGATGTTCAGGAAGAACTTGATGGAGTTCTTCATTAGATTGGGCTACTACTTATACTATTCTATAGTGGTTGTACAACTACTAGTCCATAATCACATGTCCTTCCAGAATGTTCTATGATCACATGATCTGATTATCTAAGCTCCCATGCTATTTATATCTTGACTCCATTGTATGACTTGAGGTTATAGATCAGATGTTCAAATGCATGGGATGTTAGTTTCTTTTTGGGGCTCTCATAACATAGCCCCCCCTTCAAGTTTTCTCGTCCCAAGGAATTTTTCCATCGACTTCAATTTTTATCCCACCTCTTTTCCCTTTCTCTCTTATACTTCTTTTTCCCCCAACTATATAGTAATTTTGCCATAAACTCCCTTAGTAGTTCTTGGCTAAATTCCTTTTTTTCTTTCTCTTGCTCCTGTTGTCTTAGTTCTTTGGCCTCTTCCCCATACTCCCTCTCAAACTCTTCTACCAACTCTTTCACATTCTCTAGGTTTTCTCTACTCTCCCAAGTATTTCTTTTAGCCATATAGCCCTTCTATCTTACTAAGAATTTTTCTTTCCCTCATACTACTCTTTTGTTTAAGATTTTCTCTACTTTGAATTCCTCTTCTCTCTTAATAATGACTGGTTTTGGTGGTATTTTCTTCTGCCCCTCTACCTGTGATTTATAGAGTTGTACTCTACTTACATTGACTACAGGGTGTATTTTAATAGACTTAGGTAGTTCTAACTCTATCGTATTACTAGAGACAATTCCCTTGACTTTGTAGAGACCCACAAAACATTCTGTCAATTTCTCCGATCTTCTTTCTTTCATCTGCCATTTTAAATCCTTTGTACTTAGCAGTACTAAGTCCCCTACTCTGTATTCCTCTTTCTCCCTATGCTTTCTATTTGCAAACTTCTTCATTTCCTTCTGTGCTTTCTCTAGCACTGCTTTTGCTTTCTCTTGGACTTTTTTCATCTTTTCTATGAATTTTCCTACCACTTCATATTTTCCCTTTCTTCTTCCCTCAAATCCCATCCTTAGATCCTAATCACAGTTTGCTTTGAATGGCAATATTTTTGTTGTTATGTGAATTTTATTATTGTATGTGAATTCTACTATTCCTAGCTAATCCAGCCACTGCTCTTGTCTATGGTTGATGAAGACCCTCAGGTATTGTTCTAACTCCTAGTTTATCCTTTCCGTTTGCCTGTTTGTTTGAGGGTAATAGGCCATTGAAAGTTTTGTTTGGATTTCCAACAAGTTATTTAGCTCCTTCATCATTTCTGCTACAAACTGCACTCCATTATCTGATATAATGCTTTCTGAAAGTCCATGTAACTTCTATATATGATCTCAAAACAGCTTTGCAAGCCCTTCTGCGTTTTCTCTGTTGTTGCTATAAAATGTACCATTTTGCTAAAGCGATTGTATACTACTAAGATAGCATCATATCCCTGAGCTAGTGGTAGCTTAGTAATGAAGTCTGCTGCAATATGACTCCATGATTTCTCTGGGATTGTGTTGGACATCAGTTTTCCCACTGGTACTTTACTCTGATTCTTGTATCTTTGACAAGCATTACATCTATCTATATATCTTTCTATCTCCTTCATTACTCCTGACCACCAGTAATTCCTAGTGACCAGTTCTGTCATCTTCCATCTCCCTCTATGCCCTCCTATTGGGATATTATGATACAATCATATTATTTCCCCCCTGAGCTCCCTTTCTGGCACATATATCCTCTCTTTTTTCATTACTATTCCATCTTCTATTTCCTATTCTTTATCTTTCAACGTCTTTATTCCTGCCTTCTTCAGCTCTTCTATTGCTTTCACTATCTTTTTGTCATCTTTCTGCACCCTTTTGATTCTTTCTTTCAGATCTCCTTCTTCTACCAGCATTTCTGCTCCTCTGACCCATTCTGGTTTTATTAGTTTCTGATCTTTGTTATCTCTTTCCACTCCCCCCTGCCAGTCTGGCCTTCTACTCAGTCTATCTGCTTTTTCCATGCTTTTCCCTAGAACGTGCTTTAATATAAAATTAAATCATAATAGGTATAGGGCCCATCTTGCTTGTCTTTAGTTTAGTTTTTGACTTGTCATAAAATACTGGAGGTTTTTATGGTCTATCCAGATTTTGAATTTGAGTTTTGCCCCTTCCAAGTAGTGTCTCCATGCTTCTAGATACCTAATTACTGCCAACATCTCTTTGTTGTATATCTCGTAGTTTTGTTCTGTAGCATTTAATGACTTAGAGATAAAGGCTACTGGTCTCCATTTTCTATCCTCATATTTTTTTGATAACACCCCCCTAGTTGCATAGTCTGAGGCATCTGCCTCCACTCTCATCTCCCTATCTATGTTTGGAATAGCTAAAACTAGCTCTGTAGTGAACACTGCTTTGAGTTTTCCAAACACTTCCTCTTGCTCCTTCTCCCACTTCTATTTCTGCTCCTTTCTGACCAATACATGTAATGGTGCAACTATTTTGGCAAAGTCCTTTATAAACCTTCTATAATAGTTGGCTAGGCCCAGGAACTTTTGTACCTCTTTGATGTTTCTGGGTGCTGGCCAGTTTAGTACTCCTTCCACCTTTTCCTTCTGCATTTCCACTCCTCTTGGACCAATCACTACTCCTAGAAATTCTACCTCTCTTACTTTCCATTTATACTTTTCTGGTTTTACAAATAGGTTGTTTTCTTCCAGCCTCCTTAATACTTCTTCTACCAGTTCATTATGTTCTTCTTCTATATCTGTAGCTACTGAGATGTCATCAATGAAGGTTGCAGTATCTCCTTGGTTTATAAGATCCTGGAATAGATCATTCATTATTGTTTGGAAAGTGGTAGGGGAGTTAATTAACCCAAAGTATATAATTGGGTTCATAGGCTCTAATGTGCATTGTAAAGACCGCTTTTCATTCATCCCCTTCTTTGATCCTAATGTTGTTGTATCCTCATCTTAGGTCTAGCTTCATAAATACTTTTCTCTTTCCCACTCCATCCAATATATCTACTATGAGAGGGAGAGAGTACTCATTTTTTATCATCCACTGGTTTATATGTCAATAGTCCTGTACCATTCTTCATTTTCCATCCTTTTTTGCTACAAAATGTACTGGCAAAGTTTGGGGTAACTTGAAAGGTTAGATATACCCTTTTTTTAGTTGGTCCTTCACAAATGCCTATATCTCCTTTCTCTCTTCCCTTGATAATAAATACACCTTCCCCTTTTTTGGCACAAACCCCTCTTTTAACTCTATTACATAATCCCAGGCCTTTCACACTGGCATTCTTTCTGACTCTTTCTTCCCAAATACTTTTCTTCACTTTCAAAATTTCTTGGATACTAATTCCCTTAGTATTTCTTTGTCCTTGTCTTTCCCTATTTTCTTTACTACCTTTTCTTTTACCTCCTGCTTTCTCTTTCTACATATGGGTGGACACTGCATCATTTTCACTTCCCCTTTCTCCCAGTCTATCTCTGGGTTGTGGGCTGCTAGCCATAGCATTCCTAGTATCATCTCCATTTTTCCCAGATTACATATGTCTATCCTTGCTTTTTCTACATGTCCTTTGAAGAACATATTGCACTCAACCTGGTGCATTATGGCTCCTCCCACATTTGCTGTTCCATCCATATTTCTTACTAAGAGGGGATTTTTTAACTTTTCCATTTTAAATCTCTTTTCTTTGGCAGAGGTCATATCCATGAATAGACCAGTTGTTCCACTATCTAAGAGTGCTTTCACTGCTATTCCTTTATGATTTTCCAACTTCTCTAACCCCACTTTCATCCAGACCTCTCTTAGCAGCCATAGTGTATGCCACACATCTCTTGCCCTCTTAGTTGTATTGGTAGAATTTAATTTATTACCCAGGTTTTCTAGGTACAATACACTGTACAAATTATTGGAGGCTGTCACAAACTTCATTTGGTCATATCTCCGCCAAATCTTCGACGATTCCCATGGTCTCAAAACCAGCTTAAATCCCTTAAAAAGACCTTTTGATTGATGCCAGTCACGTCTCAAGGAGATCAATAATGGCCGAGATATTAAGCAGATCAACTGGTAACTACCATGTTACCATTTATTAAATCGCTAATATCTCGGAAACCGCCGTGATTGATGCTTTGGTTCTAGGCTTAGCAGAAGCCTTCTTCATAATGCTCAGAATGAGCCTAGAACAACCTCAAGGCAATTAATATTGGTGGAGATATGAAGACCTCAATACTTGCATATGGACTTCATTAATTACCCATAGATGGTCATCTGTCCTTTTCTTAGAACAAAGGACAGCCTCCATATGGTTAGGTTATCATTATTTTAGTACAAAGACACTACCATATGTAGAACAATAGGTAGTAGTCAGGTGATGATCTGTCCTAGTACACAGACCATCACTTTTCTGTATTTAAGGACTTATAGTCTGAGGATTAGACCTCAGACTTAACAACATCTTTTGTCACTTGTCTAACTTCACATTTTTGAACTCTTTAAAGTATCAAAGCACCCATCACAA
>Ga0153982_1000149_pt1 | contig 18822 bp, 14 predicted proteins | sample TSGA066MetaG_FD_104743 | JGI IMG/M metagenome (GOLD analysis project Ga0153982, IMG submission 104743) | Attine ant fungus gardens microbial communities from Georgia, USA - TSGA066 MetaG | ecosystem: Host-associated > Fungi > Mycelium > Unclassified | place: USA: Georgia, Alexander Wildlife...
ACCACGACGATATCGATGCCTGCGCGCGCGCGCTAGAAGGCGCTGAAAATCCGCGCATCCATGTCTTTATTTCCACCAGCCCGCTGCACCGCGATCATAAGTTGAGCATGAGCAAGGTCGAAGTGATCGAGCGCGCGGCGATGGCGGTAGAGCTGGCGCGCAAACATGTGGTCGACGTGGAGTTCTCGGCTGAGGACGCACTTCGCACCGAACCTGAGTTTCTGGTTGCAGTCTTCAATGCCGCAGTCGCGGCCGGCGCCAGCACATTGAACGTGCCAGACACCGTCGGCTATACCAGTCCGGCCGAGATTCGGGTGTTGTTCGAATACCTGCGCGCACAAGTGCGCGGCGCACGGAACGTGCTGTTCAGCGCCCACTGCCACAACGACCTGGGGCTAGCGGTGGCCAACTCGCTGGCGGCGATCGAAGGTGGTGCGCGCCAGGTCGAATGTACGATCAACGGCATAGGCGAACGCGCCGGAAACGCCGCGATGGAGGAATTGGTCATGGCGTTGAAAGTGCGCAGTGGTTACTACAACGCGGATACCGGCATCAACACACGCCGTCTGCTGGACACATCACGCTTGCTCACTCGCATCACTGGAATGCAGGTTCAACGCAACAAGGCGATCGTCGGCTTGAACGCGTTCGCGCATGAGTCCGGCATCCACCAGCACGGCATGCTCAAGAACCGCTCGACCTACGAAATCATGCGTCCACAAGATGTGGGCTGGCCCGATTCGCAACTGGTACTCGGTCGCCACAGTGGACGCGCTGCGGTGGCCGATCGCCTACGCCAGCTCGGCTATGTGCTAGAAGACGATGAACTGGATCGGGTCATCATCAAGGCAAAAGCACTCACCCAAACCCAGCACATTATCAGCGACCGTGACCTGGAGATGCTGGTGCAAGGCCGGCAATTCGGCCCAGGTTGGCGGATTGCCGCGCTGAGTCTGACCGACGATGGCCAACGCGCCCGCGCGCACGTCGACCTGTCTGATCCCGATGATAAGCACGTGAACCAGAACGCTGAGGGTGACGGACCTGTCGCTGCCTTGTTCGCTGCTCTGGCCGAAGCCACCGGTGTCGATTTCAATCTGGACAGCTACGAAGTGCATAGCATGGGCGTGGGCCGCGACGCGCGCGGCGAAGCCAATCTCAGCGCGCAAATCGACGGCGAGGCGATGTCAGGACAAGGCACCAGCCGCGATGTGCTAGAAGCCAGCGCGATCGCCTGGCTGGACATCGCCAATCGCGTGCTGCGTCAGCGGCACGCGACAAAACCCAACACCGATGCAAACAACGACGAGCCAGCAATCGACGCAAAACAGCTCGCCCTGTCTGCCTAGCGCATGTGATGCACTGCACCGCCCCGTCCGAGTCCTGATCACTCACCGCCTACTGGATTATTTCGCGCTCAACTCCTGTATGACTGCTCGTACCTTATTCGACAAACTCTGGGACGCCCACGTCGTCGCGCCTGAAACCGAAGCGACGCCTGCGATCCTGTACATCGATCTCCATATGATCCACGAGGTCACCTCGCCGCAGGCCTTTGCAGAACTGGATGCGCGCGATCTGCGCCCGCATCGCCCAGACCTCACCATAGGCACCCTGGATCATTCCACCCCGACCCTGCCCGCCGATGCCGATGGCCGGGTGCCCTATGCCAGCAGCCAGGCGGAACTGCAGGTGGATACCTTGCGTCGCAACTGCGCGCGCCACGACATCGAACTGTTCGACTACGGCAATGATCAGCGCGGTATCGTGCATGTGATCGGTCCGGAATTGGGTATGACCCAGCCGGGCATGACCATCGTCTGTGGAGACAGCCATACCGCTACCCACGGCGCGTTTGGCGCGCTGGCTTTCGGCATCGGCACCAGCGAGGTCGGGCACGTCCTTGCCACCCAGTGTCTGTTGCAGCGCAAGCCTAAAACCTTGGCGATCACAGTAGAAGGCGAACTCGCACCAGGCGTTGGCGCCAAAGACCTGATTCTGCACATCATCGGCGTCATCGGTGTCAATGGCGGCACCGGCTATGTCATCGAATATCGCGGCGCGACGATCCGCGCGCTATCGATGGAAGAACGCATGACGGTCTGCAATATGTCGATAGAGGCCGGTGCACGCGCTGGCTTGATCGCACCGGACAACACCACGTTCGAGTATCTACGCGCACGGCCACGCGCGCCGGGATCGGCTAGCGAAAATCCCGCTGAATTCGCTACAGCTGTCACGCGCTGGCGTGAACTCCACAGCGACCAGGGCGCAGTGTTCGATCACGAAGTCCATATCAATGCCGCTGCGATTCAACCAACCATCACCTGGGGCACGCACCCTGGCCAAGTCGCCGCGATCGACGGCCGGGTGCCTAGCGACGCAGACGCTGAAAATGACCACGCCAAGGCGCGCCGGTACATGGGCTGGGACGCGGGCGCCGCCGTGGTCGGCCGCGCGGTGGACGTGGTGTTTGTCGGCAGCTGCACCAATTCGCGTCTGAGTGATCTGCGCCAGGCCGCCGACATTCTGCGTGGGCGACAGGTGCACCCGCGCGTCCGCATGCTGGTGGTGCCCGGCTCACAGCAGGTCAAGCAACAAGCAGAAGCCGAGGGCATCGACGTGATCGTGCGCGCCGCTGGTGCCGAATGGCGCGAACCGGGCTGTTCGATGTGTATCGCGATGAACGGCGACCTGGTCGCGCCTGGGCAGTTGGCGGTCTCCACCAGCAACCGCAACTTCGAAGGTCGCCAAGGCACAGGTGCTCGCACCCTGCTCGCCTCACCACTGACGGCCGCGGCCTGTGCGGTCGCAGGCGAAGTGGTCGATCCACGCGCTTATCTGCGCGACGGTTTGCAGGAGGTGGCGTGATGCCGACGCAGTTTCATCCTCTTCATCAGGGCGCAGGCGGACATGACAGATGCATTGAGGCCTGCACATGACTGCATTTATTCAATTGATTTCGCGCACGGTGGTCCTGCGCGCAACCAATATCGATACCGACCAGATCATCCCTGCGCGCTTTCTCACCACAACCCAGCGCGACGGCCTTGGCCAACATGCGTTCAGTGACTGGCGCCTGCGCGCAGACGGCAGCGCTGACCCGGAGTTCCCGTTCAATCGCCCGGAAAATACTGGCGCGCAGATTCTTGTTGCCGGGCGCAATTTCGGCTGCGGGTCCTCGCGCGAACACGCGCCATGGGCGCTCACCGATCTCGGCCTGCGCGCGGTGATTAGCAGCCAGATCGCCGATATCTTCCGTAGCAACGCACTCAAGAATGGATTGCTGCCGGTGGTCGTGCCACAGGCTGTGCTCGAGCGCTTGCTGGACCAGCCCGGCATTGAATTGCGCATCGATGTGCGTGCCCGCCAATTGCATTTGCCGGACGGCGAGACGGTGGAATTTCCGCTGGATGCGTTCGCCCAGACCTGTCTGCTCGAAGGGGTTGATCAACTCGGCTATTTGCTCAGACAGCTACCCGCAATCGAACGGTTCGAAACCACGTCCAACTACAACATCGACCATGCAAGCTAATTTGACTGTATTGCCCGGCGACGGCATCGGCCCAGAGGTCACCGCCGCAGCGACCGACGTATTGACCACCATCGCGCGTCGCTTCGACCACCAGTTCAATCTGCAGCCGCATTTGATCGGTGGCGCAGCGATCGACGCCACCGGAACACCGCTGCCCGAGATTACACTGGCAGCCTGCCGCAACGCAGACGCGATTCTGCTCGGCGCAGTCGGTGGACCACAGTGGTCGGATCCGCGGGCCAAACAGCGCCCGGAACAGGGGTTGCTCGCGCTGCGCAAGGCGCTGAATCTGTACGCCAACTTGCGCCCAGTCTGTCCGCATCCGTCCACGCTCGGTGCTGCACCGATCAAGCCGCATTTGCTCCAGGGCGTCGACATCCTGGTGGTACGCGAACTGACCGGCGGCATTTACTTCGGCGACAAAAGCCGTGATGCCGACAGCGCCAGCGATTCATGTCGCTACAGTGCTGCCGAAATCGAGCGCGTGGTACGCCGTGCCTGCACGCTGGCCAATACCCGGCGCAAGCATGTGACCTCTGTCGATAAAGCCAATGTGTTGGAGACCTCGCGCCTGTGGCGGGAAGTCGCCACGCGCGTGGTAAAGAATGAATTTCCCGGGATCACGCTGGAACATCAATTGGTCGATTCGATGGCGATGCATTTGCTGTCCAAGCCACGCAGCTATGACGTGGTGGTGACAGAAAATATGTTCGGCGACATTCTGACCGATGAAGCGTCAATGCTGGCCGGATCCATGGGCCTACTCCCGTCTGCGTCGCTGGGCGAGGGGCGGTTGGGCTTGTACGAACCCATCCACGGCTCGGCTCCGGATATCGCAGGACGCGGCATCGCCAACCCGATCGGCGCCATTCTCAGCGCGGCTCTGTTGCTGCGCCATTCTTTGGCGCTGGAATTAGAAGCACGCTGCATCGAGAACGCGGTTTACGATGCCCTCGCCGCCGGACAGCTCAGCGCCGACCTTGCACCACAAGGCCGTGGCGTTGACACGCAGCGAATCACCACCTGGATCTGCGAACGCATCGAAGTGGCCAACTTTGTGCACGCGTTGCGTGATTGAGGGGTCGATAAACAACTGGGTCGATAAACAATTGAACGGTGTAACTGCGCCTTGGTTAGCAGGACGATCTTGATTTTTCATCAGCATTCGAGTTTGAGATAAGTCCTATTGCTCTGCCAAATTCTGCATGGCGTGGCAATAGTGGCTTGGATCATCTCGCTACCCCAACACCGGCTGCGTTCCAACTGCGGGCGTAGATTCGTCACGCCGCACCCGGAACCAGGCCGCATATAAGGCGGGTAAGAACAGCAAGGTCAGTATCGTGGCAACCAGCAGTCCACCCATGATCGCTACCGCCATCGGTCCGTAGAACGCGCTGCGGCTGAGCGGCACCATGGCAAGAATCGCCGCAAGGGCGGTCAATACGATTGGGCGAAAGCGGCGGATGGTGGCGCCAACGATTGCATCCCAGCGTGGTTGCCCGTCCGCGACATCCTGCTCGATCTGATCCACCAAGATCACCGAATTGCGCATGATCATGCCTGCCAGTGCAATCGTGCCGAGCATGGCCACGAAACCAAACGGCACCCGGAACACCAGCAGAAACAAGGTCACGCCGATCAAACCCAGCGGTGCAGTCAGCAGCACCATGCATACGCGGCTAAAACTACGCAGTTGCAGCATCAGCAAGGTCACCACCGTGAGCAGGAACAATGGCATGCCGGCATTGATGGAATTCTGACCACGCGCGGATTCTTCCACTGTGCCGCCGGTCTGCAACAAGAAGCCAGTCGGCAGCGTCGCGCGGATGTCCTCCAACGTCGGCTCGATTTGCGCCATGACCGTCGGCGGTGTCAGTTGATTGTCGGCGCTACGCAAATCCGCTCGCACGGTGATCGTGGGCAGCCGGTCTCGATGCCAGATGATCCCGTCCTCGAAACCATGCTCTAATCTGGCGATCTGCGCCAACGGTACCGACTGTCCGCTCGCGGTCGGCACCGAAACGCTGGCGAGCATATCCAACTGAGCGCGTTCTTGCCCGGGCGCACGCATCAGTATCTCAATGAGTTCATTGTCCTCGCGATAGGTGCCCGCTGGCATTCCCGACAACGTGGCGTAAAGAAACTCGGCCAGCCGCTGCGAATCGATGCCCAGCGCCCGGGCGCGGTCTTGATCGATCCGCAATCGCACCGCCTTACTAGGCTCATCCCAATCGAGATTGACATTGGCAACATGTGGATTGGCACGCACCTTGTCCGCAACCTGGCGCGCAATGGCGCGTACCCGCTCTACATGTTCGCCCGATACCCGGAACTGCACCGGATAACCCACCGGCGGGCCGTTTTCCAGCCGGGTCACGCGTAACTGAAGTTCGGGGAATTTGATCGCCACCTCTTCGATCATCCAACTGCGCAGCGCCTCGCGGCCGGGCAAATCTTTAGCCCGCACCACGAACTGGGCGAAGTTGGCCTGCGGCAGCTGTTGGTCAAGCGGCAGATAGAAACGCGGTGATCCGGTGCCAACATAGGCGACGTAGTTATCGACATCCTTGCGCTGGGCGAGCATCGCTTCGAATTTTTGCGCCTGTGCCTGGGTTGCGTGCAAGGACGATCCTTCTGCCAGTTCCATGTCAACCATCAGCTCAAGCCGGGTGGAATCTGGGAAAAACTGCTGCGGTACAAACCGGAACAACGCCAATGCCAACACGAATACCGCAACGGTCGCGCCGATCACCCACCAGCGACGGCGCAGACAGCCGTCGAGCAATGCGCGAAAGCGCCGGTAGAACGGTGTGGCATACGGATCGTGGCGCCCGCTGTTCGATGGCCCGCTGTTCGATGGCCCGCTGTTCGATGGCCCGCTGTTCGATGGCCCGCTGTCATCGCGCCCAGCCGCAGAGGGATCCACGGTCGAGGAAGACAGCTTGCGCCGGCCTAACCACCGCGCGCGGATACGCGCGACGAAAGATGACTGCGACAACGCTGCGCCACGGGGTTTGCGCTGCGGGTCCGGCAGCATCCGATCGCCAAGATACGGGATGAACAGCACCGCCACCACCCACGACACCACTAGCGCAATCGTGACCACTTGGAATAACGAGCGAGTGTATTCGCCGGTGCTCGAGGCTGCGGTGGCGACCGGCAAAAATCCCGCAGCGGTCACCAATGTGCCAGTCAACATCGGAAAGGCAGTGGATTGAAAGGCAAAGCTCGCCGCTTTGATTCGCGACAGTCCTTGTTCCATCTTGATTGCCATCATCTCCACCGCGATGATCGCATCGTCCACCAACAGCCCAAGCGCCAGTACCAAAGCGCCCAACGAGATCTTATGCAGACCGATGCCGAAGAACTGCATCACGCTAAAGGTCATCGCCAGCACCAGTGGAATACTCACCGCCACCACCAGACCGGCGCGCAGACCCAATGAGAAGAAACTCACCAGCAACACCACCGCCACCGCCTCGGCCAGCACGCGCATGAACTCACCGACCGATTCGCGCACCGCCTTGGGTTGGTCGGACACTTTGCGCAGTTGCATGCCCACCGGCAAGCTGTTTTGCAAGCGGACGAATTCAGCGTCCAGGGCCTTGCCCAGACCGATGATGTCGCCGCCGTCCTGCATCGCCAGCGCGATGCCGATCGCGTCCTCGCCCATGAAACGCATGCGCGGCGCAGCCGGATCGGCAAAGCCGCGGCGTACGGTAGCGATGTCGCCCAGACGCACGGTGCGCTCATCCGCACGCACCGGCAACGCCTGGATCGCTGCGACTGATTGGAAGGCGCCGTCCACTTGCAACTGCACCCGATCGCTGGGCGTTTCGAAAAAACCGGCAGGAGCCATAGCATTCTGCTGTGCCAGCGCATCGCGCACCGCGGTCACCGGAATGCCCATGGTCGCCAGCCGAGTGTTGCTGATCTCAACCCAGATTTTTTCGTCCTGCAGGCCGATCAGCTCGATCTTGCCAGTGTCCGGCACGCGTTGCAGCTCCAACTGCAGACGCTCCGCGTAATCTTTCAGTACCGCGTAGTCGTAGCCGCGGCCGGTCAGCGCATAGATATTGCCAAACGTGTCGCCAAACTCGTCATTGAAAAACGGCCCGATGATGTCCTGCGGCAGAGTTGGCCGCACATCGCCGATGCGCTTGCGCACCTGATACCACAGCCCAGGGATTCGATCGGACTGGATTGAATCGCGTGCGATGAAGATCACCTGTGATTCGCCCCGGCGCGAGTACGAACGGATGTTCTGGTACTGCCCGGTTTGCATCAGCTTCTTTTCGATCCGCTCGGTGACCTGGCGTGACACTTCCTGCGCGCTGGCGCCGGGCCAGAGCGTGCGCACGACCATCACCTTGAAGGTAAACGGCGGATCCTCCGACTGGCCGAGCTGGCTGTACGACCACGCGCCAACCAGGATCAACATCACGATCGCATAACGCACCAGACTGCGGTTGTGCAGCGCCCATTCGGAAATATTGCCGCGGCTCATGGCTAACGGGAGCCTAGAGCGACAGGACGATTTAGACGATCCACAGGCGCCACCTGTTGACCATTGCGCAGCAGATGACCGCCTGCCACCACGACCCATTCATGACCGCCCAGACCGGACAATATCGGGACGCGTTCTGCGCCGTATGCGCCGGTTCGCACCGCTTGCAAACGCAGCTTGGCGGTCTTCGGATCAACCACCCAGACCGCGGCGCCTGCGCCTTGTGCGCCGCGCTGCAGCGCCGACAGCGGCACGCTCATCGACCCGGTATTGCGCGCGCCCTGTAGGAAGACGTCTGCGCTTTGTCCCAACCGGACGGTGCGCGCGGCTTCTGGCGACAGTGCAACCCGCGCAGCATAGGTGCGTGCCTGCGGATCGGCGGCCGGCGCGATCTGGCGAATGGTGCCCGACAATCTGCGCCCGGGTGCGCTCCACAGATCGATCAGCGCGGACTGACCCACGCGCACATCATCGATGCGTGCTTCTGGCAAGGCGATGACCACGTCGCGGCCACCGTCGACAGAGTAGGTAAACGCGGTCTGCCCTGCAGCCAACACCTGGCCGGCTTCGATCTGACGACTGGCGATTACGCCCGCACGCGGTGCGCGCAGTTCGGCATAACCCGCCTGATTGCGCGCCACCGCCAAATTGGCGCGCGCAGCATCGGCCTGACCGGCAGCGGCCTGATAAGCGGTCTCGGCCTGATCGTAGGCCGAGCGGCTGATCAGGCGATCATTCAATAAGGTCTGATAGCGCTGCAGCTCAGCCGTGGCGCGGCGCAATTCCGCATCCGCGGCAGCTGCCTGCGCTTGTGCGGCACCGGCTTGCAGACGCAGATCACCCGGATCGAGTTCGGCCAACACCTGGCCTGCGCGCACCGTATCGCCGACATCTACATGCCGGCGAACCAGCTTACCGCCGACCCGAAATGCCAGGGCGCTTTCCTCGCGCGCCCGCACCTCACCAGGAAACCGGACGTTTGCGCCATCCATGCTCGCATCCGGACGTGTCACCAAGACCGGTCGTAGCACGACTGGGCTATCGTCCTGTTGACTACAGCCGGTGATGAAGCTGGCCAAAGCCACTAGCCAACACCCGATCACGGCCGCCCTACAGTTTCTGGTTCGCACGTCGCTGCCTTCGACTAGGAAACTGAACTGATGGGTATACTATAAATATCGAACCGGTTGGTCTAGTATTCACCTCGATGCATCCACCCACCGCTAAACGCAAGGGCAATGCCCTGCCCGGCATCCCCGGACGCCCGAAAGATCCGAGCAAGGGCGAGGCGATCATGAATGCGGCGAAGACGCTGTTCGTGAAACAAGGCTTCGAACACGTGAGCATGGACGAGATCGCCAGCGCGGCCGGGGTATCCAAACTGACGGTCTACAGCCACTATGGCGACAAAGAGTCATTGTTTAGCGCCGCAGTGGCGTGCAGATGCGAGGAACTGCTAGGCAATGACGTGTTCGTCCCGGATCCGAACAAACCGCTGCGCGCGCAACTTCTGTCGATCGCGCGAGTCTTGTTCGACCTCATCACCAGCGAGGACGCGCTGGCGATCCATCGTCTGATCAGCGCCTTGCCCCCGCCGACTAAGCTGGGTCAGCTGTATTGGGAGGCTGGCCCTCGTAGGATTCAGGAAGATTTCGAGGCTTATCTGCGCGGGCAAGTGCAGCGCGGTCGACTGGAGTTGGCCGACGCACACCAGGCAGCTTCGCAGTTTTGCAGCCTGGTCAAAGGTGAAGTGCACTCCAAGCTGCTGTGCGGCTGCGGTGCCTGTGATCCGAAGGACATCGAAACCCATCTGCAAGGCGCGGTCGATATGTTCCTGCGCGCCTATGCGCCGCGCCGAACGCTGACCGCATGACTGCCAAGCGCCTCACTTGTCAGGCAACCGCCCCATCATCGACTGACTTCTGGCACTACGAATGGATTGGCTACAGCAGTCAGGCTATCCGAATCAACCGACCCAACCAACCGCCCACTGGCCGCTCCCGCACCCAGTGCATGCAACGATCGGGCGTTAGAATCGCCGGCCGCGCGCTACGAGTTCCCCAATGAACGCTGTCCTGGATTTTGCCAAAGCCCGCGAATTGATGGTCGAACAGCAGGTGCGTCCATGGGACGTGCTGGACATACGCGTGCTCGAGGTCCTGGCCACGGTGCCGCGCGAGCTGTTCATCCCTCCGGCCTATCGCGACCTGGCCTATGCCGACCTGGAACTCCCGCTTGCGCACGGCGAACGCAGCCTCAAGCCCGTATTGGAGGGCCGCGCCCTGCAGGCACTGGCACTGGACCCCGATGAAGACGTCCTGGAAATCGGCACCGGCTGCGGTTATCTGACCGCCTGCATCGGGCGGCTCTCGCGTGAGGTGATCAGCCTTGAGCAGCATGCCGACCTCGCGGAAGCCGCGCGTGCAGCGTTGGCGGCGCAGCGCATCGCCAATGCCAGGGTAGAGTCCGTCGATGTGTTTGCCTGGGATGGCGCCCGCCGCTTTGATGCGATCTGCGTCGGCGCCGCGGTTGCCGCGATTCCTACACGGTTCTTGGACTGGCTCAAGCCGGGGGGACGTCTGTTCATCGTCCGGGGGCAGGCGCCGGCGATGGAAGCGGTATTGCTGCGCAACCAGCCCAGCGCACCGCGTATCGAATCCTTGTTCGAAACCGACTTGCCCTACCTCACCGGCGCTGCGCCCGCGCCTGAATTCCGTCTGTAATGAGTTCCTTCTTTAAACTTTAAAAAGGACGCGCTTTAAAAAAGGACGCGCCCAAGGCGTATAGGACGAAGGTGTTTAGCGCTTCCTTAGACCGCATCGCACGCTGTGATCCAGTACCCGTGTACCAGGACCCAAGACTTTAAGTACAAAGGACCCTCGCATGATCCGCCGCCCGCTCGCTCTTGCTCTTGCCATGGCCTTGCTATCGCCCAGTGCCTTCGCCGAGGATCTGTTGCAAACCTACGAACTGGCGCGGGCGAGCGACCCGTTACTGTCCGCGGCCGAGTCCGGTCGTCTGGCAACCAAGGAAGGCGCAGTACAAGCGCGCGCTGCGCTTCTGCCCTCACTGACCGGCAATGCCTCGATTGGCCGCACCCGCAATGATTCCAGTGGCACACGCCAACAGTTCATCGGTAATCCGCCCCAACCAATTACCTTCCGCAGTGAAAGTGAAAGCGAAGATACCAGCCGCAGCGTCGGCGTCGGTTTGCGTCAGATGGTGTTCGACCGCAGCAACTTCACCCGTCTGAAAAGCCAAAGTGCGCTGAGCCGATCTGCCGATTTCCAGCTGAAATCCGCCGGCGATGACCTGCTCACGCGGACATCGCAGGCGTACTTCAACGTGCTTGTCGCAATGGAAACCTTGGCAGCGGCCGAGGCGCAAGAAGCAGCGCTGAAGAAACAGTTTGATTTCGCTAGCAAACGCTTGGAAGTGGGCTTGGCGCCGATCACCGATGTGCACGAAGCCCGCGCCCAGTACGATGGCGCGCGCGCTAACACCATCGTCACCCGCAACGCATTGGAAGACGCAGAACAGGCATTGGCCGAGATCACCGGCCAAACCATTGCCAATCTCAAAGCGTTGCCGCAAGACTTCCAGCCGCAGCTGCCCCCCAACCAAGGCGTGGACCAGTGGGTCACCGCGGCCGTCGACAACAACCCCGCACTGAAGGCTAAAGAGTTTCAGGTGTTATCGGCCTCGGCAGATGTCGACACTGCGCGCGCTGCACGTTGGCCTACGCTTTACTTAAGTGGCGGCTACAACGACAGCAAGAACTGGGGGGAAACCCGGTTTTCCGGCCTCCGCCTCCCGTCCGAGAGCACAGGTCGCGGCGCGAATCTCGGCCTCGAGTTGAGCGTACCGCTGTTCACCGGTGGCCTGATCAGCTCCCAGGTCCGGCAAGCCACCGCACTGCGCGATGTGGCCACAGACGAGCTGGATCAGCAACGCCGGGCATTGGTGCGCAATACCCGCAATGCGTATCAAACCCTGGTCGCCGGTGTGGCCGAGGTGGAGGCCCGGCGCTCCGCTGTCACGTCTGCGCGTGAGGCATACGCGGCCTCGCAAGTCGGATTGGAAGTCGGGACGCGCAATGTGTTGGATGTATTGCTGAATCAGCAGACGTTATTTGAAGCCCAGCGTGAGTACGCGATCTCACGTTATAGCTTCCTGCAAAATCGTCTGATGCTGGAACAGGCGGCCGGCTCGCTCGATATCGAAGACGTGCAAGAGGTGAATCGTCTACTGACCACCGACGCCAGCGCACAAGCGATGCCAGAGGCTGAATCCAGCACGCAGTCCAACATACCCAGTGACCGCACCCAGTGACCCACCCAGTGACCGGCGCTTACCCCAGCGCACGCATCAGCATAAGCGTGAGCCAGTGGTGAAAGATGCCAATGCCTGTGCTGGGTCAATCCAGATCGGTTTGAATCGCCGCCAGTGTACGCTGCAATGCGCCGCGTCCGTGTTCGACCAGCGCCCTGCCTGCCCCGACCATCGTCGCGCGCGCTTCCGGATCGCCAAGCAGCGCCTCGAGTTCGGCCGCCACGGCATCGGCATCAGCGCCGATGCGCAGCGCGCCGGCCGCGCGCAGCTGGCGCGCAATGTCGATGAAATTATGCAGATGCGGACCGGTCACCACCGGACAACCGGCAGCAGCCGGTTCGAGCAGATTATGTCCACCCACGTCTTGGAGCGAGCCGCCGACAAAGGCGACATCGCCACAGCGGTACAGCGCGGCGAGTTCTCCAAGCGTATCGAGCACGAAGACCGCGTCGTCAGGCGCAGGCATCCTGGTGAGTTGGCGCGTGGCCACCTGCCAGCCGGCGTCGATGGCTTGTTGGATCGCCGGGCGGAAGCGCTCAGGATGACGTGGCGCCCATAACAGCAGCAGATCGGGCCAGCGCTGACGCAGACGCCGGTGCATGGCGATGACCGAGGCCTCTTCTTCTGGATGGGTACTGGCTGCGATCCAGACCAAACGCGCCCCCAGACCGACACGCAGTGCGCGCGCCAGTGCTTCGGCATCAGGATCCTCGGCCACGTCGTATTTCAAGTTTCCGGTTACCGCTGGCGTCGGCGCGCCCAGGCGCTCAAACCGATCGGCATCATCCTGCGATTGCGCCAGCACCGCACGCACGCTGCGCAGCGCACGACGCAACAGCGGCTGCACGAAGCGGTAACCGCGCAGGCTGCGTTCGGACAAACGCGCGTTGACGATATAAGTCGGCACGCCGGTTTCGCGCAGGCCAAATAACAGATTGGGCCATAGCTCGGTTTCCATGATCAGCGCGATACGCGGGCGAAAATGCACCAGGAACCGCCGCACCATGCCGGGCAAGTCGTACGGCAGATAGACGTGCAACACGCGTTCGCCCCACAGCGCGCGCACCCGCACTGACCCTGTCGGTGTGATCGTGGTAATCAGCAACCGTGCTTGTGACTGGCGCGCCAACAACGCATTCACCAGTGGCAGCGCGGCATTGACTTCTCCCACCGATACCGCATGCACCCAGATGGTCGGTCCTGGCGGCGCTTCGCGATAAGCCGCGTAGCGCTCATTCCAACGCTGGAAGTATTCGGTCTGACGGAACCCACGCCAGATCAGGTGATACACGGTGACCGGCGCCAATAAGTACAACGCGGCCGAGTACAGACCGCGCAACACGTTTTCACTCATCGCCCCGCGCATTGGTCAAGCATAGCGGAGCCAGGCTCGATACGATGCGATCACTTGGCCAGCAGGACCAACCCCGATCGCTTTCAGCAAGGGCCGGTTCAGTGCTGCGCCACGCGTGTGCCTGCGCAACGACTTGTCGGCAGGTCGCGCCTTACAATCTGTCCATGACTGGCAACGCTGCGCAATCGTGCCGAATACTGGCGCCACGCCAATGGCCATCCTGGATTGGAATCGGGACGATGGCGCTGATGGCGCGTCTGCCCTGGGCATTGCAGCGCGTTATAGGCCGCATCATTGGTGCGACATTGCCGGTGGTGTTGCGCGAACGCAGACGGATCGCCGCGCGTAATCTGGAATTGTGCTTTCCGCAACTGGATCCTGTGGCAAGGGCGCGTCTGCTCCGGGCACATTTCGCCGCGCTAGGCATCGGATTATTCGAATTTTCCCGCGCGTGGTGGGGCGGCGTCGAACCATTGCGGCGAGGGATTACCATCGAAGGGCTGGAGCACGTGAACGCAGCGCAGGCCGCCGGGCGCGGAGTGATCGTGATCTCCGGGCACTTCACCACGCTGGAAATCTGCGGCCGCCTGCTCTGCGACTGGTTGCCGCTGGCCGGAATGTATCGACCGCATGCGCAGCCGGCGATGGAATGGGCGGTTCTGCGCGGTCGGCGCCGCTACGCCAGCGCGATGTTCACCCGTGACGAACTGCGTCCTGCGCTCAAACATCTGCGCGAGGGCGGTCTGCTGTGGTTCGCACCGGATCAAGACAGCCGGCGCGGGCAGAATGTGTTCGTGCCGTTTTTCGGTCATCCTGCCAACAGTCTGGTGTCCACTCACCAACTGGCCAAGCTCTCCGGCGCAGCGGTGGTTGCCTTTACCCACGCCCGGCGCGCGGATGGCACCTACGCACTGCGACTGTCGCCGGTATTTGACGACTTTCCCTCTGCTGACGCCACTCACGACACTGCGCGGGTGATCGCGGCAATCGAAACCATGGTGCGCGCGGCACCCGAGCAATATCTGTGGATCCACCGCCGGTTCAAGCGCCAGCCCGATCGCGAAGCGACGCTTTACCGATAGCGCCCCCGCTTCTGATAACGCAACTTCTGATAACGCAGATTCTGATAACTAGCTTCTGACAACGCATCGGACCTGTGCATGCGTCACGCGCCTTCATGCGCCACACCCATGCGTCTGGGCCATGGCAGGCTGCGATGTTGCGCTTGGTGATCAATACAACGCGGGCTCGCCTGCTGGTCGGGTTTTGAAGCGCCGATGGACCCATAAATACTGCTCGGGATGTTCGCGCACCACCGCTTCCAGCTCGCGCATATAGTGCGCCGCATCTGCAACCGGATCGCCAGATGGCCAGGCCTCCCAGGCCGGCTCGATCCGAATCCGGTAGCGGCCATCTGCACCACGATGACACCAGGTCGGCAGCACCACCGCACCGGCGCGTTCTGCCAGTTCAGGGGTGATGACCAGGGTAGAGGCCTGCACGCCAAAAAACGGTACGAACGCATTTTGATAGTTGAAGTTTTGATCAGCCGAGTAGGCGACGATCCCGCCGCGCGCGAGCTTGCGCATCAGTCCACGGGTATCTTTTTTTGCGATCACATCGGCGAATACGCGTCTGCGCGCGCCGTCGAGTAGGCGCTCCAAACACGGATCATTATTGCTGCGCGCGAGGATGCTGACCCGTTCGCCCAGCGCCTCGGCGATGAACCGCGCACACAGTTCCGAGTACGGAAAATGTCCGCTGAGCAGCAACACGCCGCGCCCGGCAGCGCGCGCAACGCGCAATCGGTCCAGGCCTTCTATTTCAGCCAAGCCTTGCAGAGTGCGCGCAGGTGCATACCAACCGCGGATCAGTTCCAACGCACCGGTCACGGTGGCGCGCACATTGGCGCGCAGCAAGGCGCGCCGCGCGGCGGCATCATCCTCGGGAAAACACAGGTCGATGTTGATCATGGCATAGTGGCGGCGTTTGCCGAGCAGTGGCCACAACAGCCAGGTCAGCACAGCACCAAGTCCGAGCAGCAACGGCTGCGGCAGGCGCGCCAGGCAGGCCGCGCAGGCATTCGCCAGTGCGATGAACCAACAGCGCGGCACGGGGCTGCCAGCGTTTGCCTTACTCATCACCACGCGCGAGCAGACTGCCGGCGTACAGCGCCGCCAGCAGCAAGGTCAGGCCGCCCCAGAAGGTGGAATAAAACGCCAGATGAGTATTGAGCGGAAATACCGTCACCACCAAAGACAACATCGCAGGACGCGCGCGCTCGCGCGCTGCATTGCCGGCGTAACGCCAGGCGCGCCAAGCCATCGCCGCTCCAGCCAGCCACAGCAGCAGACCGATCGCACCGGTTTCGCTCAATATTTCCAGCATGATCTGATGCGCATGCAGCGCCGGCCCCGCGCCCCATTCGGCCACTTGGCCGCGCTGGGGATCGCACGCAGGAAACGCTTCCCGGAAACCACGGACGCCGACGCCGTTGATCGGATGCGCCTGCACCATGCACAGCGCTGCGCCCCAGATGCGCGCACGACCGGATAGCGCGACGTCCACACCCTCCTGATCCACCGCCGTGGCCTGCATCGTGCGATCGATGCGCTGCTGTACCTGCGGCGACAACTGGATCAACAGCGTCACCACCACCACTCCAGTGGCGAACACCGCCAGCAGTTTTTTCCAGCCAAGCTCGCGCCAGCCTGAGAACAGCAGCACCAGCGCGAAGGTGATCCACGATGCGCGTGAACCGGCCAGTATCACCACCACACCAATGGCGACAGCGGCCGCACTCCACCCCAACAAGCCAAAGCGCCGAGTGGTCGCGTACAGGGCAAACGGCGACAGGCTGGCAAGAACCAGGCCGAGTTTGAGATTGCACGGACCCAGGATGCCACTGAGCCGGTCGGCCACCAGATCCTGCACAGAACACATGCCGCGATCGCTGATCATGTATTTGATTTGATCGATGGCAAAAAATAGTGGGCTGGTGCCAAACGCCGCCTGGATCAGCGCATCCAACGTCCACACACCGACAATGATTCCTAGCCCGGTGAACGTGATCCGACGTGCCTGGTCATGCGCCACCGCCGCCGCAACCAGCCACAAAAACGCCAGATAACGCAGATCGACGAGCGATTCGCGCAGTGCGCGCGTGCGATCGATCGCATCGAAGGCCGACAACATTTCCGGCAACCAATAGGCGAAAAACAGCACGCTGGTCAACGCCCAGGCGGGGCCGCTGAGCATTTGAATGCCGCCGCGGAAGCGCACGGAAGCCAGACGGATGATCGCCACCAGTGCACCCAGCACCATCACCGCCTCTGCATAGCCAGGGGCTGGCCACAAGGCTACGAACGCCAGCACCCAGGCCGGTGCCCAGCGCCAACCGTAGATGCGCTGCTCAGATGCAGGACTGGAGGAAAGTGTCGACAAGGTTCTAGGGCCTGTTGACCAGTTCGGAATACACCGCAAGCGTGGCGCGCTGCATTGCCTGCAGCGTGTAGGGGATGGTAGCCGGTGGCGACGGCGGATGCTGGAGCAAGGTCACCGCCGTACGCACTAACGCCTTGGCGTCAAACGGTGCCACCGCACCGGCTGGGTAGAGTTCGCAGAGCAATTCGCCGACCCCCCCATGCGCCCAGCCCAGCACCGGGCGGCCAATCGCCAGTGCTTCGAGCACGGTGCGACCAAACGCCTCAGGCTTGCGCGAAAGCTGCAACACCAGATCGCTGGCGGCGTAGGCCTGGGCGATTGCGGAAGTGGGGGCAGTGATCGCCAGCGCCTGGGCGCAGCCCGTTTGCACAGCCTGCGCTTCGAGTTCGGCGATGTAGCGCATGCGCGTGGGCTCACGTGCGCCCGGCATCCACAGCCGCGCATCCATTCCTGCTCGGCGCAGTTCGCCCAGCAGCATCAGCGCATCGTGATGCCCTTTCAACCGGGTCCCACGACCCGGCAACAGCAGCAGCGGCCCGCTGCCGCCCAGTTGCTGATGCAATGCCGCCACCGCAGCACGCGCATCGGGATCTGCACGACAGGGTCGATCCAAATCCGCACGGATCGCGCCGATGCCGGCACCGGTCAGCCGATGCGGGTCAGGCGGAAATGATGCCAAATCGATCCCGCGCGGGATCACCAGCAGACGCGCAGGATCCGTGTCTGGATAGTGTTTGCACACATGGTCGCGCACCGGTTCGGACACGCAAATCACGCGCTCTCCACGCACCATGATCTGGCTATAACGCGAAGGAGAGTTCAGGCCATGCACCGTGGTGACGAAGTGCGCGCGCTGCGTCGCAGGCAACCCGCGCAGCGCCCACCACCCCAACCAGGCCGGCAAGCGCGAGCGCGCATGCACGATGTCGGCGCCGGTATCGGTCAACACACGCCGCAACGCGGGTATGTTGCGCAAGGTCCAAGGTGACTTGCTGGCGATATCTAAACGCACATGCTGCGCGCCGCAGTCCAACAAGCTCGGCACCAACCGACCGCCGGCGGAGACCACCACCGCACGATGCCCAGCCGCAACCAGCGCCTGCGCGATTTCCACGGTGGAGCGCTCGACGCCGCCGGAATGCAGCGCAGGCAACAATTGCACGACGGTCAGCGGACGCGTCATGCCGGACGTAGGACGTCAATCCACCAGCACGAAATGCGCACCGCAGTAGGGGCAATCGGTCTGTCCGCCATCGCCTTCGATCGGCAGATAAACGCGCGGATGCGAATTCCATAACGCCATCGACGGCAACGGGCAGCTCAGCGGAAGGTCGGCACGATGCACTTCATACTGCTTGCTGGCATTGGCCTGGATGGGAGCCTGCACGTCGGTCATGGCACGGTGTCGCGTGGAGGGGGCTGCGTAGTTTACCCGCTGCCGCAACGGGATCATCACCTGCACTCGCGCACTGCTGGCCGGATCTTTAGGGTCAGGCCCTAGCGCGGCAAATCGAATATCAGCACCTCGCTAACTTCGCTGGTGCCGCCTAACACTAGCCCGCTGGATTCGTCGATAAAACCCCGCGCGTCACCCGCCACCAGATTGGATCCTGCCAACGCGACTGTGCCACGGGCGATGTGCAGCCAATA
>Ga0153982_1000150_pt1 | contig 18805 bp, 18 predicted proteins | sample TSGA066MetaG_FD_104743 | JGI IMG/M metagenome (GOLD analysis project Ga0153982, IMG submission 104743) | Attine ant fungus gardens microbial communities from Georgia, USA - TSGA066 MetaG | ecosystem: Host-associated > Fungi > Mycelium > Unclassified | place: USA: Georgia, Alexander Wildlife...
AATATAATAACATTATTTGATTTTGGGAAAATATATTTTTATAAGTAGATTGAATAAATAAAGCGATAAAAGATATAAAAATAAGGAGCCTTTAAGCTCCCTAAATTATAATTTTCTTTCTAAATAAATCATATCTATGCACTGAATTCCATTATCAAAAATTTTCTCCTCATAATTATCTATAAAAAAGTTTTTTATTCTGTGAGATATTTTAAATTCACACTTTTCATAAAATTCTATTCCATTATCAGCAGTTCCTACTAATATAGAAGTATATTTGCCTTTGTAGTAGTCACATATGAGATTGATAAATTTTCTTCCATAGCCTTTCTTGTGAATATCTTCATAAATAGCTATGTTTTTTATTTCACATCTGTGTTTATCTATTTCAGTGACAGCGCATTGCCCTAAAACTTTTTCATTTTCAATAAGAGAGAAAACTTCACAATCATTGATGTATTTATCTATAGCTTTTTCTTCTGGATCAGCCAATAACAGCAAATCAATATACTTTTTCTTATTGTCTGTGAGCTTTTCTAATTGTAGCATTATACACCACCTAAGCAGAAATTATTATTGATTATATACATATTAAATCAGACTTTTTCTTTTAAAATCAGTCATAGTATGACCAAGTTTTTCTATCATTTCTTCAACAGTATTCTTTTTATCTACAATAGCTTTAAGTTCTGTATCACTCATACCTACAAGCTGTACAAATTGTAATAGTCCATTAGGAGTATTTATTTCTCCAACTTCATCTGGAACAGTTACAAAACCTGTAATATTAGATATTGATTTAGAATCCATACCTGTTTTCTGACCAGTATAAATATATTCAAAAGGCAGAAATATATCTCCATTTTCAAAAGTTATTCTTCCAAGAGTTTGTAAAATTCCACATATGCAGTTTAATTCTTCTTCAGTATTTTTTAGAGAAGATTTTTTTAATTTTAATGTAAGTTCAAACCCATAACCACTGTAATCAAAGTCTTCAGATTCTTTATCATACAGTTCAGAAAGTCCATAAGTGACAAAATGATAGTAATCTCCTCCATCATAGACACTAATACCATCTAAAGGATCTTCTCCTCCTAGACGCCAAGAGATTATAGGGGCATAGTGAAGGGGATCAGTCTGCTCAGGATAAAGTTTTTCAAAGGCTCTAGTAATAGCGTCCCATCCAGAAGTCTCTATATATTCTTTTTTCATTTTCTTCCCTCCTGTAAAAATCTATATTAAATAGTTTTTTCAATATTTTGGTTATTCTACCAAAGTATACCATGTATACTGTGTTTGAGCAAAATATTTATTACCATTTTATTATCAAAGGTATATCAGGTCTGAAATCTTTTTCTTTTTTGTATATCCAGTTATCAAAAGTAAGTTTCAGATAATTTTCATTGTCTTTTATTAAAAGAAGATTATCTATATTATTTATTATTTTGGCTGCTTCAGAAAACTCATTTTTCTGGTTAATATGTACTTCTATACTAGTTACTTCTTTCAGTGGAAGTTTATGTTTCATATTTTCTTTCTTTTCAGCAGGATATTTATCTTGCCTTCCAACAAAAGAAAGATAGAAAAACATAGGTTCACTTAGAGGTGTACCATCAGCAACCTGTATTTTTAAAAAATCAGGAAGGTATAGAGGATGATAGTCCCAAACAGGAAATAAAACTTTTTCATTTTTTTCACTTGTAGGTCTAAATCCAATTCCAAAAGGAGATACATCAATATCACTTTTACTGCACCTTTCAAAAAGTCTCATAGGTTTAGTAAGATTACTTTTTATTTCATCTAAATTTTCCATCCATAATAATTCAAGCATAAAATTGTGAAAGAAGAATCTTCTATTAGCAGTTCCTTGTCCAAGATGAATATTTGAAGTTCCTTCTGTCAAACCAAATTCTTTTAATAATTCACCAGCAGGTGCTTTATAGTCAGTACAGATATAGATATGATCAACTTCCATACTATCATCCCCTTATTTTACTTCAGCATTTAAATCTGTTATCATTTTACTGTTGAGAGCTTCTCTTGTAAAATCTTCTATAAATGGTCCCACTATATATGAATGATCTCCTAAGGTAACAACTCCACTAAAAAGAATTTTGTCTTTCCAATGAGTACTTCCCTCAACAAAAAATCTATAAGTTCCATCAGGAACAGGATTTTCATTCTGATCAGTACAGTCCCAAAGATATGTAAGAGAACTGCTTTTAGGAGTAGCTCCAGATATAGAATCTATTTTTTCTTTAGAATAATTTTTTACATTTGAACGTTCTACCCAAGTTGAAAGAGCTTCTTTTCTCTTTGAATAACCATCAACAGCAGTAAATCTTGTAACAAAAATATTTTTTATCAACTCTCCATTTTCATTTTCGATCCATATAGCAAATTGATTTGAAGCAAGTTTAAATTGTTTTTCATACTTAAAGGAGATAAGAACTTTTCTTGGATAAATATCTTCAGAAAAAATATTAGTAAAAATAAATAAAAAAGCTAATATGAAAAACAGTTTTAAATTCATGAGACTCTCCTTTTTATACGAATATTGTTAATTGCATATTAAAGTATATACTGTATAAAAATATTTTACAAACTATTTTTTAATAAAAAAATGTCCCATAAACTATGAGACATTTCTCTTGTTAAAATTAAATAAATTATTTATTTTTTATCATAATATCAAGGATGACATCATCAGTTATTTTCATACCAACCTGTCCAAGAGTTCCTACATTTTTAATAGTAGCTTCAACATTTCTTCCAACAATTCCTTCACCAAATTCAAATTTTCTATTTTTGCTTGAAGCATAATAACCATCAAATGCAGCAGCCACACCACTTGCTATTTTAGTAGCACAAGAACTTTTTGCTCCATCACATACTACTCCAGAAAGAGTTGCAAGAGTTGTTTCAATAGCAGAATCTATTTGAGCTGGAGAGAATCCAGAAAGGAAAGATATAGCTCCTGCTACACCTCCACTTGCACATACAGCTCCACAATAAGCAGATAACCTTCCTATATTGCTTTTAATATGTATAGTTGTCATGTGAGAGAAGAAAAGCCCTCTGATTAATTGCTCATATGGGATATTTTTCATTTCACAGAATTTTATAACAGGAAGAGAACAAGTCATTCCTTGATTTCCACTTCCACTTGTAGTCATAACAGGAAGAGAACAACCATTCATTCTTGCATCGCTTCCAGCACTGGCAAAACTTGCCATATTGTTTCTTAAATCATTTCCATAAACTCCCTCTTCCATACCATCTTTCATTAATTTACCAATAGAAAGACCATAATAGTTAGAAAGACCCTCTTTAGCTATTGCAGTATTGTAATCTATAACCTGTTTAAAGATAGGCTCTATAAGAGAAAATTCAATATTTTTAGCCAGATCATGGATAAGTTCTACACTAAGAAAAGTTCTGTCAGTCATAACATCTGCTGATGTACAGTCATCACAAAGACAGCCTTTTATCTCTTCTCCATTTTTTATAATTCTTGTGATATTAGTGTGGTAATTTTGAATTTCAACAGAAGCAGAATCATTTCCACAAGTACCTTCTAATCTAATATAAAGTTTTACATCACTATCATTAAGGAAAACATTTATTCTGTTTTCGTTAAGATATTTTTGAACTTCAGGAAGACGAGTAGTATCAACATAAGAAATTACCATCAGTTCTCTTTCACATTGGCCTAAGATTGCTCCCATAGCTACAGATGCTTCTATTCCTACCATACCATTAGAATTGGGGATTTTTACACTTTTAACGTTTTTAATTATATTTCCAGAAAGATAAGCATCTATTTTTTCAGGTACATTTCCTAATACACTTGTAAGTTTGCTTGCTGCATAAGCTATTGCTATTGGCTCAGTACAACCTTCAGCAGGAACTATTTCCTCTGCCAGAATACTCATTATTTTTTCAATTGTTTTTTCCATGATCTTTTTCCTCCCATGATAATTTAAAATTTAATTAAAACAATATATTCTAAGTTTAAAATTTATACATATTTAATTTTTCTACCTATTTTAATTTAGGCAGACTTTTCTCACTATTATAATAAGCAAAAATTATGCCAATAAAAAAATCTCTCAATCAGTAATATAGCTGTTAAATGAGAGATTTTTATTTTTTTCAAAATGAAAAAATTTTCAAAATGAAAATAAAACATATATAATTTTTTCAAAATGAAAAAAGTTGTGATAAAAATTTAATGAGTTCAGAGATTTTAGTTCAAGGTTTTATATGATAAAATTGAAATTTAAAATAAAAATTCAAAAAATACCTTTAACTTTTTTTACACTATAAATTTTATCTATTAGTTTCAAATGAAATTGTTATTAATCAGTATATATAGAGCAAAAAAAAACCACTTGTTAAGTGAAAAAAATGATGATATAAATTGATTAAAATTAAAGGTATTTAATTTGGGGGACTCATGAGAAAAGACAAAAGTAATATCATTTACAAAAAAATTAAGAGAGATATTTTAAAAGGTGAGTTAAAAAGTGGAGATGTTATTCCTTCGGAAAGAGAATTGATGCAGATATTTAATATGAGCAGAACACCTATTCGAAAAGCCTTAGATGAATTGGAAAGAGAAAATCTAATTATTAGAAGAATAGGGGATGGAACATATGTCAATATCCCAATATTAGATCAAGTAATAAATAAATTTTACAGTTTTACTGAAGAAATGAAGAAAAGAGGAAAGACACCTACAGGGAAAGTAGTTAATTTTGAAGAAAAAGAAGATGATATTTATGGAATTTACAGTGAGAGAACACAAGTTTATGAAATTGAAAGAATTAAATATGCTGATGAAGAACCTCTAATGTATAGCCAAACAATAATACCCAAAAGAATAGTTGCAGATCTCACAAAAGAAATATTGGAAAAAAAACCTCTTTATGAAATATTGAGAGAAAAATGTGACTTTAGATTTTTGAAAGCTGAACAGAAAATAAAACCTTGTTTAGTCAATAAAATAGAAGCTGAATATTTAAATGTTCCAGAAGGAAGTCTAGGAATTCTCATAGAAAGAAAACTTTTTATGGGAAAAGATATAGTTGAGTATTCCAAAGGAATAGTGAGAGGAGACAGATTTGAATTTACAATAAAATATAATATGGAAGAGGAGGATCAATAAAATGGCAGAGCCAAATATAGTACTGACAAGAGTAGACAACAGATTAGTTCATGGGCAGGTAGTAACAGCTTGGATTCAGCATGCAGGGGCAAATCTTATAATAGTTCCTCATGATGAGATAGCAGAAAATAAAACAAGACAGGGGTTAATGAATCTTGCAGTTCCTACTGGAACACAGATTAGATACTTCTCTATTCAAAAAACATGTGATGTTATACATAAAGCTGCACCAAGACAACTAATAGCTTTGATAGTGGAAACTCCACAAGATGTTCTCAAATTAGTAAAAGGGGGAGTGCCAATAAAGGTATTGAATATAGGAAATATGCATATGGCAGCAGGAAAGAAGCAGATTACAAAAGCAATATGTGTAGATGAAGATGATATAAATACTTTTAAGGAACTTAGAAAACTAGGCGTTATTATTGAAGCTCAGAGAGTACCAAATGAGCAAAAAGAAGATATATTTAAATACATAGACTAGGAGAAAAATTATGAAGGGAATTATAGTTACTGGACATGGGAATTTTGCCTCTGGAATAGAAAGCACAATGAGATTAATTATGGGCGAACAAGAAAAAATTGTATTTATAGATTTTAAAGAAGGAATGACAAATATAGAATTTTCTGAAAATATAGAAAAAGTAGTAAAAGAAATTGGAGAAGAGGGAGTTTTAATTTTTACAGATATATTGGGAGGAACTCCATTTAATGAAGCTGCAATGATTTCAACAAAATATAGTAATGTTCATGTTTTTGCAGGATTAAATATGGCTATGTTATTCGAAGCACTAGATTGCAGAGAAGATAAAATAGATATTGATAGAATATTGGAAGAAAGTAAAAATGGAATGGGAATTTTTAAGATAGTTGAAGAATTATCTGAGGAAAGTGATAGTGATGGAATATAAGAAAAAGCCAAATATTCTTTTGATAATGACAGATCAACAGAGATTTGATACATTGAAATGTTATGGAAATGATGTTATAGAGACACCTTGTTTAGACTGGTTAGCTGAGGAAGGAACTGTTTTCACCAAAGCTTATACTCCATCACCATCATGTGTTCCTGCAAGAGCTTCTCTTATTACAGGAAAAAAACCATGGAAAACAGGAATTTTGGGGATGGGAGGAAATCAATTAGAAATGGGGGTAAACTTTGAAACTACTATTCCAGGCTGTTTATCAAAATTAAACTATCTTACAGTAGGCATAGGAAAAATGCATTTTTATCCTCAAAGATCGCTTAATGGCTTCCATCAAACTATTTTGGATGAATCTGGAAGAATAAAAGATCCAGATTTCACTTCAGATTACAAAGAATGGTTTGATAATAATAAACCAGCAGAAGTAGGAATAATTGACCATGGAATAGATTGGAATGGTTGGGGGGCAAGACCATACCATCTTCCAGAATATTTACATGCCACTAACTGGACAGTAAATGAGGGAATAAAATTTTTGAAAAAGAAAGATCCCAGCAAACCATTTTTCTTAAAGCTTTCTTTTGCAAGACCTCACTCTCCTTATGACCCACCTGAATTTTATTTTAATATGTATACTGATAAGGAGTTGCCTAAACCAGTAATGGGAGAATGGGTAGAAGAATGCGAACAAAAAGTTACTACTCTTGATGCATGGAATAGAAAACTAAGTGATGAGGAGTTAAAAAAAGCAAAATCAGGATATTATGGAAGCATTACTCATATAGATACTCAAATAGGAAGATTTTTATTTGCATTAAAAAGAGAAAAACTTTTAGATGATACTCTAATAATATTTACTTCAGATCATGGAGATATGCTAGGAGATCATAATTTATTGAGAAAGACATATGCTTTTGAAGGCTCAGCTCATATCCCTATGCTAGTTGTACTTCCTAAAAATATGAGAAATTCTATAAAAAATAAAAAAGTAAATATTCCAGTTCAGCTGCAAGATATTTTTCCAACAATATTAGATATTTTAGGAGAAAGTATTCCAAAAGATATTGATGGAAAATCTATGTTCAGCTTGATTAAAGGAGAAGAAATAGAAAGAAAGTATGTACATGGAGAACATTCAACTTGTTACTCTGAAAATCATGAGATGCAATACATTGTTTCAGAAGATTATAAATATATATGGTATCCAAGAAGAGAAAAGAATGAGGAACAATTATTTGATTTAAAAAATGATCCCTATGAATTAAAAGATTTATCAAAGAATGATAGCTATAAATCAATAATGGAAAAAATGAGAGGATACATGATAAATGAATTATCGGAAAGAGGAGAGGAAGTAGTTAAAGATGGAAAGCTTATTTCTCAAAAAGGAAAGCCATATATGATATCACCTTTTTATAAAAAGAGATTGGAAAGTTATGGTTGGGATTGGACTAAATATGGTAATTTTAAAAAGGGAACTTTAGAAACAGTAAAATAGAATTGAAGGAGGAAAGATGAGCTTATTACAAATGATTCTAATTGCTGCATTAGCAGGATTAGGAGGAATAGATTTATTTAATATGAAGATACACTTTCATAGACCATTGGTAAGTGGTGCTATAGTAGGTTTGATATTGGGAGATCTTCAGACAGGGCTTATAGCAGGAGCTATGTTTGAACTTATATGGCTTGGAGCGGTTCCTGTTGGGGGAGCACAACCACCAAATGTAGTAGTAGGTGGAATAATAGGAACTACATTTGCTATAATTACAAAGGAAGAACCAACAACAGCTATTGGGGTAGCAATGCCAGTGGCAATAGCAATGCAAGCAGCTATTACATTCTTATTAACAGCCTTTTCAGGATTTATGCATAAAGCAGATAAATTTGCTGAAGAAGGGAATGATAGAGGGATAGCTAATATAAACTATTTATGTTTATTCATTTTGTTTATGTTCTACTTTATTCTTACTTTTATACCAATATATTTTGGAGCAGAGGTTTCTCAAGTAATAGTAGATTCACTTCCAAAATGGATCTTAAAAGGTCTTGGAATAGCAGGAGGATTGATGCCAGCAGTAGGATTTGCTATGCTTTTAAAAACTATGTTTAGAAAAGATTTATTAATATTCTTAATAACAGGTTTTGTATTTGTTACTTTCTTAAAGCTTCCCATAATAGCTTTAGCAACATTGGGAATATGTTTTGTGATATATGATTATAGAATAACTAAAAATCAACATGCAGTTCCCACAACTGCAGCTGAAGAGGAGGGTGATTTTGAAGATGGCATTTAATAAAGGAGCAGATATAACAGAAAGAAAATTAACTGACAAAGATCTTACTAGAATGGCATGGAGATCATTTTTTCTTCAGGCATCATTTAATTATGAAAGAATGCAGGGGGGAGGGTTCCTTTTTGGAATGCTGCCAGCATTAAAAAAAGTATGCACTACAAAAGAAAAATTTAGTGCAGCAATGAAAAGACATTTGGAATTCTTTAATATAAATCCATATTTTGCATCATTTATGATGGGACTTGTGTTAGCATTAGAGGAAAAAGAAGAAGATCCAAATCTTATAAGAAGTACAAAAATTGCTCTTATGGGACCTTTGGGTGGAATAGGTGATGTGCTATTTCACTTTTCACTTCTTCCAATTGCTGCAAGTATTGGAGCTTCTCTATCAATGGAAGGAAATGTACTAGGGCCATTTGTCTTATTAATTGTATTTAATGTCTGCCAGTTTTTTGTGAGATTTAATCTTGGAAAATATTCCTATAAACTTGGTTTAGGAGCTATAGATAAATTAACAACAGGGACAAAAGATATAGAAAAAGCTATGTCTATTTTAGGAATTTTTGTTTCAGGTGGTTTAATTGCATCATATGTTAGACTTTCATTACCGTTTATATTTAAAATGGGAGAAAAAGCTTTAAATATTCAAACTGATGTTATAGATAAATTATGTCCAAATATACTTCCATTAATGTATACATTTCTAATGTTTTGGATGTTGAACAAGAAATATAAACCTATTACACTTATATTGACAACTATAGGTATAGGATTAATATTAGGGTTATTTTCATAAAAATTTAAAATAAAATAGGGGTGTTATTATGAAAAAATTAGTTATTTTGGGGGCAATACTATGTTCACTTGTTTTAACTGCTGAAGAGAAAAAGCCTACTACTTTTGAAGTCCTAGTTCCTACAAAAGAAGGAACTGTAGACAGAGAGTTAAAAGGAAAAGAACAGCTTGAATTAACAGTTGCTTCATATAATATAGCTGCTTCTCGTGTATCTTCACCAGAAGAAATAGGAAAAGCGATAAAAGCAATGAAAGCTGATTTTGTAGCTTTAGCAGAAGTCGATATTAATACAGAACGTAGTGGTCATAAAGATCAACTGGCTATTATAGCAAAGGAAACTAAAATGTATCCAGTGTTTGGAAAAGCTATAGATTTTGAAGGTGGGGAATTTGGGCCAGCGTTATTATCTAAATATCCTGTAAAAAAATCACAAAACTTTTTATTGCCAGTTCCAGGAGATGGGCGTCAACATGTACTGATAGTTGCAGAGGTAGAAATACCTAATTTTCCAGAACCAGTATTATTTATGGCTGTTCATTTAGATTATAAAGAAGATCCAGCAGTAAGAATAAAGCAGATTAGAGAAATTAACAATGTAACTATTGCCAGTATTAAAACAGATTTTCCAAGTATAGAATCTAGAATAAAAATACTTGCTGGAGATTTTAATGAAGTGGATGGAACACCTGTAATGAATGAATTATATCGTTATTGGAATAGTGTTTTAGATAAAGAAGCAGATAATCGTACTTGGCCAGCTATTAATCCTGCTATTGCTATTGATCATATTTTAACTTATAAAGGACAGAAATGGGCTGTAGAAGAGGTAATAATTCCAAATAAAAATAAAAATTGGAATGGAATAAATTGGGCAGCAGTAAGTGATCATGTACCAGTTGTTGCAAGAATTCGTTTACTGGAACAATAGAAATAAAATGAAATGACCAAGAGCTTTTATAGCTCTTGGCCGTTTTTTAAATAAAAAGCTCCAGAATTTTTATATAATCCTAAGAGCTTATTTTTATTTATAATTTTTATACTATCTTAGTTGTCCAGTCTTCTACATTCCATACATCAGTAATTACATCCATATAAAAATCAGGCTCATGACTTACTAAAAGTACAGTTCCTTTGAATTCTTTTATAGCTTTTTTCAATTCCTCTTTAGCATCTATATCCAGGTGATTAGTAGGCTCATCCATTACCAATAGATTTATATCTCTAAGCATAAGCTTGCATATACGTACTTTTGCATTTTCTCCTCCAGAGAGAACCTGCATCTGGCTTGTAATATGATCAGTAGTCAGTCCGCATCTGGCAAGAGCTGCTCTTACTTCCCTATTTGTCATACTTGGATATTCATTCCATATTTCATCTAAAGCAGTAACATTACTCGATTCTTCCTCTTGTTCAAAATATCCTATTTCAAGGAATTGTCCGTGTTCAACTTCTCCAGATACTGGCTTTATAATACCAAGAAGTGTTTTTAATAGAGTAGATTTTCCCAGTCCATTAACTCCTTTTATAGCTATTTTTTGGTTACGCTCTACTGTAAAATTTAGAGGTTTTGTCAAAGGTTCATCATAACCTATTACAAGATTTACAGCAGTAATAACCTCACGGCTCGGAGTACGAGCAGGTAAAAATTCAAATGAAGGTTTTATTTTTTCTTTAGCTATTTCAATTATATCCATTTTATCTAATTTTTTCTGACGATCTTTTGCCAGATTTGTAGTAGCTACCCGAGCTTTATTTCGTGCAATAAAATCTTTAAGATGAGCTATTTCTTTCTGCTGTTTTTTAAATGCTTGCTCTATCTGTCTTTTTTTCAATTCATACATTTCTCTGAATTGATAATAATCTCCAGAATAACGAGTTAGTATAGCATTTTCAACATGATATATTACATTTACAACATCATTTAAAAATGGAATATCATGAGAAACAAGAATAAAAGCATTTTCGTAGTTTTGAAGAAAGTTTTTTAACCAGATAATATGATTTTCATCTAGGAAATTGGTAGGCTCATCCAATATCAATATCATTGGATTTTCCAATAAAACTTTAGCAAGAAGTATTTTTGCTCTCTGTCCACCAGACAACTCAGAAACATCACGATCAAGACCAATATCAACAAGTCCAAGACCGCTTGCATATTCTTCTATTTTAGAGTCCAATGAGTAAAAATCCCCACTTTCCAATATACTTTGAATTTCTCCTGCATCTTCTATGAGAGCTTCCATCTCTTCAGGAGTACAGTCAGTCATCTTATCATATGCAGCTAACATTTCTTTTTCTAGTTCATACATATGAGAAAAGGCTGAACGAAGAATATCACGAATAGTTTTACCTTTTTCAAGAGTGCTGTATTGATCAAGATATCCAGTTGTAATATGGTTACACCAAGTTATTTTTCCCTCATCAGGAAGAAGTTTTCCAGTGATTATATTTAAAAAAGTAGTTTTTCCCTCTCCATTGGCTCCTACCAGTCCAATATGCTCTCCCTTTAGAAGACGAAAAGAGGCATCTTCAAGGATTTTTCTTGATCCAAATCCATGACTAACATTGCTTACATCTAAGATACTCATAAAAGTTAACTTCTCCTTTATATATAAATTTTTTATTTTTAATATCAATATTATTAGTATATCAGAAAAAATATATTTGACATAGAGAAAATTATATAAGAAATTATTTTTTCAAAAAAAACTCTGGTATTTTAAACCAGAGTTAAGGATGATTTCATTAAATGTTAAAAACTATAAGTTAATTGAAAATTTCCACTTAAACCTTTATTCTTTCCAAAGTAACCTTTAGCTCCAAGTTCAATTATTAATGGAGAAACTGGAGAAACTGGAGAAACTTTTATTCCTATTTCTGTAATTCCAGAATTACCTTTTATAGAAGGAGTATCAGTACTTATATCATAAATTTTATATTTGCTTTCTCCATCAAACTCATATTCCCAAGTTATTCCTCCATAAGAAGATATTAAATTATTGTTTTTATGGTTAAAACGAGTTCCTACTTGAATACGACTTGAATCAATATTATTAAAGTCTATATTTTCAGCAAAAATTTCTTTATTGATTCTTCTTTGGTGCATATAAAGATACTTTCCATAGATGTTAGCAGAGGTATTTCCATTGATACTGATTATTTTTCCCACTTCTAAATTTAATCCATAATAATGATTAGAAATATTAAAATTTTTATTATCTTCATCTTCAATATTTAATCCGTCAAAATTATTTTTCAATCTTCCTAGATGAACACTTCCTTCACTATAGAAATTATTTTTAGCTTTATAATTTGCTATAAAACCACCACCATCATAAGATGCTTTTCCACTTCCATGAGAAGTTTTGTAATTACCAGTACCATTTTCATAAAATATCCCTATTAAAATTTTTTCTTTTCCTATAGGAATGCTTTTAGCAAGACCAGCTATAAGGTTAAAACTGTCCATATTTTTAATGGAATTGATATTATAATGAGAATTATTCCCAGAAATAGCTGCAAAAGAATATAATTGGATTTCATCATTTATTTCTATTGACTTTAGTCCTTTGTCTGCTAAAAGATTGCTGCCTTGATTTAAAAGATTTAATCCTGCAATTTGGCTTTCTCCTAGAGCAAAGACATTAGAAGAAAGACTTCTGTTTTTAACTGTAAGTTTTATTTCATCAGAAGAAGTTGTATCTTGTTCAAAACTATATATTAAAAAATTACCTTTTTTTATATTACTGAGATTTCCAATATTGATGCTGCTTATATCAACATTGCTTGATAGTAAAGATAAATTCTCTCCTGGTTTTAAAGCTTTTCCGCCTTTATTTATTCTTGTTATATTTAAAGTTGTTCCTGCTAAATCTCCAAATTCTCCATCAGTAATGTTAATTTTAGAATTTTCATTTGCCAATGTAAGATTAATGGTTTCAAAGTTAGTAATTCTTTTAATATTTCCATGAACACCACTCATATTAAGAATATTTCCAGTTATTTTATCTTTGGCTTGTGAAAAACCACCATAGATATCAGTATTAGCTAGATTGATATTTTTATGAATATTTATTATATTTTCAGTAGCATCACCATCAGGGGCATATCCTCCAAAAATACTTGAACCAAGTTTTCCATCATAAATATCTATTATATTTTTAGAAGCATTTCCAGAATTAGTACTCCATCCCCCAGCAATAATATCCAAAACACTTCCACCATTTATAGTAATAGTATTACTTGTAGCATCTCCAGAGTTTGACTTTCCTCCATGAATTGAACGAGAATTACCTTGTAAGAATGTTACATTATTATCAATGGCATCTCCTCTATCAGTTCTCCCTCCATGTAAAATATTTAGATTACCTCCAGTTATTAAAACTGTATTTTTAGATACATTACCACTATCACTAGAGCCTCCGCTTAAAGAATTCTCTATAGTTCCATTTTCAACTAGAATGTAGTTGCTATTAGCATCTCCATTATTACTATGACCACCAGCTGTTAAAAAGGATGTTCCACTAGAAGAATTGCCAATATTTCCATTGTGAATAATAACTTTGTTATTAGATGCTTCTCCTGAACCCAAATTTACATAACCTCCAAAGACACCTTTAAGAATACTTCCATTTTTTATAATTAAAGTATTATTTAAAGTACTTCCAGACTTACTATATCCTCCCTGAAGAAAATTATCGAGTGTAATATTGCTAAAAGTAACTTTATTTCCAATAGAATTTCCAAAGTTATTGTAACCACCAGTAATACTGCCAGAAAAAGTCCCTCCTGAAACAACAATATTATTATTTACAACATTCCCAGAGTTACTATAGCCACCAATTAACCATTTGGCATTACCTCCACTTATAGTAATATTATTGTTTACAACATTTCCAGAAACACTTTCACCACCATAAACATTACCATCTATAATACCATTAGAAATAAAGATATTATTGTTAATAGAATTTCCAGAGTTACTATAGCCACCAATTATCCATTTAGTATTTCCATTAGTCATAGTAATAGTATTATTCTTAGAATTTTCATTTGGATTATCAGTGGATCCTCCAAAAAGATTTTTATCATATGAGTCTCCTTTATTAATGCTTATAGTATTATTTGATGGAGAATCACTGAATATTATTGTAGAGTTATAGAAGATTAAACTACTAGTGATTAAAGATAAAAGCAGCTTTTGATTTTTTAGCATAAATTTCCTCCTCAAGATTAAATATAAAATTAAAATTTTTACAGATAGATACTTTGTAAAATATAAATTTGAAGTTATAAGTAAAATAAAGACGCTTTTATATAAAAAAGAGAATACTTTATAATAAATTAGATTTAAAGATTGATATAGAAAATAAAAATATTGACTTTTTATTTAAAAAAAGATATCATTTATTATAAATACATACAATAAAAAAGAATTAAAGAAGTATAAGGAATAGCAGCAAAAAAAAGTTCTCTTTTTTATATAAAAGAGAACTTTCTCAACTTAATTGTTTGCTTAAAAAATAGAATTTAAGATTATAATAAATGAAAAATGGAGATAATTTTTATAATTATCTCCACAAGATTTTTTATTGGGTTTTTAAAAGAAACTCTGCTATCTTAATCATTTTAGATATATTTTTGTCAAAGAAACTTATATAACTGGAACAAAATCTATTTTCTAAAATTCCTTGTTCATTTATTTGCTTATGTCTTCTGCAGCCACCACGACACAATTTCAAGTATCTACATATTTTACATTTATCATTTGTATTTATAGAAGTTTTTAAAAATTCTTTCTCTATATCATTTTTGAATAATTCATCAATGGGAGTATTATTTACATTTCCAAGTCTATATTCATCTAAAACATAAAAATCACAGGGATACAGACTTCCATCAGCTTCTATGATTCCATTGAGGTTACAGTGACCAATCATATCACAGGCTTCAGGTTCCTGACCAAGAACCATTCTGATAAGATTATCAAAATATCTTATGCTTATTTTTTTTCCAGAAATAATATCTTTATACCATTCATCAAAAGTTTCATCAAGAAATTTTCCATAGTCATCAGCAGTCAGAGAGAAATCCTCTTCTCCTCCTTCAAAATTGTCTAAGCATGGAATAAATTGGAAATATCTAAATCCATTATTTTTAAAGAAGTTATAAATGAGCCTCCCATTTTTGGCAGCAGCTTTATTTACTACACATAAAACATTGAATTCCACTCCATATTTAGAGAAATCTTTGGCAGTTTTTAAAACTCTTCTAAAGGTACCATTTCCTTGAATATCAAGTCTGAATTTATCATGAATTTCTTTATTTCCATCAATTGATAAACCTATAAGATAATTATATTTTTTGAATAATTCTATCCAGTCCTTATTTATCAGAGTACCATTTGTTTGAAGAGAAAAATTTACATTTATATTATTGATATTATATTTTTCAACAAAACTATGAAATTTTCTGAAAAAATCAATGCCTGCACAAGTAGGCTCTCCACCTTGAAAAGCAAAATTAAGAGAATTTTCAGCAGTCTGAAAAGCATTTTTTACCATGTTTTCAAGGGTTGTATCATTCATTATTCCATAATTTGGTATCTTCCTATTATCTGCTACATCATGGTAAAAGCAATATCTGCATCTAAGATTGCAGCTGCTTGAAGCAGGTTTTATTAGAAGATTTAAATTTTTCATAGATTCCTCCATTACTTTATATCATATTTTTTCATTTTTCTATATAGAGTAGTAAGACCAATATTCATCTTATCAGCTATATATTTTTTGCTTTCAGTATCATCACCATATTTTTTTAATGATTTTTCTATATAAGTTTTTTCTATTTTTTCAAAATCTTCCAGCTCTGACTTATCATTAATCAGTAATTCATCTATAGACGAAGAAATATTGTCACAGTGGTGAAGAATATTTTCAGGAAGAAGATCTAAAGAAATCACACCATTGCTTCCACTCATATTTATCATAAGTTCCATGACATTTTCTAATTCTCTTACATTTCCAGGCCACTCATAGTTGATAAGAGCTCTTTTTACATCCTCATCTATTGAATGAACATATTTATCTGAAAGTCTGTTATATTTATCTATCAAGCTGTTGATAATGGGAAGAATATCTTCTTTTCTTTCTCTCAATGGAAGAAGTTTGATAGGAATTACATTCAATCTATAATATAAATCTCCTCTGAATTTCTGCTCCATTATTTTTTTTTCTAAATCTACATTAGTAGCAGCAATTATTTTTATATCTAAATCAATACTTTTGTTTGATCCTATACGTTCTATCTTCTTTTCTTGAATTACTCTTAATATTTTAGCTTGAAGATAAAGAGGCATATCTCCTATCTCATCAAGAAAAATAACTCCTGTATTAGCGAGCTCAAATTTTCCCATACGCCCATTTTGACTAGCTCCAGTAAATGCTCCCTTTACATATCCAAAAAGTTCACTTTCCAGAAGAGTATCTGGAATAGCAGAACAGTTTATTACAACAAAAGGTTTGTTTCTTCTGTTTCCATGTGAATGAAGAGAACGAGCCACCAGTTCCTTACCAGTTCCACTTTCTCCTGTAATGAGAACTGTAGAATTAGTATTAGCTATTTTTTGAATATTTTCTTTGAGATATTGTGTAGCAGCAGAAGTTCCATGAATATTTTCTAAAGTGATCATATTGTCACTGCTTGTCATTTCAAGAATATTTCTACTGATTTTTTTTACATCTTCAAAAACAAAAGCATTGCTTCTTGTTTTATTGAAAGACTTTAAAGGAATTATTTTTCCAGCAACATTGTATTCTTCATTTTCTATTACCATGTTAAAGACTTCTTCATTCATAAGATAGTCATTTTGACTGACAAGTTTCATAGTTTTTCCTAAAACATCAGATTTAAGCTTTAATTTAGCAGCAGCAATGTTGTTTATCTTAATGATAACATCATTACAGTCACTGATTATGACCCCCTTGCTGATATTATCAATTATTGTATTTAAAGTAGATTCTCTATCTTTTTGCATAAGATTTTCTTGATATTCATAGAATTTTATCCCTATAAATTCAGCTATTTGTTTTGTAAAATTTAGATAAGAATCAATATCAGAAAGAATCTTTTTTTTCTGTTCATCATTAAAGCAGACAAGGCCAATAACACCTACTATCTCATCTCGACAATAAATAGGAGTAGCTATTTCAAGCTTTTCTCTGCATTTATTTTTATCCAGACACTCAGTACATAGATCATGTTGTCTTGGATTTTCAATTATATTTGTTTTTCCAGTTTCAAGGGAGTTTTTATATACACTTCCTAAAGCATATACTCCTTCAATATTTTTATAAAGACCAGTTCCTGTAACTCTCATCATATTTTTATCAACTATACCAACATCAACATTTATCAGACTTGATATAGCACTGGCATATTTTTTTACATGTTCCTTTATATCTAACAGGGATATTTCCATAGCTCCCCCTTTCTTTTATAAATCATATACATAAACTTCAATATTCTTAGAAATAATTGTTTTAAGAATAATATCTTCAATAACTTTCCAACTTCCACCTGCCAAACCACTGCCTATTCTTGGCATATGTATCGAAGCTTCCAACTCAACAGCTTTTTGTGCTATTTTTTCTAAACATGTCTCAAGAGCATCATATCGGATAGGAGGTACACCATTTTTGGAAATGATATCATGTTGAGCAATCATATTGGCAACTGTTATAACAGGGGTAACTTTTACAAATTGGACATTACCAAGTGAAAAATCATTTCCTTCTTTACGCCAGATAAGAAACTCAATTTCAGGAGCCATCCATCTAGCAGAAAGAGCAACAACAAAGCCTCTTCCCCATACTCCTATGTCATTACATATATGAGTGATGATTATATTTCCCCTTGCCTGAGGGTATACAGCATCTCCTTTTAAATAATGTATTTTATTCATAATCTCTCCTTGTGATGGATATTCTTGAAAACTCTGTACTTTATTCAATATCTATATTATAATTCAAATATGAGGAAAATGCAAAAAATAAAGAGCAGGAGGTAGCATATGAAAAATTTTAGAGAAATCAAAGCTGAAGAAATAAACGAAAATACTTTTGAGATGATAGGAAAGAAATGGATGCTTATAACTGCTGAAAAAAGTGGTGGAGAAGTAAATACTATGACAGCTTCATGGGGAGGGCTTGGAGTTCTTTGGAGAAAGAATGTAGCCTTTATTTTTATCCGTCCTCAACGTTTTACAAAAGGATTTGTAGATGAAGCTGAAAGATTTTCACTTACTTTTTTTGATGAAAGCTATAGAAAGCAGTTAGGCTACTTGGGAACAGCTTCTGGAAAAAATGAAAATAAAATAGAAAAAGCAAAATTAACTGTAGAACACGAAAATGGAGTTCCTATATTTAATGAAGCTGAAACAGCTATTATATGTAAAAAACTTTATGCACAACCTTTAGAAGAACAATTTTTTATAGATAAAGATTCTGATAAAGAATGTTATCCAGATAAAGATTATCATATAATGTATGTAGGGGAAATTGAGAAAGTATTTATAAAAGAACAATAAGTAATAAAGAGAGCAGCATTTAAAGCTGCT
>Ga0153982_1000151_pt1 | contig 18757 bp, 18 predicted proteins | sample TSGA066MetaG_FD_104743 | JGI IMG/M metagenome (GOLD analysis project Ga0153982, IMG submission 104743) | Attine ant fungus gardens microbial communities from Georgia, USA - TSGA066 MetaG | ecosystem: Host-associated > Fungi > Mycelium > Unclassified | place: USA: Georgia, Alexander Wildlife...
AGTGAATAAGTGTGAGGGATTGGTGTGTTTGTTGACAGTGAAGAAGAATGCAGCACCAAGGTGTCCAGTATCTTTGAGTTTCTCGGCACATGTCTGAGCGATGGCCGATTTTCCAACACCAGCTGGTCCCCTCATCCAATACATCGACGAGGGTGGGCTGACGGATTCGGTCACCCAATTTGTGATGTCAGCGATATACTGTTCCCGAGTACCAGGGAAGCAACGGCGATCGTAGTGGTCTTGAGAATCAAAAGCAGCTCCTTCATTGGAAGCATCAAGGAGGATATCGATACCTAGTACTGAATTAACTAACATTTCATTAGCTGAAACGAAATTGCTCACCAGATCGCCCGTATTGGTTCGTGATGTTCGTGGTATTGTTCGTGGTATTCGACTGCGCAAAGAAACTACTATCCTTGATCATGAAGTCTTTTGCATCAGGAAACATGGACATGGTGGTGGTAAGACAGATAGACGATGGGAACAGAGGCTGTTAAATTCATGTCAATGTGTGAACGCAGGTCACAAACTATCCTACCATGGCGAATTCTTCCCATGTTCGATCTTTCTCCTCCAGATGATTCTCCCACTCAGTACAACAAGTCTATTATCTGAAAAATGGGACCGCCGCAGGACGTGAATGGATTCTGTCCAGCCAAGAAGGCTTCAACGATAGGCATGAGAGGGCAGAAGCAGGGCGTTGTACAGATGAAGATATCGGTGATCCACCCAGGATACCGCATGAAAATGCTGCGTGGGAAAAAGAGTTGAAAATAGAGTCTTATACGTGTGGGGCAGCAGAGACAATGTACAGAAGATGTGAAAAGAAGGGTTGAGTAATAATAATAGCCAATGGTAGACGAGAGCTTGCGGTGCGTCGTGAATATACTGCTCCTCCCGGCTACTAGATAAGCGCTGTCCGAGCTTGACCACCACTTCCATCCTACATTCCGACGTGCTTAGGGAGCTAAAGCTTGCTTGCCCTTAGTTCCAAGTGCAGAGGAGTTTCCAGTCCACTCCAACAAGTAAAAACTTCTACTCGACAGGATGTTGCAATCTGGGAATGGGTAGGCACATGTGACGAGCACGTTATGAGCTCAGAAGACAATTACAGTGATGGGAATGATGGGCTGGGGGAAGCGAGTCAACTGTGACTGTTGATGTCTACATGCAACCAGAAAATAAAGTGTTAACTTGACCGTTACCCAGTTTTCTGTATGTCCAAGAAACTTCAAGTAAAGAAGTGGCAAGTGTAGTCCGTTGTCCGACCCAACGCAGGGCACGACGCCGGCACTATACCCTCTGATCTCAACATCTGCTCCAGTCTTGACTAATTGGTTCTCTGCAATTATCAGAGATCACATCCGACCGTTGCTACAAGAGGATTGTGTCGGCCTAACAGCTGGTAGTGTGAATGCAGTAGCCGATGCACTGAGATAGCAATCAAACATTAGTCAACTGGATAGTGCTCGAGGTCTGCAGTGCCTAAGGCCAATTGACACTTGTTTGTCCACGGCGTGACTACATCGTCGACTTCTTTCTAAACTTGGAAATTTTTCAAAAATAGTGGATGTTTCCCTCGCCAACCGACGTGTCCTGAAGCGCTCGGCCGTCACGGCTTCGTTTCCTACTCCACCAAGGACATACAGGAGATGCAAAAGAGGATGCTCACATAACGATTGTGACTCTGAAAGCGATGATCTAGGAAACCAAGGCTCGGCACTCTCAAGCACAGATGAGGGAGACGCCGAATTCCGACGGTTGCGTATAAAGCGGGGATGAAGTCTCTCAAAGGGTGATGACCAAGAAGTATTTTGGTTAGCAGGACCAAAGTCGGAGATAGAATGTCAGAAGGATTTGGATGACTGATATCGACGAGGAGGGAACTGACGTTGCTGATCTTTCGTCAGCTGTTCCGTTGTTGTATCGCAATCTATGAAGCAGTCACATTCAGAGGCTAGTAGTGCCTCCGCCATCCCCTCAACTTTACCTGTAGGCATTCCTGAACCTTCTGCGACTGTAACAGCGAATGTGCAGGTATGTCCTCAAGTGTGAAGATAGGACTAAGTGTTGGGAAATCAAGCCAACACTGTGATCTGGCCAAAGTTTCAGGAACCTTCTGGATTTTTGTTTATTTATTTATTTAGTATATAAGCTTGATATTTGTTGTATATACTCATTGGTTTGCAACGGAATATGCTTTATTCTAAGTCAAACCAACATGCAACTACAGAAGAGCTAGGTTTTCGATGTGACTGGTTAGTTCGCCAATGTCAACTACGAGAAGCAGGTACCTGTGGAGGCTTCCGTACCTAGGGAGTAGTAACCAGTTCCAATAGTGATGTAATGTCGCAACACCAGTGGTCAGTCGATTATGAATCGTGTCATCAACTTCTCATACGGCGAATCGTAACCGCCCAAAACACGATACCGGAACTTTATCACAAAGATTCAAGATTTTGATGACTTACATATCGAAGAAGAAATGTACACCATACTTTTTGTTACCTTACAATCGCTCAATGCCCCAAGTGTCTTCTTTCTTCCTCTTCTCTGATAACTTCAGTCTCCTTAATCAGCTCACTGCCAACTTTCCCAGTTGCGGCTCAAAGAATTCTCTCGTTTCCTCAAATATCCTCTTGTAATCTTTCAAGTTGCCGAAATAAACACATTGACTCCATCCTCTCGCAGCAATGACGAACTCTAGATCGTCTGCTCTGTGCCAATGATTGTAAATCGCCGAATGCAGTGCACTCTCTAGCAGCGTGAGTGATTGCTCCGCTACGCCCAGGAAAAGTCGAAATATATGGATGTAGCCGCAACGACAAGGTGTATGTATGGATTGATCCCAATATGTGCCAACAATCCACCATAGCTTACAGAAAAAGATGAGAGTTTGGGCGATAGTTCGATGGTGGCATGAAGATGTTGAGAAATCAGTAGAGGATTCTGGAACTGTGATATTGGAAGGAACTTCGATGTTTACCCAAACTGAATTTGTCGAGAATAGATGCTGAGAATAGAATTGGTTTCCGCTTTGTCGGTGAAGGGATCCAAAGGGGAAATCGTTGAACCGTTTTCCCAGGCATATCTATAGTCATTCCTCATTCCTCCTCGCCCAAACAAAGTCCTTCTGGCCCATTGAATGCGCTCTTTGAATTTCATTTTATCTTCCAATGAGCCACTATCATCAATTTGAACAGCTCCGAAGCACTTTTGGCATAGTGATGGATTTGAGTGCGGGCGCTGGGATTCAAAATGGCGAGTCCTGCATAGACATTCCAAGCGTTCGAGTAGATCCTAAGTGTGAGGTTCACTTTGGCAGTCTCAATCCCACCAACATAGAGACCTTGTTCCCATAGATATGCTTCTGTGGAAGCCCAAGCAGTACCCATACTAATCATAAGATGGGGCTCAACGGAAAGTTAATCTTCCGTCAACCGTCAATAGAAAAAGCTGAGAAGTGTCCCGGATTATTCAACTGAGGAAGGCAGCATGGGTAACTGCCTGAGTGTTGGCTGTTACAGATCGCGTCCGTCAAAACTAAGGTAAACAAAGCGAGAACGAAATGAATCGCAGGATATTCTCCATGAGAGTGAGGGCATCTTTGTTGGCTCGATGTTGAACGAGGACCTGAGTAGATCAATTAGTTCCTGAGCGAAACACAGAGGGGTACATGATACGAGCGGTTGTTCAACGGGGCTCATAGTTGGCCCGTGCAACGAATGACAAGAGAGAATGCGGACGTCTTTTGGGAGATGTGGCTCAAAGGCCTCTTTCTCAGGGGCCTTGACAAATGTCTGGCCAGCAACGATTGTATTCACTTTCGTAGCGAACATTCAAGTGAGTTGACACTTGAAGCCTCGTCTGCTCCAATACTTACAAGGACCATATTGCGTCCAATAAACTCGGCTTCTACGGAATAGATGACATAGTCAGACGATCTCGAAATTGCATATACATCCTTCTGGGGGTAGACCCCTGGCGTATCTGTTGACGAACAGGACGGTAGATTGGGCCTTTCAACAAGCAAGCAAGGATAGAAGCGTACTGGAAAAGTCAGTTTTGAGTTTCTCGTACTTTTCTGGCAAGTCGCAAACCAAGATACTAGGTAATCGCAGGCAGGTCAACATATCGTCAGTGCTGATCGATTTCTGTCCCATGGAAGCTATAGTGCAACATACCTTGGTAGTGAAGGAAGTAGCGTAGGGTGTTTCTTAATATATGGCAACGCTTGTACAATGAACCAGGGTTAACAGATTTGGATTGCACTTCGAGGTACACTTGTGATATCAATTGGAGCAAACACAGACACAGCGGACAAACAGCTGGCAACTAAATATGCCTCGATCCTCGAGCGCTATCCGGTTGACTACTGTTTGGCTACTGCATTCACTGTTAGGTCAATCCTCTTGTAGCAATGGTCCGAAGTCTCAGATGTGATCTCCGACAATTGAAGAGAGACTGGAGTAGATGTTGAGACGAGAGGGAACAGTGCCGGCGTTGGATCTGACAATGGACTACACTTGCCACTTCTAGTCCAATATAAAACTGGGTAGCGGTTAGGTTAACATTAACAGTGACAATTAAGTTTTCTGGCTGCATCCAGACATCAACGGAACACTTTGTACAAGTCACAGCCCGCCGCTACCATCACAACAACCCAACAACAACCCAACACGTGTCCACCCATCTCATCTCGTCAAGCGGATGTTTCCACTCAACCCTTCTTTTCACATTTTCTACTATACATCGTCTCTGCTACTCATGTATGAGACTCCATGCAAAGCTGCGCTTCTAACACTCATGCCACAACCGTTGAAGCCCGTTGGCTACAAGATATCCGTTCATGTCCTTCAGCACTCTTATTTCTCCGAGAATAGGCTTGTCGTAGCGCATGATTGAATGAAAGAATCATCTGGAAGAGAAAGATCCAACATGGGAATAATTCGCCTTGGTTGCATAGCTTGTGACCTGTGTTCCCACGTTGACGTGAATTTAACAGCCTTCTGTTCTCATTGTCTATACATCTTGCCGCCACCATGCCCATGTTTACCGGTGCCAGAGACTTTATAACCAAGGATAGTAGTTTGATTGCGCAGTCGAATACCAACATCACAAACCAATACGGTCGATCTGGTGAGCAGCTCTGCTTTGGCTAATTAAATGTTAGTTGATTCAGTATTAGGTATCGATATCCTCCTTGATGCCTCCGATCCAGGAGCTGCATTTGATTCTCAAGACCACTACGATCGCCGCTGCTTCCCTGGTACCCGGGAACAGTATACCGCTGATATCACAAACTGGGTAACTGAATCCGTCGACCCACCCTCGTCGATGTACTGTACTGGATGAGGGGACCAGCTGGTGTAGGGAAATCGGCCATCGCTCAGACATGTGCCGAGAAACTCAAAGAAAGTGGACATCTTGGTGCTGCATTCTTCTTCACTGTCAACAGACATTCTAATCCGTCACACTTGTTCACTTCCATTGCTTACCAACTTACTACTGCGCTTCCTGAATATCGTGCCGCTGTGGACGAGAGGATCTCCAAGGATAAGAGTCTTGTTGAGAAGAAAATGCCGTCTCAATTCAGATCACTGATTGTTGAGCCACTTCAAGAGCTAGAGAAGCAGGGAAAGAGGGTACAACCAAAAGCCATCTTTATCGATGGGTTAGACGAGTGTGCTGATGAAGACGCACAAGCAGAAGCTATCGAGATAATTGCATCCTCTGTCAGGGACAGATCCACCCCATTTCATTGGGCTATCTTCAGTCGCGCCGAACCTCGCATCGTTTTCACATTCAATCGAGACAGCATCGCTTCTGTCACTCATTTCATTGAGCTTCCTATCTCTAGAAAGGCAGACAGCGAGATTGAGATGTACCTGCGGGGTGCATTCAAGAACATACTTCAACACAGAGGTTTTCCGCAACTGCTGTCATCATGGCCAACTGACAACGCCATTAGGACCCTTGTCAGCGCAGCGGCTGGCCTATTTGCACACCCTGCTGCCGTGTTGCGTCATGTGGCCTATCCGCAAGACTCACAATTTCGTGAAAGACTGCGATCTATTCTCAACGCCCTATTCGATGCAGGGAAACAAGTGTCCATATCACCCTTTTCGCAACTTGATACTCTCTATGTCCACATCATGAAGCAGATTCCAGAGAGCATTCTTCTGTCTGCTCAATTCCTTCTTTTCTCCAATCTGGTCGACGCAAGTGCCGACATTCGATGGGATGTTGCCATAGGTTGTTGCGTGTTAAGGATCTCCAAGTGTACGTTTAAAGACATCTATCACCATCTACATGCTGTGATTTTCTACGAGGCGGCTTATGATCCTCTCAGCTCACTTGACCCTTAAATCGACCTCGCACGGCCGTGGTATGACCAAGGCGAATGGTTCCATCTAGATCAGTCAATCAAAGACCATGTTTATGATGTTCATTGGAACACTCCGCTTCTACCACAAATCTTTCTACGATTTCCTTCGTGATCCCACTCGCTCTGGTTCCTTCTGTGTCAACACTCCTGCCATTTATTGCAAACTCCTTGATCACTTGATCCAATCTCACCATCATTATGCATTTAGTTACGCTGTTGACAGTTCAAGCATGTATTTCTCCCTTTGCATCTGTCCCTGAACTTACTTGTTATCCTAGACCTTGTCTCGGCACCAGGTATCATCAGCTCCTCTTCCGCACTCTCTTGGCCACATGGAACCGAGTTTGTTGACACCTCTCTCAAGTTGGCGACTTTTACCTTCCTCTCATTCCGGATATCCTGTGATGACCCAAACTTTTGTCGATTTTTAAAGGATATTCCGTTCGCTATATTGCAGCGACTGGCAGATGTTGATTATTGCAAGTCTCTGATAGGGGCGCGGATGCGATACGAACTCAGTGAATCATTGAATTTTATTGTTTTCGGCATTCAGGCAACTGCCCAAACATTATCGCACACTGTATTCAAGTGTATTCGCACCGAAAAATTTGATGAACTGGTTCCTGCTGCATTTCTTCTGGTATGTTTCAAATATGATTGCTAACAATGGATTTACCAATACACTGCCAGGCGGTCAAGAAATTGGAGAAAGCAAAAGTCATCCGGCCGTATGTTCCTCTCTTTGGATCGGGCCGTGTCTCAGCCCTTCTTCACACTCTCTCCCGAAAAAATTCAGTGAGGAGGAACAGTGGGCTTTGTAAACTCGGACATGGGGAAAAGTCGGTTATATGGTATTGGGAGTTTGATATAGACAAGCGGTATTTTCATCAGTTCAAATCTAGTGACTATGCAGCTGCAGTAGAGTTCTATGAAGTGAACAAGTTCGCGATGTGGGGAGAAAGAACGTGGCCCAGAAGACAACTAGACAGACGGTGAGGGACAGGGACAGGGATATTTCCATGAACATGCTGCCAAGCATGAGCGCGAGGATTAGCGTGAGTCTGAAACTGATGTTCAAGGCCAGGATGACGGCCAGAATGTTCGGGATGACAATGGTGATTCCAAAGACAATGACGATCAACCGGACAATGAAGAGCATTCATCTCAGACTCAGAACTAGCCCCGAAAAAACATATCGCCCTTTTGTTGTTTTTCGATTCCTTTCCTCTGTAAAGTCATCGACATCTGCTTGCTAGACGATATGGGTTGAACGAACCCTGTTTCAGTGGTATAGACTCATCGAGCTTTTCAGTGTAGTGTGTCGTCGGTTAATAGGGTAAACATCTGTGATAGATCTATTTCTTTCTTCTGCTCCTGCCCATCCAGTTTTGATTCACTGATTTTTTTTATCATGTATGCAGTAGTCTAGTTCATGTCCCAATAGAACACTGGATAACGGTCAGGCTAACACGTCAATAGTGACAAATAAGTTGTCTGGTTGCATGCAGACATCAACGCAATCACTTGTGTCTTTGTACAAGCAGTCACAGTCGACTCGCTTCTTCAGCCCATCACTCCCAACACTTGCTGTGATTGTCTTCCGGGCCCATAACATTCTCGTCACATGTGCCCCCCATCCCCTTTTCAACTCCTTTTCCCAAGCAACATTTTCAGGTCGCATCCTGTGTGGAGTGCAATATTTTTATGTATACTATGCAACGCCCTGCTTCTATCCTCACATAACACTCTCATGCCACAATCGTTGAAGCTTTCTTAGTTGTACAGCATCCGTTCATGTCCTTCAGCATTCCCATTTTTCAGATAATGGGCCTGTCGTAGCACAAGATTGAGTGGGAGAATCATCCGGAGGAGAAAGATTGAACATGGGAAGAATTTGCTGTCATAGGATTGTTTGTGCTTGGTGCTCACACGTTAACATGGATTTAACAGCCTCCTGCTCTCATCGTCTATCTGTCGCACTACCACGATGTCCATATTTCCTGGCGCCAGTGGCTTCACAGTTAGGGCTAGTAGCTTCCATGCGCAGTCGACTACCAATATCACGAACATCGCGAACCAGTACGGCGGATCAGGTAAGCAGCTTCGTCTCTGCTCATGAAATGTTAGTTGATTCAGTACTAGGCATTTATATCCTTCATGATGCCTCCGATCCAGGAGCTGCATTTGATTCTCGAGACCACTACGATCGCCGCTGCTTCCCCGGTACTCGGGAACAGTATATTGCTGATATCACAAATTGGGTAACGAAATCTGTTGACCTACCTTCGATGTACTGGATGAGGGGACCAGCTGGTGTTGGCAAATCAGCTATCGCTCAGACATGTGCCGAGAAACTCAAAGAAACTGGACACCTTGGTGCTGCATTTTTCTTCACTGTTAACAAACACTCTGATCCCTCACGCTTGTTCACTTCCATCGCTTACCAACTTGCCGCTACGCTCCCTGATTATCACGCAATAATTGATGAGAAGATCTCAAAGGACAAGACACTTGTTGAGAAGAAAATGCCATCTCAACTCAGATCATTGATTGTTGAGCCGCTTCGGGAGCTAGAGAAGCAGGGAAAGAGAGTACAACCAAAAGCTATTTTCATCGATGGTTTAGACGAGTGTGCGGGTGAGGACGCACAAGCAGAAATTATCAAGATAATTGCATCATCCATCAGGGAAAGGTCCACTCCATTTCATTGGGCCATCTTCAGCCGTGCTGAACCTCGCATTGTGTCCACATTCAAGCAAGACAACATCGCCCCTGTCGTTCATTCTGTTGAACTCCCCATCTCTCGCGAGGCAGACGGCGAGATCGAACTGTACCTTCGGGGTGGATTCAAGAACATACTTGAAAAACAGAATTTCCCGCAACTGCCGTCATCGTGGCCAACAGAAAACGACATCAGGACCCTTGTCGATGCAGCGGCTGGCCTATTTGCGCACCCCGCTGCCGTTCTGCGTTATGTAGCCTATCCACCGGACTCGCAATTCCGCGAAAGACTCCAATCTGTTCTCGACACCCTCTCCAATTCAGGAAAACAAGGATCTACATCACCTTTTTCTCAACTTGACGCTCTCTATGTCCACATTATGAAGCAGATTCCAGAGCACATTCTTCTGCCTGCTCTATTCCTTTTTTTCACTTGGGGCGGCGGGAATGTCAACTCCGGTTGGTATGCTTCTTTGCATTGCAGCGTGTTTAGGATCTCCGAGCGTACGTTCAGAGACATCTGTCACCATCTACATGCCGTGATTTCATACGAGGTGAATCATCTCATCTCACTCGACCCTCGCATTGACCTCACACGGCCGTACTATGACCAAGGTCAATGGTTCCATCCAGATGGGTCAATCCGTAACCATGTTTGGAGTGTTCATGGAACATTTCGCTTCTATCACAAATCTTTCTACGATTTCCTCTCGGATCCTATTCGCTCTGGTATCTTCTGTATCAACACCCCTACCACTTATTGCAAATTCCTTGATCACTTCATCCATTGTCACCATCATTATGCATTAAGCTATGCTATTGACAGTTCAAGCATGTATTTTCTCCCCTTGCATTTGGCCTTAACTTATTTGTCATTCCAGTCCTTGTCTCGGCACCAGGTATCGTCAGCTCCTGTACCGCACCCTCATGGCCACATGGAACCGAGTTTGTTGACTCCTTTCTCAAGTTGAGGACTTCTTTCAACCTCTCATTCTTGTTATCCGATGACGCACACTTTTGTCGATTTTTTGAGGATATTCCATTCGCTATATTGCAGCGACTGGCAGATGTTGATTATCGCAAGTCTCTGATAGCGGGCCGGATGTATCGGGAACTCATTGATTCACCCCGTTTTACTGTTTTCGGCATTCTGGGGACTGTCCAAGCATTATCCCACACCGTATTTGGATGTATCTCTACAGAAAACTTTGATGAGCTGGTGCCTGCTGCATTTCTTCGGGTACGCTTCAAATATGACTACCCACAATGAATTCACTCACACACTGCCAGCTTGTCAATACATTGGAGAAAGCAAAGGTCATCCGGCCATACCTTCCTCTCTTTGGCTCAAGTCGTGCCTCAGCGCTTCTTCATATTCTCACCCGCAAAAAGTCAGTGAGGAGGAACAATGGGCTTTATAAATATGGGCATGGGGAAAAGTCGGTTATATGGTATTGGGAGTTTGATGTGAACAAGCGGTATTTCCATCAGTTCAAAACTATTGACTATGAGGCGGCGGTAGAGTTTTACGAAGCGAACAAGTTCACGATGTGGGGAGAAAGAAGGCTGCGCAGAAGACCATGGTAGTGAGGGACGAGGACAGGGGATTTCCATGAACGCGAGGAGGAAAATCCGAAACCGATGTTCAAGGCTAGGATGACGGCCAGAATAGGTTGCGATACGACAACGGAGCAGCTGATGAAAGATCGACAACATCTGCCCCTTCTTCCTTGTCGAAATCTGAGAACTATTCCTCATCAGAATCCTTCTGACGTTGTGTTTCTGACTTGAGTCCTGCTGTCCAAAACACTTCTTCGTCATCACCCTTTAAGAGACTTTATACGGTCTTCCTCATCTGTACTTCAAAGCGCCGAGCCTTGGTATCCCAGACTATCACTTTCAGAGTCACAATCGCCACATGAGCATCCTCTCTTGCATCTGCTATTTGTCGTTGGTGAAGTAGGTAACGAAGCCGTGAAGGCCGAGCACTTCGGAAACATTTCGCAAAAACATCTCTATCTCATATTCACGATCTTGAAAACGACTCGGAAGAAGTAGACGGTGGGAGAGATGGTAGTGGTTCAGAAGAAAGAGAGATGAGCACAGCTAAAATAGAATTTGCCTAATCCGCATTACGCAGACTACCCGCAGACCATCACGTGGAACGAATACTCCTCTAATGTTTGATTGCTATCTCGATGGATCGGCTACTGCGTTCACACCACCAGCCTGTTATGTCGACACAATCATCTTGTAGCAACGGTTCGAAAAAGAAGATGTGATCTCTGACAATTGAAAAGGACCGATTAGTCAAGACTGATGGATAGATGTTGAGATGAGAAGGAACAGCGCCAACGTCGTGCCCTACATTCACTTTGCTTGAGTCAGACAATGGACTGCACCCGCCACATCTGATACATCACTTGAAGTCTCTCGGATATACGCAAAACCGGATAACGGTCAGGTTGACACTTTAGCAGTGACAATGGTTGCATGCTAACACCAACGCATGACTTGCGTCCTTCTATAAGCACTCACAGTTGACTCGCTTCCTCGTGTCTTCCCCAGCCCATCAGTCCCATCTCTTCCACAAGCCCATAGCCTGTTAGCCACGTGTCCCCCAGATTGCAACATCCCGTTAAGCCGAAGTTTTTGCCCAACCCTTCTTCTCACATCTTCTACTATACATTGTCTCTGCTACTCATATATAAAACTCTATTTTTAACTCTATTTCCCAACCAGAATTTTCATGTGGCATCCTGGGTGGAACAGTGCAATATTTTCATCTATACTATGCAAAGCCCCACTTCTACCCTCACATAGAACTCTCACGCTGCAACCGTTGGAGAATCCCATGAGGCATCCCACTGCGACTCCTGGCTTCTCCAGTAGGCGGACGACTCATTCTACTCTGATTTATCTGCAAATTTGCAGGCATACGTGCATATGTGCACATTTTGTCCAACAGGTGGTCTTCAAACTTCCCTTTTCAATCACTACCTCCCTTTTCCTCTGCAGCACAATACTGGGTGCTATTGACCCAGCACCAGCCTATACGCTATGCATTGGACATGAGTTGGCAGTCCAAGTTGGCAAAAGATGAGAAGATAATCGAAAGCAATGAATGGAAGTGTGGACGAAATACGGGAACTTTTTTGGGTGCAAGATGCTTTAAGCTCTGGTTGCCAATAGTGCTGACACTGGCGATGTCGTTTAGAGGTTTGAATGCGTGGTTGGACAAGAACTGAGGTTATATTTCTGAACCAAACGAAGTACCAAACGAAGGCAATGATTCAGATAACTGGTATAACAAGATATGTGAAGGTAAGTAAAAAAGCCACTTGTCTTGATACAATATTCAGTTCGGCTAACAGAATTTCAATCAGTAGAGGTTGACCCTGCGTGTTAACTAGAGACTACAAATTATGTCAGATCGATATGATGTATTGCACACGCAGACCTTCTCAGCACTGTTATATTTGTTTAATAAATCAAAACTGGATGGGCAGGAACAGAAGAAATAAACCTATCACACATGTCTACCTTATTAACCGATGACACACGAGACTAAAAGGTTCAATGAATCTATACCACTGAAACAGGGTTCGGGAAATCCATATTATCCGGCAAGCAAATGTCGAAGACTCTACGGAAGATAATAATCAGAAAACAAAAAAGGACGATACACTAAATGCCTTTTGTTCAGAACCAGTTCAGTATTTAAGATGAATGAACGATATCCTGATTCCCGCTTTGCTCCTCATTGTCTAGCTGATTGTCATTGTCTTTGGAATTGCCATTGCCATCCCGAACATTCTGGCGGCCATCCTAGTCTTGTACATCCGTTTCGGCCTCAAGCTGTTCCTCACTTCCATACTAGCATACTGGTGAAAATCTCTCTCTCCCTCTTCCTCGCCATCTTCCTGGTTGTCTTCTGTGTCGCTTTCGTCCTCTTCTTCTTGCCACATCGTGTACTTGTTCGCTTCGTAGAACCTTACTGCCGCTGCATAGTCAATAGTTTTGACTTGATGGAAATATTGCTTCTTCATATCAAACTCCCAATACCATATAATCGACTTTCCCCCATGCACAACTTTATAAAGCCCACTGTTTCTCCTCACTGAATTTCTGCGGGAGAGAATGTGAAGAAGCGCTGAGGCTCGGCTCAAGCCATAGAGAGGAACATATGGACGGATGACCTTTGCTTTCTCCAATGTACTGACAACCTGGAAATGTGTGGGTAAATTCATTGTGGGTAATCATTTTCAAAACATACAAAAGAAATGCAGCAGGAACCAGTTGATCAAAGGTCCGAATGCACTCAATTACGGTGGGGGTTAATGTTTGGGCAGTCGCTGGAATGCCGACAATGAAAGCAGGTGATGGATCACTGAGATCCGACCACATCAGGTTTGCTATCAGAGACTTACGATAATCAATATCTGCCAGTCGCTGCAATAGAGCGAACGGAAGTTCTTCAAGAAACCGAGAAAAGTCTGGGTCATCCCAGGAGGACCATAATGAGAGGATGGAAAAAGTCGCCAACTTGAGATAGGAGTCAGCAAACTCGGTTTCATGTGGCCAAGAGAGTGAGAGTGAGGTAGAGGAGCCGATGAGACCCAGTGCCGACACAAGGTCTGGAATAACAGGTAAGTTCAGGGACAGATGCAAGGGGAGGAAATACATGCTTAAACTGTCAATAGCATAGCTTGATGCATAATGATGGTGATATTGAATGAAGTGATCAAAGAATTTGCAATAAATAGTAGAGGTGTTGACACAGAAGGAACCAGAACAAGTAGGATCCCAGAGGAAATCGTAGAAGGGTTTGTGATAGAAGCGAATTGTTCCATGAACATCATAAACATGGTATTTTATTGACTCATCTAGATGGAACCATTGACCTTGGTCATGATATGGCCATGTGGGATCGATGCGAGGGTCAAAAGATGGTTCGTATGAAATCACGGCGTGTAGATGGTGACAAATGTCTTCTGTGGACTATTATTTCGTCTCTTTTTCATCATTATCTTCTGATTGATTAGTAAGCAATGGGTATGTCTGCCAGTGCAGACTTTTCTTACACCTCAGCTCTGCACACTACAGACTGAGGTAAACAATTTTATTATTCTATTTTATATATCATGCTGATGTACTTAGACTTAGTATTCTAATAGGTACATCAATTGATTTAATTCTGCACACTACAGACTGAGACTTAGTGTTCTAATAGGCCGCTTACTCATCTCATTGAAATAAAAATCTTGTCATCTGCCCCACAAGATATAGGGAGTTCAACAGAATGAGTGAAAGAAGCAATGCTGTCCTGCTTGAATGTTGATATGATACAAGGTTCAGTACAACTGAAGATAGCCCAATAGAATAGAGTAGATCCCTCCCTGATGGAGGATGCAATTATCTCAATAATTTCTGCTTGAGCATCTCCATCAGCACACTAGTCTAATCCATCAATGAAGATGGCTTTTGGCTACACTCTCTTTCCTTGCTCCCATAGCTCCTGAATCTCTCAACAATCAGTGATCTGAATTGAGATGGTATTTTCTTCTCAACAAGAGTCTTGTCCCTTGAGATCCTCTTATTGTCATGACTTGGCAAAACAGCTAAGTCAATATTTATATTTCTTTTCTTTTCCTTTAGATTATTACTAAGGTGGAGCATGGGAAATATCACATGACAGCCACAGAGTCACAAAGGTGTGATAGATGTCACAGAAATGGTCATGTCACACAGTCACAGTCATAGCATGTGACAAAGAAGTCAGCTGATAGACATAAGGACTGTGGGAGACAAGGTGCATAGCCACCATAGTAATTGTATATATAATGTAGCAAATCTAATGGGGACTCTATCGAGTTCTCTTTGTCAATTGCTGAACAAAGAGCAGTTGGCTTTATTCTGGCTTGGAGTTTATCTTACACTTATCAATAATCCTACGATAATTAGGGAGTGTAGTTGTAAGTTGATAAGTAATAGTAGTGAATAAGCATGACAGATTAGAGTGTTTGCTGACAGTGAAGAAGAATGCAGCCCCAAAGTGTTCACTTTCTTTGAGTTTTTCAGCATATGTTTAAGCAATGGCCAATTTCCTGACTCCAGCTGGTCCTCTCCAGTAAATTGATAAAGGTCTGTCGACAGATTCAGTTACTCAATTTGTAATATTAGTAATATACTGTTTCTGAGTACCTGGGAAGTAGCAACGATCGTAATGGTCTTGAGATTCAAATGCAGCTCCTAGATACCTAGTACTGGATTAACTAACATTTCATTAGCAGGAACAAAGCTGCTCACCAGATCGCCCATAATGGTTTGTGATGCTGGTATTGAAGCTACTATTATTATGAACATTGAGTGGGACTATGGTTATTATCAGCCATGGTCAGACAATAAGTAGTTAGTAGATGAAATAATGACACTGTTGAATGAAGACATTACAATGCAGTAATGTATTGAATGTCTAAAGGACTTTAGAATGGACAAAGAACATCTGGATAGGACTCTTTGGAGAAATCTCAGACTATTTTCCTCTTCTATCTTTGGACTCAATCTAAATAGAACAACATCAGACTAACCTATTATTAGACAATGACTTGACTTGTTACTCTTAATTGTTTTGTCACTGGACTGTCACTTAACTAGTCACTAGTAGTTACAACATCTAGTTAGGATAAATACAGACCAGAAAGCGAAGGGAACAGCAAGTTCTCTCTTTCTGCATTCCCTTTGTAAAATCTTACTCTGAGGAATTGGTACTCTTACTTGTCTTAGGACAACCTCAAGGGTACTACTCAAAGTCTTGTTGATATCTCTCTTCCAATATAACTTCACTGAAAACCTTAACCGGATCCTCTAGTAAGGAGTGTGAAGATATCAAGTATTAGATATAAGCTTCAAGTTGAAACGCATATTCAACTGTGAGGTTTAGAGTCTTAATAACTATCCCTAATCATGAAATCTTTGGCACTGGAAAACATGAACATAGTGGTGGCAAGACAAATAGATGATGGCAACAGAAAGCTACTAACATATGAACACTAGTCACAAACTATCCAACCATGGTAAATTCTTGCTATGTTTAATCTTTCTCTTCTGGATGACTTTCCCTTTCAATCTTGCACTATGACAAGTCCATTATCTGAAAAATAGGAATGCTACAGAACATGAATGTATACTGTCCAGCAAAAAAGGCTTTAATGATTACAGTATGAGAGTAAGAGAAGAAGCACAGCTCTGCATAGAGTTTAATACATGAGCAACAGAGACAATGTATATGTTAGGACAACTACTCAAGGCAGACTTAACCCTAATGCTAGGTAATGGTCCCAGAAACAAAGGTAATATTCGAGTAAAGCTAGATTTAACTATACAAGCAGTCTTATATACTAAAACTGATGGTCTGTGTGCTTTAGTCACATGCACACTAACTATTAATACCACTGTCCTAATTATAGATCATCAGGCACATCAAGGCAGACTTAAGAGAGAAAACAAAAAAAGTGTGGAAGAGTATCTCACGAATACTTAGAATAGCCTCTTAGGTAGGAGCCTTACTCATGATCTAGGCTGCTCCCTAGGATATTCCCTTATAGTATAGAAGATGTGAGGAGAAGAGTTGGATAGAAACTTCCACTTGACAATCTAGGGATGGGTGAGTACATGTTATGGGCCCAGAAGTGTCACAGAAACCTAGTCACATGTTGGTTTGACTTGGAATAAGGAGTATTCCATTGCAAACCAATGAGTGAATATAACAAATTACAAACTTATATACTAAAGAAACATTCCAGAAACTTCCACTGGATCACAGTGTCAGCTTTATTTCCCAACAAGAAGGCCATCACAGCAAGTGTACAGAGTGATGGGCTGAGGTAGCAAGTCAACTTGTATAAGACACGATGTTTGTACGTCACTAGAAACTTGTTTGTTTATTTACTCTTGCCAATCCTCACTGACCTGACTGTCACCTAATTTTCTGTGTTTTCAAGAATCTTCAAGTGATATTTGACTAGAAGGGACAAGTGTAGTCTATTGTCTGACCCAAGCAAACTGAATGTAGGGCACAACACTCCTTCTCATCTTAACATCTACCTATCTAGCTATAACTAATCAGTCCTCTTCAATTCTCTGAAATCATATTTTCCTTTCGAACTATTGTTGTGAGAGAATTAATAGTTGGTAGTATGAATAAAGTAGCCAATGCATTGATATAGCAAATATTAATCAACTGGATAGCGCTCAAGCATCAAGGAGGGTTTGTTTCATGATCCACTTATGGTCTGTGGATGCATAAGGATTAGTTGGCAATCCTTGTCTGTCATCTATCCTTGTTAACCTTGGTTCATAGTACAAATGTTGCCATATATGTTACGAACTCCCTCTGAACCTGGTGTTTGAGTTAAGAAAGAATTATATAAACCAGAATGAAGCTGAGTCTATACTACTTTACTAGTTACTATATATACTATACTAACCCTCATGTCTACCTCAAGGTATCTCATCATTCTTCTGTCACAGCAAACATCTCTAATCCTCATGTCTCTCTTAATGCAGTGACATCACCTCTTTGTCATAGCGAATGTTATAGATGAGGAGCAAATTCATTACAATATATATATCAGTTACTCATATCACTACCAATATGTTGCACCATAGCTTGCATAGGGCATAGTGTAGAGATCGGACACTTACTACCACTAAGAAGTGTTCTTCTCAGCTGTCACAAACTTCATTTGGCCATATCTCTATCAATTCTTTGACGATTCTCATGGTCTTAACAGCTCCCAAAAGCCCTTGAAAAGACCTTTTGATTGATACCAGTTACATAATGAGGCAATCAATAATGGCTGAGATATTAGGCAAATCAATGTAAGGGGACCCCTAATATGCAACTAGTTCATTTGAACAGGTATTTTGTTAAAACTCCATGACACTATTTAGTAGTCACTTTTCTGTGACATCAGCCAAATTTTATCAACTCACCTTTTGATTCTAGTGACTCAATCTGACTAGACTAATGGTAGGGTCTACTACAAAACCAGGACCATTCCAATGTTCTAGGGGATTTCAATGACTGGAAGGGTCCCTGAAATTTTATCATTTGTTAATAATAGTTCCCACAGCTATTTTGTATTTAAGAAGCCCTACATTGGAAAATGGGGGCAGTGAAAAAAAATAATCTTATGAGCAAAAGTCCTTATCTCTATAAAGCCCACTCATCAGACATCTTCTGGGACTCTCACTCAATGGATATCCTAGGTCAGCAGCCAACAACAGACGGACACTGTTGTCCTCGCAACATATACTACCCTTTACTTTTTGAGAGACTTCGTCTCTGCTTTATACGCAACCAGTGGAGAGATGGTAGTCACATGGTAGACAAATAGCTGTCAACTGATCAGCCTATAATGGAACGAAGACCCTCCCCGATCCTCGAGCACTATCCAGTTGACTGATGTTCGATTGTTGTCTCGATTCATCGGCTACTGCATTCACACTGCCAGTTGTTATGTCGACGCAATCCTCTTGTAGCTACAACGGTTTGAAGTCTCGGATGTGATCTCTAACAATTGAAGAGAACCAAGTAGTCAAGACTGGAGATGAGAGGGAACAGTGCTGGCGTTGAACTGCACT
>Ga0153982_1000154_pt1 | contig 18495 bp, 17 predicted proteins | sample TSGA066MetaG_FD_104743 | JGI IMG/M metagenome (GOLD analysis project Ga0153982, IMG submission 104743) | Attine ant fungus gardens microbial communities from Georgia, USA - TSGA066 MetaG | ecosystem: Host-associated > Fungi > Mycelium > Unclassified | place: USA: Georgia, Alexander Wildlife...
GGATTGTCCACCGGCACCACGCCGGCGAAGAAGGCTGCATAGCTGCGCGAGTAGCCGCCGCCGCTGGCCAGGCGCGCTGTGCCACTCTTGCCTGCGACGTGATAACCCACAATCGCAGCGCGCGTGGCGGTGCCGCCAGGTTCGGTGACGGTTTGCAGCATCTTCATCACCTCGTCCGCGATCTGCGGGTCGAGCACCTGTTCGGGTTCGTTGCGTTCACCCTTGACGAAGGTCGGCTGCAATGCGCGGCCCCGATTGGCCAACGTAGCGTAGGCATGGGCGATCTGCAGCGGAGTGGCCGCTAAACCGTAACCGTAGGACAGGGTTTGCTTGGTAGTACCGCTCCACTGATCCGGCGGTGGGAACAGGCCAGATGCTTCTCCAGGAAAACCGCTACCGGTGCTCTGGCCATAACCAAATTTGTGCAGAAATCGATAGAGCTGCCGGTTGTCCAGCATCTGCGCGATCTTGGCCACACCAACATTAGAACTTTTACGGATCACGCCCGTGGTATCGAGCACGCCGTAATTGCGAATGTCGGTGGTGCGATAACGACCGTTCGGCATCCATCCTGGACTGGTGTTGAATTGAGTTTTTGGCGTGATCACCCCAGCTTCCAGCGCAGCGGCAACAGTCAAAGGCTTGATCGTTGAACCGGGTTCAACCAGATCGGTGACCGCCCGATTGCGGTGCGCTTCGCGTTTACTCGGATCGACCTTGTTGGGATTGAAAGAAGGCAAATTGGCCATCGCCAAAACTTCGCCGGTTGCCACGTCCAGCACCACCGCCGAGCCGCTGCTGGCGCCGGTTTCGATCAGCTGTTGTCTGAGCTGGCGGTAGGTCAGGAATTGAATGCGTCGGTCGATGCTCAATGTCAGGTCTTTTCCAGGCTCGGCAGCACGTAGCAGATCCACGTTCTCCACGATCCGTCCACGCCGATCGCGGATCGCGCGCTTGATACCCGGCGTACCGCGTAGCCAATCGTCGAAAGCAAGTTCGACGCCTTCCTGTCCATCGTCGTCGATGTTGGTGAATCCCAAAATGTGCGCCACCGCATCGCCTTGCGGATAAAAACGCTTGTATTCGCGCTGCGAGTACACGCCGGGAATATCGCGCGCCAAGATCGCGCGCGCATGCGCGGGATTGGTGCGCCGTTTCAGCCACATGAATTCCCTGGACGCGCGCTGCGATACCTTGCGCTGCAGGTAATCGGCCGGCACACCCAAAGCCTTGGCCAGCGCTGGGATCCGCTGCGGATGCTTGGACAATTCTTGCGGATTGGCCCAAACCGATTCCACCGGTGAAGACACCGCCAGTGGCTCGCCATTGCGATCGGTGATCATCCCGCGCACAGTCGGAATCTCGATCTCACGCAAGATGCGCTCGTCGCCTTGCTTGCGATAGAACTCGTTGTCGATCAGCTGCAGGTCCACCGCCCGCCCCACCAAGGCAAGCGAACACAACGCCAACGTTCCGACGATCAACTGTAGACGACCACGCAGATTAAATTGCGCCCGATGCCGTGGCTTGTTGCCAGGCCGCTGGCCACGCTTGCCGCCAGCGCGGCCAAACAGCCGTTCGCGGATGCCGGGTGCGCTCATGGCCGCAGCACCACGATGTCGCCCTTTTCCGGGAATTTCATCCCCAGACGCCGCCGCGCGATCTGGTCGATGCGATTGCTTTCAGCCCAGGTCGCCTGCTCCAACTGCAGACGTCCGAATTCGATATTCAGTTCGTCGCGCGCCTTCTCCAACTTGGACAGCTCAACGAACAACTGCCGATGCCGATGGCGCGCGTTGACGATCCCGATCGCGGTCAGGATCGTCGCGGCTAGCAGCAGCGCGAGTATGCTGCGCACGATCATGACCCGTCCCACGCTGGCGTCGGCCTGAATGCATGGGACGATGCTGATTGGATCGACGATCGCGCGTCGGCCCGATCTGCATCGGCCTGATCTGCATCGGTCTGATCTGTATCGGTCTGGCGTGCAGCGGCCTGAGCGTCGCGACCTGCAAGCTTTTCTGCCACCCGCAACACCGCACTGCGTGCACGCGGATTTCCCGCGAGCTCGGCAGCATCGGCACGCTGCGCGCCGCCGACACCACGCAGAGTCGGCACGAAGTCCGATGCCGCCGGCATGCGCCGATTCCCCGCTGGTGCCTGCGCATGGCGCGCGATAAAACGCTTGACGATGCGATCCTCCAACGAGTGAAAACTGATCACCGCCAGTCGCCCGTGTGGGCGCAGTCCGTGCACAGCAACGGCAAGACCGGTCTCCAGATCGGCCAGCTCGCGGTTGATATGGATCCGAATCGCCTGGAAGCTGCGCGTTGCCGGATGGATCGACGCGCTGGAACGCTGCGCTCTAGAACGTTGCGCCGTAGAGCGCGGCCCTGTAGAGCGCGGTGCCACCGCGGCGATCAGTTCGGCCAGTTCTGCGCTCCTGGTAATGGGCTGACGCGCACGCCGCGCGACAATGGCGCGCGCGATTCGACGCGAGTGACGCTCCTCCCCCATGGTGAACAACACATCAGCGATTTCGGTTTCAGACGCCCGCGCTAGCCATTGCGCCGCGCTTTCACCGACGGTGGGATCCATGCGCATATCCAGCGGTCCATCCTTGGCGAACGAAAAGCCGCGCGCTGCTACATCGAGTTGCGGCGAGGACACGCCCAAGTCGAACAGCACGCCGTCCATGCCAGCATGCGTCGCATCCCATGCGCCGAGTTCGGCAAAACTGCCGCGCAGGATGACGACACGTGGATCCGTGCCGAATGCCGCTTCGGCATGGGCGATCGCTTCGGGATCCTTGTCCATCAGCAACAGCCGGCCTCCTGGTCCGAGTTGTGACAGCACTCCGCGCGCATGACCACCACGCCCGTAAGTGCCATCCAAATACGTTCCATCCACCTTGATCTGCAGTGCGTCCATGACCTGCTGGTACATCACTGGTAAATGCAGCACTGGCAAATGCAGCACCGTCGAATCCAGCACCGGCAAATCCAGCGTAGACAGGTGCGGCACCGGAGGGTGGGCGGGTGACCGACCCGCGCCACCGCCGGTCACAACCGCAGCTCGAGCATTTGCGTACTCAAGTCCTCGTCGGACAGCACTTGTCCGATTTGGGCGTGATGCGCCTGCTCGCTCCACAATTCAAATCGCTTGCCCATGCCGAGCAGCACGGCTTTTTTTTCGATGCCGATTGCGCTGCGATGGCTGGGCGGGACGGAAATACGCGCATTCCCATCCAGTTCCACCGGTTGCGCTGCGCCGACCAACTTGAACTGCAACTGGCGGTGTGCGCGCACGGTGGTGGGCAACTGATTGACCTCATCCCGCACCCGCTGCCACTCGTGCTCGGGGTAGAGATAAAGACAACCGGCCTCAAACGGGTTGTAGGCGATGACGAGACGATTGCTGCACTCGCGCGCGACCACGTCCCGGTAGCTGGTCGGGATCGCCAGCCGGCCTTTGTCGTCGATGGTGATCGCGGTTTCGCCTTGGAACATGCCTAACCCTTTGACGCCCGCTCTGACGGCGGACTTACTCAGGAAACCACGGATTTCCCGGATTTCCCACAAGTTGCCACCTTATGAGCAGGTTTTAGGGTTGTCAACAAGTTTCAAAGGGAAATTTCATCAAGCAGGTCAATGACTTGCAATGAACTTGAAGGAGCTGTTCAAGCTTTATCCACAAGCGTCTGATTCGTCTCAAATTTCGAGATTGAGGCGAATCTCAGGCATTGGCGAGACACGGATGACCTGCCGATCAGCGCCACGCCGCGGCGCCGTGCGCTCTGTCTCAATCTGGCGATTAGCGGATACGCACTCGCGGCGACTACTGGGCATGACCCACACTGGCTTCGAACCATGCCGGACCAAACGGAACGAAGGATTTGCTTGCGGACAGGTCTGTTGGCATCTCACGCCAAAGCAAGCATGCCTAGCGGTTCGGCGTGGTCAGTGCGCTACTGGCAAACCATGAAAGTCAATGCCTCGCGCTTCCGGCGAACGACGGGATTCAATGGCTGTTGAAGAGACCACAGACAACGTCACTGGATCCACGCGTTCGCGGGGATGACAAAACGCTGCGACCAGCTCCATCGCGGCAAGCGCGATGAAGTTGGTGACGGAGCCGACCTATAAGCCGGGTTCTGTCGTGAGCAGTCATTCCTCTAGGCCGTGCGTCACCGCCCGGCTCGAGCAACCTACCCGGACCCGACGCGGGTCACGTCATAAGGTCCCTATTTGGTCTTGCTCCCGGTGGGGTTTGCCGTGCCGGTCGGTTACCCGACTCGCGGTGCGCTCTTACCGCACCATTTCACCCTTGCCACGCATCCTAAAGAACCGTTCGGCGGTATCTTTCTGTTGCACTGTCCGTCGGCTCGCGCCGCCCAGGCGTTACCTGGCACCGTACCCTGTGGAGCCCGGACTTTCCTCGGCGCCCACTAGGGACGACGCGACTGCCCGGCCGACTCCGCCGCCGGCAATTGTACTCGGGCAAACCAACCGATTGCATCGCGCGACCACAGGGTTCAGCGCGAAGAGGCGTCAGTGCGCACTCTCGCCGTCGTCAGCGCGAATACGATCAGATTCCCGCGCGGCTGTGTACAACAGCTTGCGCGGCGCGCCGCTCAGGTCCGCAGCCAATCGTGCCGCCGTCGACGGTGGCAGGTGCGCGCTGAGCGCGGCGTAGAGACGGCGGCCTTCTGCCAGCTTCGCATCATGATCGTCCGCTGCGCCTTGCACCAGCAGGACGAATTCACCGCGGCGCTGGTTTGGATCGGCTGCAAGCTGCGCGCGCAGCTGGGCGATATCGCCATCGAGTACGGTCTCGTACATCTTGGTCAATTCGCGGGCCAGTATCGCCGGTCGATCGTTGCCGAAGGCGTTCCCGGCATCGGCGAGGGTGTCGCTGATGCGATGTGCGGATTCGTAGAAGATCAAGGTGCGTGGTTCTTGCGCCAAACCTGCCAGACGTTCGCGCCGCGCTGCCGACTTGGACGGAAGAAAGCCTTCGAACGCGAAGCGGTCGCTGGGCAGTCCAGCCACGCTCAACGCCGCGATCAACGCACAGGCCCCGGGGACGGGACTGACCTGCAGACCCGCGCCCCGTGCCGCGCTGACCAGGCGGTAGCCAGGGTCGCTGACCAGAGGCGTGCCGGCGTCACAGACCAGAGCCAGACTATCGCCAGCACGCAACCGCGCCACCAGGCGCTCGGCAAGTTCGTCTTCGTTGTGCTCATGCAATGCCAGCAGCGGACTCTCTAGCCCGAAGCGGGTGAGCATCTGGCGGGTGTGCCGGGTATCTTCCGCGCAGATCGCGGCGACTGTCCCGAGCGTAGCCAAGGCGCGCGGCGATAGATCCTCCAGATTGCCAATGGGGGTCGCCACCACGTAGAGGACACCCGGGGGCTTAAGGTTTGTTGACATATGGACAAGTGAACAACTGGACAGGTGAACAGCGAGAGGACGAGGTCGGTTTTCCTGGAAGCCTGGCGGTTAGAATTCTGGCGGTTCCATCGAATGGGTCAGATGCAAATGCACCAGATGCTTGCGCAGATGATGCCGAACATGATGCTGTTGAAACACATGCTGTTGAAACACATGCTGTTGAAACACATGCTGTTGAATCACATGCCGTCGAAACACATGCCGCTGACACACATACCGTCGAAACACATGCCGTTGAAACACGCGCAGTGGAAACACATGATGCCGAAACCGACCGTGATGCGGGCATTGGCGATTGGCCTGCTGAGCGCCGCTACCGCAGCTTGTTCCACGGTTCAGATCACCCCAGTAGCGACCACGCCGGTATCCGAAACACCCGTAGAACAAGAAGTCGAGCAGCGCGCGACACGCTGGCATTTCGACGCAGGGCAACGGCCGCCGGCCGAAGCTGATGGCTATCGTCCACCGATCAAGCTCGCGGTGCTGCTGCCTATGACCGGCACTCTGGCCACCGCTGCAGCGCCGGTACGCGATGGCCTGCTGGCCGGCTATTACGGTGAGCAGCGTCGGCGCCCTGAATTGGTCTTCTACGACACGCTCGGCACCGCCGCCGGCGCCGGCGCTGCCTATTCCCGGGCGACGGCCGAAGGCGCGGACCAGGTGCTCGGACCGCTGGGCCGTGAGGAAATCGACGCCGTCTACAGCGGGGTCCAAGCCACCACACCGGTGATCGCTCTGAACCGCAGCGCCAGCGCGCCCCCTGCCAACAGTGCGAGTTTTTCCTTGGCGCCAGAGGACGACGGCATCGGTGCGGCGGATTTTTTGATTGCACGTAACGTCAAACGCGCGTTGGTGCTAGCAGGAGACGGCGATTACGCCCGCCGCAGCGTCGCCGCCTTTGGACAACGATTACAGGAACAACAGGGCACGGTGGTGCAGATCCTGGCGATCACTGGCGACAAACCGGCCGACATGACCGCATCGCTGCAGCAGATTGGGTTGCAAGCAGGCGGAGTGGACGCGGTGTTCCTGGCCCTGCGTGGCAACCAAGCGCGGGCCATCGCGCCGCAGCTAGCAGCCGCGGGACTATCGTCCAAGCAGCGGGTCGGGACGTCGCAGTTGGGCTCAGCGGCTACCGGCAAACCGGACACCGACCGTCTGCTCGATGGCATCGCCTTTCCTACCGACGCCTGGTCGCTAGGCGGCGCGCGCGGCCTGCCGAATGCCTACGTCACCGGCCAATCCCTGCCGACGGCGCGTGGCCCAGCAGCCAAGCTGTTTGCTTTCGGCTACGACGCTTGGCTGGTCACGGCGTATCTGGAACGTCTTGCGCTCGACCCAGAAGCGAAGATCGAGGGCGCAACCGGGCAACTGCGGATCGATGCTGACGGCGATGTGGTCCGCACGCCCGCTTGGTCAACCTTCAGTAATGGCGTGATCGTGCCGCTGGCCGGCGCCGGCGGTTGAACGAACGCCGACGCCGCGGCATTCAGGCCGAGGCGGCGGCGCGCACGTATTTGCTGCGCGCCGGTCTGCGCGAGATCGCAGCCAACGCCAATTTTCGCCTGGGCGAACTTGATCTGGTGATGTTTGACGGGGCTGCCTCTGGTGGTGGCGCCGTGGTCTTTGTCGAAGTGCGCTATCGCAGTGGTTCGGGTTTCGGCGGTGGCGCGCAGTCGGTCGATATCACCAAGCAGCGCAAGCTCGTACGGGCTGCGCAACAGTTTTTGCTGGCTCATCCGCGTTATGCCGATCAGCCCTGCCGTTTCGATGTGATCGAAGCGACTGACGATCCCGCCGCACCGCGGCTGCACTGGATCCGCGACGCCTTCCGTGCGGACGACCACTAAGGCCTGTTGACGGTAACGTCGTGTCGCGCAGTTTCCCTAGCTTCGTCATCCTCGCACTCGCGGGGATGACCAGCTGAAAATTCAGTGCCCCACTGTGATTTCCGGAATGTGAGATAGGTTCTAGGAAAAATGTTCATAACCTGCGCGCGCAGGCAACCACGCAGTTCCATCGCTGGTAAGCGCGCGTACGCCGGTACCGGCAACGATGCGGCCGATGCGCGAGATCGGCAGCGACTCATGCTCAGCCGCGCGCGTAATCGCGCCGCGCGCGCTGGGCGGCGCGGTAAAACACAACTCGTAGTCGTCCCCGCCGCAGGCTTGATCTGCGCGCAAGGTTTCTCCCCAAGCACGCGCGGACAATGCGGCCGATGCAGGCAGCGCGTCGATTTCGACGATGGCGGCGACATCACTGGCGCAGCAGATATGGCCAAGATCCTGCAGCAGGCCGTCGGAGACATCGATGCAAGCATGTGCGGCGCCGACCAGCGCACGGCCGATCGCTAACCGTGGCTGCGGCCGATCCAAACGCTCGCGCAGCGCCGGATCGGCGACACCGCCGGCACGCAATTGCGCCAGCGCCGCCGCCGCATCGCCCAAGGTACCGGTGACCCAGATCTCGTCGTCTACCTGTGCACCGTCGCGACGCAGCGCGCGTCCTGGCGTTACTAGACCCATAGCGGTCAGCGACAACGACAGCGGGCCATGGGTGGTGTCGCCACCGACCAGCGCGACGGCGTGCGCGTCGGCCAGGGTGAACAGTCCGTCGAGCAAGGCGTCCAACCAGGCAGAATCCGCCCGCGGCATGGACAGCGACAAGGTGCACCAGGCTGGCTCCGCACCCATTGCCGCCAAGTCGGACAGATTGACCGCCAACGCCTTCCAGCCCAGATCGAAGGGCGCAGTCTCGGCCGGGAAATGCACTCCGACGTTGAGTGTGTCGGTGCTGACCACTAATTGCCGGCCAGACGGCACGTTCAATAACGCCGCATCGTCGCCCATCCCCAGCTCCACATCCGTGCGCAATCCGGCCTGTGCTCGGGTCCGCGCGCGAATGCGTTGGATCAGCTCAAATTCCATCACGCGCACGTATCACCACGGCAGCACCGATGGCCAGTGCGCGCATGGCACTGGGCGTTGCGATGCCCATGTACCTGCATGCGGCGCGTCGGCTCGAACGAACATCGTCATCACACGTATGCGCATCAACCACGACCGGCTTGCGCTTCGAGCGCCCGCCAATCAGCGGCTGCCTGGTCGAGCACACCGTTGACATAGGTATGCCCATGCTCGGAACCGAAGCGTTTAGTGCTGCGCAGCGCTTCGTCGATCACCACGCGGTAGGGAACATCGACGCGATGGCGCAGTTCGTAGGCGGCGATCCGCAGTGCCGCGCGTTCCACCGCGTCCACCTCTTCGATACCGCGATCCAAATACGGCTGCAGGGCTGCATCAAGCTCGGCAAGACGCTCGGCGACCCCGCGCACCAGGTCATGAAAATAATCCAGATCGGCTTCTTCATGGACCTGCTCATGCGCAAATTGATCGATGATGCCGCGCACCGAGCTACCGGACAGCTGCAGCGCATAGACCGCCTGAAGTGCACGGCGGCGCGCACGCGCGCGTTTGACCGGTTGCATCTCGTTTTGGTGCTGGGCTCGGGACATCAGTGAATTCTTCCTAGCAGATCCGCCATTTCGATCGCAACGAGTGCGGCCTCCTCGCCTCTGTTGCCGTGGCTGCCGCCAGCGCGTTTCTCGGCATCGGCAAATTCATCCACTGCCAGCACGCCGTTGACGACCGGAATGCAGTAATCGAGCGCGATCCGCATCAATGCCTCCGAACAACCGTCCGCCACTTGCTGATAGTGACGGGTATCACCGCGGATCACACAACCCAGAGCAACAAGCGCGTTGTGTTTGCCGGCCGCAGCCAACCGTGCGGCAACGACCGGGATTTCCCAGGCGCCGGGCACGCGAATCACGTCTAGCGCCTTTTCGGACACGTCGTGCTTGGAAAACGCCTGACGCGCACCGGCCACCAGCGCATCGCTGATACGCGGATTCCAGCGGCTGGCGATGATCGCGAAACGCGCGCTTTTGGCCGCGCGCAAATCGCCTTCGTAATGCGGCATCGTGATATGGACTACAAGAAATCGGGAAAGGCATTTTAGACAGCGCAGGCTGCCTGCGTGTCGAAGCGGATTCCACCGTCACCGTTACCAGCGCGTGGCAACCGTTTCACGTCGGCCCGGTCATATCGGCTCGTTCACATCGGCTCGGTCACATCGGCTCCTTCATATCGGCTCGACGTGCTCAACCACCTCCAGCCCGAACCCAGCCAGCCCCACCTGCCGCCGCCGCGTGCCGATCACGCGCAATTTGCCCAGGCCCAGATCAGCCAGAATCTGCGCGCCGGCGCCATTGCGCCGCCATTGGCTTGGATCCCTGCCAAGCTGCTGCTCTGGCTGGGCGCGTAAACGCGCCAGCAGCGACGTCTTGTCGCGCGGCGCCGACAATACCAACATCACTCCGGACTCGGCGGCGGCAATCATGCGCAACGCATCACTGGCGGCGACACCGAAATCATCGCGCCGCCAATGCAACAGATCGGCCAACGGATTCTCCACCTGCACCCGCACCAGGGTCGGCACGGTGGCATCCACGCGGCCATGCACCAATGCAAAGTGCAGGTCATCGGCAATCCGGTCGCGGTAGGTGACCAGGTGAAATTTTCCAAACTCGGTGTCGATCCCGCGCTCGTCCACCCGCTCGACCGTGTGCTCGGTGGCTAACCGATACGCGATGAGGTCCGCGATCGATCCCATCTTCAAGCCGTGTTCGCGCGCGAATACTTCCAGCCGCGGGCGCCGCGCCATGCTGCCGTCGTCATCGACCACCTCCACGAGTACCCCGGACAGCGAGCGCATGCCGGCCAGACGCACCAGATCGATTGTCGCTTCGGTATGTCCAGCGCGGACCAGAACCCCGCCTTCCGTATAGCGCAGCGGAAAGACATGTCCTGGCCGAGCCAGATCCTCCGGTCTGGTATCCGGATCGACCAGCGCGCGGATGGTGGCGGCGCGATCGTGCGCGGACACCCCAGTGGTCGTGCCTTTGCGTGCATCGACCGAAACGGTGAATGCGGTGCGATGGCTCTCGCTGTTTTTCGCCACCATCTGCGGCAAGTCGAGCGCGGCCAGGCGCGAGGCGGTCATCGGCTGGCAGACGATGCCGCTGGAGTGACGCACGATGAAGGCGATTGCTGCCGGGGTAACCGCTTCGGCCGCCATGATGAAGTCACCTTCGTTTTCGCGATCCTCGTCGTCCACGACGATCACCATGCGCCCCTGTTGGATCTCCTGCACCAGCTCGGGGATCGTCGCCAGGCTCATGACGGCCGCCGAGGTGCGGGCTCTTGGAGTGAATTCTCTCGAAGAGCAGGCTCCCGCGACGCCAGCAGCCGTTCCACGTAGCGCGCCACCAGATCGACTTCCAGATTGACCGCATCACCCACGCCGGTATGCGCGAAAGCGGTGTGCGCCACGGTATGCGGGATCAGCGCGACCTCGAAACTGGAGTCGTCCACCGCATTGACGGTCAGGCTGACACCATCGACGCAGATCGAGCCTTTGTGCGCGATGTATTTGGTCAGCGCTGGCGGCGCACCGAAGCGCCAGCGCTGAGCGCGCGCGTCGGCTCGAATATCGAGCACGGTACCTGTGCCATCGACATGGCCGCTCACCAGATGGCCGCCGAGACGGTCGTCGACGCGCATCGAACGCTCCAGATTGACGCGGGTACCGATCGTGAGCATGCCAAGCGTGGTCAGTGCCAGGGTCTCCCTCGAGACATCGGCCTCGAACCAGGTCGCATCGAATGCAACCACGGTCAAGCACGCGCCATTGATGGCGATACTTTCACCCAAGGCCAGGTCTGGGGCTGGTGCCGTGAACGGCAAACTGCCCACGTCGATGCGCAGTCGCGCGTCGCCGCCGCGGGATTCGCGTTCGGCCAATGTGCCTACGCCTTGGATCAACCCGGTGTACATGTCACGTTTCCCGTTTGCTAAGGAAAACGTCCGCAGGGCATGTAAAACGATCCGGCCATGCGGCCGTGGACCGAGGTCTTCTTGCATCCGGACTTTCCGCAGACATCTGCCTGCGACCGTCGGCCCCGGCATCGAACCGGATCTGCTGACCTGTCTGACGGAACTAGCCGCCAGACAGCGCTCGCGGGCTCACGCGGGCTAAAGAATGGTGTTGTACAAATCACTTGAACGTCATTCCCGCGACGTTTCGGCGAGTGGCGCTGCCGGTCACGCGAAATGACGAACGTAAAGAGATTGGCCGACCACTACTCGAGTCCGCGCCTACCGCCGGTGGGGAATCGCACCCCGCCCTGAAGACGTTGATAAGTGCGGGATTCTAACATTGCGACCTAACATTGCGACCTAACATTGCGACCACCTGCTCCACGCCGCCCAGTCGCGGCAGCGTCCAGTGAGCGTGGATTACGAAGCTCGGGAACCGCAACGACGCGAACGGCTCGCGACTAGCCATTTCTTCCAGTTTTGTTGCATATGTCTCGAAGCGACCTGCGCATAGAATGATGCGATGAAAAAGCAGCAGTGGACGGATTCACCGGTGTGCGCCACATGCGCAGTCGAGCACGCGCTGCCGCTCCCCGAGACCTGCGGTATCTGCTCCGACGAGCGGCAATGGGTGCCCCGCGATGGCCAGATCTGGACCAGCCTAGCCGAACTTGCGGCCCGGTGTGAGATCCATTTCGACGCGCTAGAACCGGGCTTGTGGGGTCTGACCAGCAAACCACAGGTTGGCATCGGCCAGCGCTCGATTCTTGTGCCAGGCCAGCTGCTGTGGGATCCGCTAGGAGTCGTGACCGTAGCGGCTGTGCAGCATGTCCAGGAACTTGGCGGTGCGCGCTGGATCGTCGCCTCGCATCCGCACATGTATGGCGCTCAAGTTGCCTGGGCCCAGGCGCTTGATGCCCGCGTGCTCGTGCACGAGGCTGACGGCCAGTTTCTCGCGCGTGAGCACGCGCTCATCGACCGTTGGAGCGGCACGCGCGAGCTCACACCAGGGCTCAGCCTGCACACGCTCGGTGGTCACTTCCCAGGAGCCGCCGTGGTCATTTGGGCAGACGGCTCCGACGGACAAGGCTCCATGCTCGCTGGCGACACGATCCAGCCGAAACCCGACCGCAGGCACGTCGGATTCATGCGCAGCTACCCCAACAATACTCCGCTCAGTCACGGCGTCGTGCGCCGTGTCGCCGACGCCGCCGCGGCACTGCGCTACCGACGCCTCTACGGCAATTTCGCCGGCCAGGTGATCGAGGACGGCCCGGCAGGAGTCGAGCGCTCAGCCGTGCGCCACATCCGCTGGGTGCGCGGGGATTTCGACCACCTCACCTGACGCTGCTCAGCTCGCGTGCTCATCCCGGCACCACGCAGATCCCCGGCAGCACGCAGGCGACATCGGCACTGACGTGGGTGGATGCGCACTATTCGCAAGATTCGATCGCCAATGTGAGCTTGGCAATCATGGTCATGGAAAACTGGTCTTGGGAAACAGGTCTTGGGAAACAGGTCTTGGGAAACAACTGTCTTCGGAAACAATGGTCAAGAGCCGCCATCGCTCCGTGCGCCATGCGCGAGTCTGTGCACCGATACTGTGCAAGGCGATCAAACCGTCGGGCGCAGCAATAAACGCAAGTCGGTGCCAACGCGGCGTGTTTCCAACAATTCCAGTGACAGACGTTTGGCCATGTCGTCTACCGTGAGCCCGGCAAACAATGGCCGCGCGGCGTCGCCCAGCAGCACTGGCGAAACGTAGAGCAAGACTTCGTCCACCAGTGCAGCCATCAGCAGCGCACCGGCCAATGTTGCTCCGGCCTCTACCTGGACCTCATTGATCCCGCGATCGCCCAACAGGCGCAGCGCTGCCTCCAGATCGAGCCTACCGTCGCGTTCTGGCACCGCTGCACGATCGACCGCCAAGCCTGAGGGAGGCTTGGCCGCGCGGGCATGCAGATACAACGTGGGTGCGTTGCCCTCGCGCACCCGGCCGCGCGCGACTGTGGCCAGTCCCGCATCGAGGACCACGCGCAGCGGCGCAACGAAGGCGGTGGCGTCATCGAAGCGCACGGTCAGCAGCGGGTCGTCTTCCAGGATCGTGCCAGAACCGGTGAGAATCGCGCCGCTGCGTGCGCGCCAACGCATCACATCGCGGCGCGAAGCCTCGCTGCTGATCCACTTCGATTCGCCGCTGGCCAAAGCGGTGCGTCCATCCAGGCTCGCAGCCAGCTTGACCCGCACCCATGGCCGACCGCGTTCGATGCGCGCCAAAAACCCGCGATTAAGCGCACGCGCCTGGGCTTGCATCAATCCGGATTCGACCTGGATTCCCGCCGCCTGCAGTTTCGTGAAACCGGCGCCATCGACTTGCGGAAACGGATCGCGCATCGCCGCCACCACGCGCGCCACACCTGCTGCGATTAATGCATCCACACACGGCGGCGTACTGCCGGTATGAGCACAGGGCTCTAACGTGACATAGACCGTCGCGCCACGCGCGCGCGTCTGCGCGGCTTGCAACGCGACCACTTCCGCATGTGGTCCGCCCTGGTATTGATGCCAACCCTCGCCGACCACCTCCTCACCCTGCACCAGCACGCAACCCACCATCGGGTTCGGTTTGGTGGTGTACGCACCGTTTTCGGCCAAGCGCAGGGCTCTGGCCATGTGCACATGGTCGGTGGCGGAGAAATCAGAAGATCGGGGCTTGGAAGGCCGGGAGTCGACAGGCAAGAACTCGGGACTCGAGACTCGGGACTCGGGAAGATCAAGAGCGGGTGTTTGACCTTGCTTTTGATTATTCCCAGCCCCGGCTTTTTGCATCCCGTTTTTCCGATTCACCGCTTCTTCCCCTTTCCGATCGGCACCACATCAGCGCCCAATAGCGAGAGCTGTCCTTCACCTGGCAGCTCGCGTTCCAGGCGGTCAAGTTCCTCGCGAAAATCGGCAACGTCTTCGAATGCACGGTAGACCGAGGCGAAACGCACAAATGCGACGTGGTCGAGCTTGCGCAATTCGATCATCACAAACTCGCCCACCTTGCGCGAATCCAACTCGCGCTCTGCGGTCATGCGCAACTGATGGATCACCGCGCGCACAGCCGCTTCGACCTGCTCCTCCGACACCGGCCGCTTGTGTAACGCGCGATCAAAGCCGTGCCGCAACTTGCGTGCGTCAAAATTCTCCCTGCGGCCATCGGTCTTGATGATCACAGGAAGTTTGAGCTCGATCGTTTCCAATGTGGAAAACCGCTCCCCGCAAGCCTCGCACTCACTCCGCCGCCGAATCGTCGCGCCATCGTCAGAAACACGCGAATCAATTACGCGAGTATCAGTGTGCTGGCAGAAGGGGCAGTGCATCGGATGAGCCGCTACTGGGAACGCCGGGACTCGGGACTCGGAACTCGGGAGCCGGAAAAATCCAAGGCAACATCAATAACCCGCTGTTGATGTTGCCGAGTGCCGAGTTGTGGTTTTCTAGCCATACACTGGAAACTCCGCACATTGCCTGGTCACGTTCTCACGCACGCCGCTGATCACGGTCTCATCTTTTGGATTGTCCAGCACGTCGCAGATCCAATGTGCCAGGGCGACGCAATCGGCTTCTTTGTAGCCGCGGGTGGTCACTGCTGGCGTGCCAAGGCGCAGGCCGGAGGTTACAAATGGTTTTTGCGGGTCATTCGGCACCGCATTTTTGTTGACAGTGATATGCGCCCGGCCTAACGCGGCTTCTGCGTCTTTGCCGGTAATTCCTTTGTTGATCATATCGACCAGCATCAAATGGTTTTCGGTGCCGCCTGAAACGATCTTGTAACCTCGGCTGATGATGGTCTTGGCCAGCACTTGGGCGTTTTTCACCACTTGCTCCTGGTAGGTCTTGAACCCAGGTTCAAGCGCTTCCTTGAACGCCACCGCCTTGGCCGCGATCACATGCATCAGCGGGCCGCCTTGGATACCCGGGAACACGATCGACTGCAATTTTTTCTGGATGTCCTCCGCCTGCGTGCCCATCGCCGCGGTGCTGGCGAGAATGATCCCGCCGCGCGGACCGCGCAGGGTCTTGTGGGTGGTGGACGTGACCACGTGTGCGTGTGGAACCGGATTGGGATAGATGCCAACGGCGATCAGCCCGGCGACATGCGCCATGTCGACAAACAACAGCGCATCCACCTTGTCGGCGATCGCACGCAAGCGTGCCCAATCGACTTTTTGCGAATATGCCGAAAACCCGCCCACCACCAGCTTCGGTCGGTGCTCCAAGGCCAGCCGCTCGACCTCGTCATAATCGATCAGCCCTTGGTCGTTGACGCCATATTGCGCGGCATCGAAGAGTTTGCCGCTGATATTGACCTTGGCACCGTGCGTCAAATGGCCGCCGTGGGCCAGGGACATCCCCAGGATCCGGTCGCCCGGCTTAAGCAGGGCCAGGTACACCGCTTGGTTGGCCTGCGAGCCCGAATGCGGCTGGACGTTGGCGTAATCCGCATCGAATAATTGTTTGACCCGATCGATCGCGAGTTGCTCGACGATGTCGACATACTCGCAGCCGCCGTAATAGCGTTTGCCGGGATAGCCTTCTGCGTATTTGTTGGTCAGCGCAGTGCCCTGCGCCTGCATCACCCTCTGGCTGCAGTAATTTTCCGAAGCGATCAGTTCGACATGATCTTCCTGGCGGCGGTTCTCGGACGCGATCGCCGCGGCCAATTTGGGATCGAAATCTTCGATGCGAGCATCGCGGCGGAACATCGGAACTCCATTGATCGCTGGGGAATCTTGGATTCTAGAGCGTATGAGCCTGTTTGGAACGCGGATCGTCCCAGTCGTCCAGGCAAATGGCGATGTCGATCAGGCCGGAATGCGCTAATACGCCTGCTTGTACTGCCTGATCCGCTAGCGCAGGGCGATAGTGGCACCGAATTGGCTGGGTTTGGCGCGGTTTGGCGCGCGTGGCCGACAAGGCCGACTCAAGTCACTGCAGGGGCGCCGCAATCGCGCCATCTGAGCATCAACATCCGGCCCGCGACGATCCGCGTCGGGCCAGGCCGCCTATAATTTGATGTTCGTACAACACGCCCAGTAAGGCGACCACACATGCAATACATCTACACCATGAACGGCGTGTCCAAGACAGTCCCGCCAAAGCGCCAGATCATCAAGGACATTTCGCTGTCCTTTTTTCCCGGCGCCAAGATCGGTCTGCTCGGATTGAACGGTGCCGGCAAATCCACCGTGCTCAAAATCATGGCGGGCGTGGATCAGGACTACTCAGGAGAGGCGCGCCCGCAGCCGGGGATCAAAGTCGGTTATCTCGCGCAGGAACCGGAGATCGATCCTGACAAAACCGTGCGCGAGGCGGTCGAAGAAGGCGTGGGCGAACTCCTCGGCGCACAGGCCGAACTCGATCGGGTGTATGCGGCTTATGCGGAGGAGGACGCTGATTTCGACCAGCTTGCCGCCGAGCAGCAGCGGCTGGAAGCAATCCTCGCCGCCGGCGATGCGCACACCCTCGAGAACCAGTTGGAAGTCGCCGCTGACGCGCTGCGCCTGCCGCCGTGGGACGCAAGAGTCGGTCAGCTCTCCGGCGGCGAAAAACGCCGAGTGGCCTTGTGCCGACTGCTGCTGCAAAAACCCGACATGCTGCTGCTGGACGAACCCACCAACCACCTCGACGCCGAATCGGTGGAATGGCTGGAACAATTTTTGCAGCGCTATCCGGGCACCGTGGTGGCGGTGACCCATGACCGCTACTTCCTCGACAACGCCGCCGAATGGATCCTGGAGCTCGACCGCGGTCGCGGCATTCCCTGGAAAGGCAATTACACCGAGTGGCTTGTGCAAAAAGAAGACAGGCTCAAGCGCGAGGAATCACAGGAGAAAGCCCGACAAAAAGCCATCGCCAAAGAATTGGAATGGGCACGCCAGAACGCCAAAGGCGGGCGCTCAAAGGGCAAGGCGCGCTTGGCCAGGATCGAGGAACTGCAGTCGGTCGATTATCAGAAACGCAACGAGACCAACGAGATCTTCATTCCACCCGGCGAGCGCCTTGGGCAGAAGGTGATCGAATTCAAAAACGTCAGCAAGCGTTTCGGCGAACGCCTGTTGATCGACAATCTGAGCTTCCAGGTGCCGGCCGGCGCAATCGTCGGCATTATCGGACCCAATGGCGCAGGCAAGTCGACGTTGTTCAAAATGATCACGGGACAGGAGCAGCCGGATTCGGGTTCGATCGACATCGGCCCGACCGTGAAACTGGCCTATGTGAATCAAAGCCGCGACGCGCTGACCGGCAATCACAATGTCTTTCATGAAGTGTCCGGTGGTCTGGACATCCTCAATATCAACGGCATCGAAATCCAATCGCGCGCGTACATCGGCCGCTTCAACTTCAAGGGTCAGGACCAGCAAAAATTGGTCGGCAGCTTGTCCGGCGGTGAACGCGGCCGGCTGCACATGGCCAAGACACTGCTCCAGGGCGGCAATGTACTGCTGCTGGACGAGCCTTCCAACGATCTCGACATCGAAACCCTGCGCGCCCTGGAAGATGCGCTGCTGGAGTTCCCTGGCAACACCTTCGTCATCAGCCACGACCGCTGGTTTCTGGACCGCATCGCCACCCATATCCTCGCCTTCGAGGGCGATAGCCATGTGGAATTTTTCCAGGGCAATTACCGCGAGTACGAGGAAGACAAGAAGCGCCGCATGGGCGACGATGCCGGCCCGCACCGGCTACGATTCAAGGCGCTGAAGTGAACATAGCGGCTGCGCCGTCGTGTCATCCCCGCACACCGGTGGGGACCCGGTGACCTCCGCTCTACACCACCTTCACCGCCACCTCCACCCAAACCGGAACACCATCACCGGAAGGCGCGATGCGTTTCATCGATAAGCTGCGCAACCGTTGGGCCAGCGCCGATTCGCTGCTTTGCGTCGGCCTGGATCCGGATCTTGGCAAGTTGCCTGACCGCTTCTTCGACCGAGACGATGCCCTGTTCGCTTTCTGCCGCGACATCGTCGATGCGACGGCCGAATTCGCCTGCGCGTTCAAACCACAGATCGCCTATTTCGCCGCGCAAGATGGCGGCGAGATCGCTTTGCAAC
>Ga0153982_1000155_pt1 | contig 18487 bp, 17 predicted proteins | sample TSGA066MetaG_FD_104743 | JGI IMG/M metagenome (GOLD analysis project Ga0153982, IMG submission 104743) | Attine ant fungus gardens microbial communities from Georgia, USA - TSGA066 MetaG | ecosystem: Host-associated > Fungi > Mycelium > Unclassified | place: USA: Georgia, Alexander Wildlife...
GAGGCGCATTCTAGAGATTTTCCCCGGCGCGTCAACAGTTATTTAACGTTGCTGCGGCGATCGCTGCAAAAAGCGGCATTTTACGAACGCACCCGTTCTTCGTGTAGAACTCCGCACACAAAAGCCACGTTTTTTGCCAGCGCTAGCGTCAGGCTCAGGGAATACGGGTCGCTCGGAAAGACACAAAAGACGCCATCCCTGGCAGTTCGGAGCGCGGCGTCCATGCCGCGATACGCTTTCCGATCGCCCCGTGTTCCCCTCGCTTCAAATCCGGCATCCGCGTAAGACAAAAAACCGCGAATCAGCGCTGAGCTTTTGCCGCGCGCGACCAGACGGCGCGATAAACCTTAAAGCGACCCGTCTGCGCCAGCACTTCATGGCTGCCGAAGGTTTCGTCCAGCACCTGGGCATAAGGCAGGAAGGCGTTCGCAACAATACGCAGCTCGCCGCCCATATTCAGATGCTTCGCCGCGCCGCGGATCAGCGTTTGCGCCGCGTCCAGGCTGGTTTGCATACCGTCATGGAATGGCGGGTTCGAGATAATCAGATCGAAACGGCCCTGCACCTCGGAATAAACGTTGCTGGCAAAAACATCGCCCTGCAAATCGTTAGCGGCCAGGGTAGCCTTACTGGCTTCCACCGCCGCCGCGCCTACGTCGGTCAGCGTCAGTCGTACTTTCGGCGAGAAACTCGCCAGCATGGCGGAAAGCACGCCTGCGCCGCAGCCTACGTCCAGCACTTTGCCTCTCATATGCGGCGTCAGGGTAGAAAGCAGCAGGTTACTGCCCGCATCCAGACCGTCACGGCTGAAGACGCCAGGCAGCGTTTTGATTGTCAGATCGCCCAGTTCATACTCATTCCAGTATGCTTTAGCATCGAACGTCGGCTGCTCGTCCAGACGACCATGGTAAAGTCCGCAGCGGCGCGCGCTGTCGATTTTATTCAGCTTCGCCCAGCCTTCTACAATCTGTTCTGCGCTACGCACGCCGCTGCGGTTCTCGCCAACGATAAACAGTTCGCTGCCCACGGGCAGTAAAGAAAGCAGGTTTTCCAGCTGGAACAGCGCTTCCGGCTTATTCTTTGGCCAGAAATAGACCAGCGTGTCGCAGTCGGCGACCATTTCCGGCGTCGCCACCAGGCCATAGCAGGCATGTTCACCCATCGTACGGCTGAGGATCTGCCAGTGATGATATTGCTGGGTATGTACCCGGCTCAGCGCGGTTTCCAGTTGGGCGGGCAGGTCATCCTGCAGATCGCCAGCAAACAGCACGCGGCGTTGAGTAAATTCATCACTGTGGCGCAGTATCACTTCACTGGCCGGGGTAAATGCGGACATCGGTGGCTCCTTACAAATCAGAGCGGCGATTATAGTGGTTTGTTGGCGCAGATTCGATGGGTTTGCTAGCATAGCGTCGCAATTGGGCGACCAGACGGGAAAAATGATGTCTTCCAGACGTGACTGGTTATTACAGCAGATGGGGATTACGCAATATACGCTGCGGCGTCCGCGCGCGCTGCACGGCGAGGTATCCATCTCATTGCCGGAGCAGACGCGACTGCTGATTGTGGCTGAGGTGCCGCCGCCATTAAGCGATCCGTTAATCCGCGACGTGCTTGCCGCCATGCTGGTGCGCGAGCACGAAGTGATGGCGCTGACGCCCGACCAGCTGGCAATGTTGCCCGATGAAACCCGCTGTATCAGCTGGTGCCTGGGGCTAAACGTGCCGGTAGCGGTTAACGGTTCTCAACTCGCTTCGCCCGTACTGGCGGAGCTTTATCACAATGCCGACGCCAAACGGGCGCTATGGCAGCAGATCTCCCACTATGAATCCGATTTCTTTACTGACGGCGCAAGATCTTGACCGTGCGTTTGCCATTGAACAGCGCAGCCACGCTTTTCCCTGGAGTGAAAAAACCTTTGCCAGCAATCAGGGCGAACGGTATCTGAACTATCGGCTGGATGTCGGCACGGAAATGGCGGCGTTCGCCATCACCCAGGTTGTGCTGGATGAAGCCACGCTGTTTAACCTGGCCGTCGATCCGGCATATCAGCGTCGGGGCCTTGGCCGCACGCTGCTGCAACATCTGATTTCCGAGCTTGAACAGCGCGGCGTGCTGACGCTGTGGCTGGAAGTTCGCGCCTCGAACCATGCTGCCATCGCGCTTTATCAGCAGCTGGATTTCAACGAGGTTTCGGTTCGCCGCAACTACTATCCCACCGCCGAGGGGAAAGAAGACGCCATCATTATGGCGCTAACAATTTAAGGGCCAGGCATGCTTAAAGAATGGGACTGGATTTTATTTGACGCCGACGACACGCTGTTTCACTTTGATGCGTTCGCCGGATTACAGCGTCTTTTTCAGCAGTACGACGTGGTATTCTCGCCGGATGATTATCAGGAATATCAGGCTGTTAATAAGCCGTTGTGGGTAGAGTATCAGAACGGGGCGATCACCGCCTTGCAGCTTCAGCACCAGCGTTTTCAAGGCTGGGCAGACAAGCTAAACGTTACCCCGCTTGATTTGAATAACGGCTTTTTAAGCGCGATGGGCGAGCTTTGCCTGCCGCTGACCGGCGCGGTCAATCTGCTTAACAGTTTGAAAGGCAAAGTAAAGATGGGGATTATTACCAACGGCTTTACGGCGTTACAGCAGGTTCGCCTGGAGCGTACCGGCTTCCTGGACTATTTCGATCTGCTGGTGATTTCGGAACAGGTTGGTCACGCCAAGCCGCATCCGGCCATTTTTGACTACGCGCTGGAAAAGATGGGCCAGCCGCCCCGTGAGCGGGTGATGATGGTTGGTGACAATCCCGATTCCGATATCCTCGGCGGCATGCGTGCCGGACTGGCAACCTGCTGGCTAAATGCGGATAACCGTCCTCTACCTGAGGGCATTAAGCCCGACTGGCAGGTCGCTACGCTCTCTGAACTGCAAGATATTCTTAACGCTTAAGTTTGCCTTTTTTGGTTTTTATCCCTCTCTAAAATCAAATGTGCGGCATTGGTATCGCTGTTATGCGGCCAGTTTGGCAAACAGCGATACATTATCCTTTTTATTTTTCCCTCAAAATTACTTCGCGCGACTATACCAAAGTCTAGTGCCAGCCCCGCCTGCGCATTTATAATATTTAGTTATTAAAAAAATTAATTTTAGTAGCTTATCTTGCTATCAAGGTTAACGGTTCGTCACCAGACAGGGAAAATTCCTGGAAAAAGCCCGCCATTCAGACAGAATTTACTTTATTTTTTAACATTAGAATCGTTAACGTTTTTGCGCGTTTGTGGCAAGCGTTGAATAATTGGAAGGACTCTGTAAACTTGCCGCAAATTTTCTCTCGAATGCTTACATTCATACGGGCAGCCTGCTTCAGTGCTGGCTCGTGCGGTAGCTATGGTGGCGCGCGGCGTGGCGTAAAGATGAACGTTTTTCTCAGCTTACGCGCATTGCTACTATGAAATATCTGCAAATAATCAATAAAGAAAGTCTGAAAAAAAGTGTGTCAAACCTACTCGATTTCAAAACCCGAAGGTAGGGGAAATGCCTGAAGGCGTGCCTACGCGACGCAATTTGTTTATGTGATAGCGGAAAAATCCATCACCTTGCTTGATAGTTAATCCGCTAATCGTTAGCCCGCCCATTTTGTGCGGGTTAACGCCAACTTACGGTTTTGTTAATGAAAGCCGTAACGCGCTGGACCAAACGACTCTTTATTACTCTGGCGCAACCAGCGCTAACCAGACCCTTTTTTATTCGGCGCGGTAACCATCGGGCCGACACGCATGTCTGTATACGCCTTTTTCAACCAACACTTCATGAGGACCCGGGTGAAAATTCAAATCGCATTAAGTCTGCTTTTTGTTCTGACGGTAGCGGGATGTAAAGCGCCACCGCCGCCAGTAACGGACGACACTATCGTTTCCAGCACCGTAGACGGCGTAAAGCTGACCTACCGTCATGCGGTACAGCCGCCAACTTCCTTTACGCCGATGGGTGAAGAGTACCGCGCGCTGTATGCCGCTTCGGTCATGACGCGCCCTGATTTCGGCGGCAAGCTGGTCAGCCATCTGGAAAACGGCAAGCCTTATACCGTTTTAGGCGCGGTGGAAAACAACTGGTTTGCCATTGCTGAACAGGGTGAAGAGCAGCTGATTGGCTACGTGCCGCTGCGCGCGGTCGTCAAAAGCGACCTGTACGACAAAACCGTTAAGGCAGATTCACGCCGCAAGCGCGCTCGCGCACCAGCGAAAAAAACCTGCGTGGCGGTAGATGGCGACAGCAAAGCTTGCCAGAACAGCAACAGCGGAACCTGGGTTATCGATTAATAAACGGGCCGACGGCCAGTAATTATGAACAGAAACTTTTTACGCCTGAGCTTTCAGGCGTTTTTCCTGATGGCATTTAGCGTGCTGACAGGCTGCACTTCGCACAGCGTACCCACTCATTACAGCCTGGTCTTCCAGAACTCTCCGCAGGTTAACAACGGCGCGCCGCTTAAGGTTCGCGTGTTGCTGCTGAGATCGGATGCCGATTTCATGTCTGCTGATTTTTATTCGTTGCAAAACAAAACGTCTGCCCTGTTAGGCGGGGCGTTGCTAAACAGCGAACAACTCTTCCTGATGCCTGGAAAAGGCAATAAAACCCTGCAAGGCCCTCTTCCTGCCGAGGCTCGCTATATCGGCGTGCTGGCGGAATATCAGACGCTCGACGGCAAAAAATGGCGTCTTGCGCTGCCGCTGCCCGTGGGCGCGGAAAAGCAATCGGTCTGGCAGCAGACGGATAACGAGCTGCGCGCCAGCCTTATCGCTAACGACAGCGGCCTGATCGCCGTTCACTGATGCCCAAACGGAACCCTTTATGAACAAAGCAGAAAAAGTGGTCTGGACCGAAGGCATGTTCCTGCGGCCACACCATTTTCAACAGGCGGAAAGCTATCAGCAAAGTCTGCTGAATAACCAGATACAGGCTCAGCGGCCTTATCTGTGGGGCTTTCTGGACTGCGAAATTGACGAGGCCATGTTACGCCAGGGAAAAATTGCGCTGAGCTCGGCCAGCGGGCTGCTGCCTGACGGCACCTTTTTCTCTTTTCGTAACGGACGTGATGGCCCGCCGCCGCTGGTTATTCCTGAGAATCAGGGCAAAGAAAAGGTGGTGCTGGCACTGCCCGCGCGCCGCAACGGTCGTGAAGAGGTTATCTTTGCTGAGACCGCCGACTCGCTGGCTCGCTATGTGACTTTCGAGCAGGAAGTGGACGACTGTAACGCGCTCTCGGTCAGTCCGGCTGCCGTGCAGTTTGGCAAGTTGCGCCTGCGGCTGATGCTGGAAAGCGAGCTGTCCGCCGAATGGACGGCGATGGCCGTAGTGAAGGTGGTCGAGAAACGCAGCGGCCAGGTACGCCTGGACAACAGCTACATTCCGCCGATGCTGAACTGTGCCGCCAGCCCGCAGCTTTACGATTATCTCAACGATATGCCGGGTCTGCTGCAACAGCGCAGCCAGCAGATTGGCCAGCGCCTGCAGCAGCCGGGCCGCTTCAACACCGCCGATATGCTCGACTTTATGCTGCTGGCGCTGGTTAACCACCATCTGGGCCACGTTAGCCATTTGAGAAATTTGCCGCTGCTGCATCCTGAACAGCTGTTCGCCAACTGGCTGGCGTTTGCCTGCGAGCTGGCAACCTATACGCCGCAGCGTTTTCCTGATGCGTCGTTGCCGGTTTATGACCACGACGACCTGGCATGGTGCTTCGGCAAGCTGATGCTGATGCTGCGCCAGGGCTTGTCGCAGGTGCTGGAAGAGAATGCCATTCAGCTACCGCTGACCGAACGCTCACACGGCCTGAACGTGGCTACCGTGCCCGAAACGTCGATGGTACGCGAGTTTGGCTTTGTGCTGGCGGTACGGGCCAACGTGCCGGCCGATACGCTGCTGACCCATTTCCCGGCGCAGATGAAGGTCGCGCCGGTGACTAAAATCCGCGATCTGGTTCAGCTGCAGCTGCCGGGCATGATCCTGCGCGCAATGTCGGTTGCGCCTCCGCAGATCCCGTGGCACGCCGGCTACAGCTATTTCGAGCTGGATAAGGGCAGCGAGCTTTGGCAGGAAATGGAAAAATCCGGCACCTTTGCACTCCATCTCGCCGGGGATTTTCCGGGACTTGCCATGGAGTTTTGGGCCATTCGTAGTCATTCAGCCTGACGTCAGGAGCAACAAACATGGAGCAACGACAGGCCACCGTACAGGGTGCCAGCAGCCTGAATCCGCTGGTTGCGGCCGCTAACCCTTTGCTGAACGCTATTCCGCAGATCCGCCATTCGGTTACCCATGCCGACCCTGCCGGACTGCGCCAGCGTTTGATCGACGAAATGCGCCAGTTTGAAATGAGCTGCCAGCGCGCCGGACTGCCTTATGAAGTGATTATCGGCGCACGCTACTGCCTCTGTACCGCCATTGACGAAGCGGCGGCGCTGACGCCGTGGGGCAGCCGTGGCGTCTGGCCAGGCCAGGGGCTGCTGGTCACCTTTCATAACGAAACCTGGGGCGGCGAAAAGTTTTTCCAGCTGCTGGCCAAGCTGTCGCAGAATCCGCGCGAGCAGATAGTCCTGCTGGAGCTGCTGAACTACTGCCTGCAGCTGGGCTTCGAAGGGCGTTATCGCGTGCTGGACAACGGGCGTTCGCAGCTGGAGACGATTAAAAGCCGTCTGCTGCAAATGATCCGCTCGGTGCGCGGCGGCTACGCGCCGCCGCTTTCTGTGCATCCTGAAGATCATCCGGTGACGCGCAAGCTATGGCGTCCGGTAGTGCCGCTGTGGGCCTGCACCGCGCTGGTCGGTTTCCTGGCCTGTCTGCTCTATATCCTGCTGAACTGGCGGCTCGGCGACGCCACCAGTCCGGTTCTGGCGGCGGTCTATCAAACGCCGCTGCCTGAAGTAACCATTCACAATCCCGCGCCACCTGCGCCACCCGCGCTAAACCTGAAGGCTTTCCTTAAGCCGGAAATCGACGAAGGGCTGGTCTCGGTGAAAGACGAAGCGGATCAAAGCGTGGTGACGCTGAAAGGCGATGGCCTGTTTACATCGGGTTCTACCGCCGTGCGTGGACGCTATGAAGAAGTGTTAGACCGCATTGCGCAGGCGATGAACAACGTCAGCGGCCGCATCCTGGTGATTGGCTACAGCGACAACGTGCCGATCCGCAGCGCTCGCTTCGCTTCTAACTATGAGCTGTCGCTGGCCAGGGCGAAATCGGTGCAGGAACGCCTGCAGCAGACGCTAAGCCAGCCTGCACGCGTGAAGGCGGAAGGGCGGGGTGAAAGCAATCCGCTGGTGCCTAATACGACTGCCGCCAACCGCGCGCGCAACCGCCGCGTCGATATCACGCTGCTGGTTTCTCCCGATAACACCCGCGCGGAACTGACGTCGCAGCAAGGAAATTAACGGATGATGAATATTCTGTTCGCCATTATGACCAACCGGCTGATGTGGGGCTTTATCGGCATCACCGCGCTGTCATTCATTATCTGGGTGATTGGCCCGGTGTTCTCTATTGTCGATTCCCGGCCGCTGGAACCCGAAGTCAATCGCCAGATCAGTATCGCGCTGCTCTATATCGCCTGGGGCCTGAGCAACGTCGTGCCGCGCCTGTATAACGCCTGGCTCAACCGCAAGCTGATGGGCAGCCTGAACGCCGCGCCGGACGAGAACGATGCGAACGTTAAGCGCCTGACCAGCGAAGATCGCGTGCTGGCGGAACGGTTCACCGAGGCCGCCGAGCTGTTGAAAAAAGCGCACTTCAGCCGCGCGGGCAACCGTCGCTGGACGCAGCGCTTCAGCCGTCAGTATCTGTATCAGCTTCCCTGGTACATGATTATCGGCGCGCCGGGCGCGGGCAAAACCACGGCGCTGGTCAATTCCGGACTGCAATTTCCGCTGGCCGATCGTTTCGGTAAGGCGGCGCTGCGCGGCATTGGCGGCACGCGCAACTGCGACTGGTGGTTTACCAACGAAGCGGTGCTGCTGGATACGGCTGGCCGCTACACCACGCAGGAAAGCGAACAGCAGCAGGACGCCGGTGAGTGGCATAAATTCATTGAGCTGCTGCGGAAATACCGTGGCCGCCAGCCGGTTAACGGCGTCATTATCACCGTCAGCGTCTCCGATTTGATGACCCAGTCGGCAGAGGCTTCTCGCCAGCAGGCGCTTTCCCTGCGCCAGCGTCTGATGGAGCTGCACGAACAGCTTGGCATTCGCTTCCCGGTTTACGTGCTGGTAACCAAAACCGACCTGCTGCAAGGCTTTCGCGCCTATTTCAGCAAGTTTGACAAAGCGCAGCGCGATCAGGTCTGGGGCTTTACGTTTCCGTGGGAGCGCGCAAAGCAGGCTGACTTCGATCTGCTCAGCGCCTTTACTCAGGAATACGCGCTGCTGCAACAGCGTCTGGATGCCGGTTTGCCGGACACGCTGATGCAGGAAAGCGACGCCAAAACTCGTGCGGAAAGCTATCTGTTCCCGCAGGAGTTCGCGGCGTTACGCCCTCTGCTTAAAGATTACCTGGAAACGGTATTTAGCCGCTCTAACTTTGAAACCGAGTTTTCGCCGCGCGGCATCTATTTTGCCAGCGGCACGCAGGAAGGTTTGCCGTTTGACCGCGTAATGGGGGAGCTGAGCCGCACGCTACAGCTGCCGGAAAGCGAAGGCGGCAGCAGTGGAGCCTGGGACAAAGTAGATAAAGCCGCGCCTATCCCCGGCAATAAAGGACAAAGCTTCTTCCTGAAGGATTTGCTGCAAAACGTCATCTTCCAGGAAGCTGGCCTGGCGGGCAGTAACCGCTGGTGGGAACTGCGTAACCGCGCGGTGCTGTGGTCTGGCTATATTCTACTGGCGAGCGCATTGGTTATCGCCACGCTGCTGTGGAGCACCAGCTATCGCAACAACAAAGCTTATCTGGCGGAAGTCCAGGCCAAAGTGCCGGAAGTCACGGCGCTGAGCAAAGAGTTGCAGGCCGCCGATCTCTATTCGCTGCTGCCGTATCTGAACGGCGTGCTGCATCTGCCGGACAGCAAAGATTTCGATCTGAATAATCCGCCGGTAACGCGCCGGATGGGGCTGTATCGCGGCGAAGAGGTCAGCGACGCCACGCAGTCGCTCTACCAGAAATCGCTGAAGCAGCTGCTGATGCCGCAGGTAGCGCAGCTGATAACAACCTGGCTGCGCAATGATAACGGCAGCGACGCGGACTACAGCTACGAAGCGCTGAAGGCTTACCAAATGCTCTATCAGCCGAAGCACTATGACGGCAAATTCCTGCATGCCTGGGTAATGCTGAATATCAGGCGCAACCAGCCGCAGAACGTGACGCAGGCGCAAACCAAACAGCTCGACTGGCACCTGGCGCAGCTGCTGGAAACGCAGATTCAGGCTTCGCCTTATGCGAAGGATGACGCGCTGGTAAAGCGCGAGCAGGCGTTGATTAACCAGATGCCGCGTTCCCAGCGCGTCTATGGTCGACTCAAGCGCCTGCTGGAAAACGATGAGAGCCTGAAGCCGGTTTCGCTGGCCTCGCTGGGCGGCCCGCAGAGCGAACTGGTGTTTTCACGCAAAAGCGGTAAGTCGATTGGCGAGGGCATTCCGGGCCTGTTTACGCCGGAAGGCTACTGGAACAGCTTCGATAAAAACATTGCGGAAGTGACCAAATCGCTGCACGACGACGACCAGTGGGTGCTGGGCGGAACGGTGCAGGGCGAAACGCCGCAGCAGACCGATTACGCCGTGCGCCAGCTCTATATGAGCGATTACATGCGCCAGTGGGATGGCCTGCTACAGGATATCCAGCTGAACAACAGCGCGGATCTCTCGCAGCGTATCAACACGGCGCGTTTGCTTTCCAGCAATAACTCGCCGCTGCGCAAGCTGGTGATAAACCTTAGCCACTATCTGGTGCTGGATAAGGCCGCGCCGGAAGCGCAGAAGCAAGGCGAAGCGGACAAAGAGAGCAGCAGCAGCACGCTGGAAGCACTCTTCCATTCGCGTAAGGTCGCGACCGCCGCCGAACAGCCGCAGACGCCAGAACAGTCAGTGACCGCTCACTTCGCACCGATTACCGAGCTGGCGCAGCCGCTGGAGAAAGACGGCAAGACCATCGCCTTTGACGACTTCCTGCATCAGATCGACGATCTCTATCGCTATCTGACTGCCGTACAGGACGCAGCCAACAGCGGTATGCCGCCGCCAGCGGGCGAAGCGATTGCTCGCTTACAGGCCAGCGCAGGACGTTTGCCCGGTTCGTTACAGAACATGTTTACCAGTATGGCCGTGGGCGCCAGCAGCGATACGCGCTTGCGCGATATGGACAACATTCGCAAGCGTATCAATGTGGAAGTTGGCAGCTTCTGCCGTCAGGCGATTGCCGGACGCTATCCGCTGACGCATTCCGCCCGTGCGGAAGTGACCCCGGACGATCTGGCACGCATGTTTGCGCCGGGCAGTGGCCTGATGGACAGCTTCTTCCGTGACAACCTGGCGAACAAAGTTGATACCACCCAGGCTAACTGGCGCTTTATGCCGGGCATTGACGGCAAAACGCTGCCGGGTGGCGAAAGCGTTCTGCGGCCCTTCCAGCAGGCGCAGAGCATCCGTGACGCCTTCTTTGCTAACGGTGCTACCACGCCTTCTTATCGCGTAACGGTGCGTACCGGCCAAATGGACAACGATATTTTAACCATGACGCTGGATGTGGACGGCCAGCTGTTGCAGTACAGCCACGGCCCGCAGGCGGTACAGCTGATGAGCTGGCCCGGCCCTGGCGGCACCAGCCAGGTTCGTTTACAGCTTGGCCTGGCCAACGGCACCACGGCGACGCTGGTGACCAACGGTGCCTGGGCGCTGAACCGCTTCTTTGACCGCGCGCAGCTTTCCGCCGGTAGCAGCGGCCTGAGCCGTCAGGCTTCGTTTAACGTCAGCGGCCACCACGTCACGCTGGAATTCACGCCGAACAGCATTCGTAACCCGTTCCAGCTGCCCGGTTTTGCCTGCCCATGAACAGAGATAACCCGATGTCCGCACCTTGCTGGTATGGAAAACTGCCGAGCGGCGGTGACTTTTTAAAACGCCGCTTTCCGGAGGCGCTGCTGCAACAGTGGACGAGCTGGTTTCAGGTCGGGCTGCTGCACCGTCAGGAGAGCGACAGACAGGACGACAGGCAATTTGCCAGCGCGCCGGTGTGGAATTTTGTGGTGCCGCCAATGTTGGGTAGCCAGCAAATCCAGATGGGCTGTCTGCTCCCGTCCCGCGACAACGTTGGTCGGCTTTATCCACTGTGCGCGCTAATGACCTTTTCACCCTCGCAGTGGGCGCAGCAGCAGCTGGCGATGGCGGGCGAGTGGTATCAGCAGCTGGGGCGAACCCTGCTGAACGCCGTTCGCGAAAGCTGGCCCGCCGCGCAGCTGGATCAGGCGCTGCTGTTGCTGCCTTTGGCCCCGGTGCCGCAAAGGCAGTCGGAAATTCTGGACGTAATTGGCTATCAGGACAGGCCGAGCACGCTGAGCTGGCGTCGCGTTTCAGACTGTTTTGACCCGCAGCACTACACCAGCTTCTGGTGGACTAACCAGGTCGACGGCAATCCGCTTTATACCCACGTTCACAGCGGCAACTTCACTGGACAGCTGTTTAGCATGCTGTTCGATCCCGCCGCTGGCGCGAAGCCGGGACGCCACGGGCTTTATCCGCCGATGTTTGAATAAGGAATCCATATGAATCTTGACGCGCTACTCGCACCGATTGGCAACGACCAGCCGTGCGGGGAAAACCTTGAATATGACGCTGACTATATGGCGATGGAGCAGGCCAGCGCGGGCAAAGCGGAGCAGCAGTTTGGCGACACCATCATTCCTGCCGAACCGGCGGACTGGAACAAGGTCGAGAAGCTGGCCAGCGGGCTGCTGACGCGCACTAAAGATCTGCGGGTGATGCTGGCGCTGACCCAGGCCTGGACGCAGCTGCGCGGATTAAACGGCTACGCCGATGGTTTGCAGCTGATTAAGCAGTCGCTGCTGCTGTACTGGGAACCGCTGTGGCCAGTGCTGACCGAAGACGGCGACTATGACCCGTTTTACCGCATCAACGCGCTGGCGGCTTTAAGTGATAAGTCAGCGCTGACGTTGGCTTTGCGCCAGTCTCCGCTGCTGCGTAACGCTTCTGACCAGCTTTCGCTACGCGACGCCTGTGCGCTGCTCGACGGCAGCAAAAGCGAATGTGAAGAGTTCCCGGGCGGCCGCGCACGGCTAATGGACGAGCTGGCTCGTGGAGAACAGCCCGGAATTGCCGCTATTCTCAGCATAAGTGAGCGTTTACAAACTATTCGTGAAACGCTGAGCGAGCATTTGGGCGAAAGCGGCGTCCCGGAAATGGAACAGCTGCTGAAAATGGTCAATACCGTGGCCCAGGCCTGTGAAATGACCGACCTCGCCACCCTGATGCCAGCCGCGCAGGAAGAAGCTGAAGGCGCGCCCGTTCAGCAGCAGCCAGTGAAAGCAGCGCATACCGACTGGCGCAGCGTACAGCCGGAATCCCGTGCTGACGCTCAGCTGATGCTGGAAAAAGTAAAACAGTATTTTGTGCAGCACGAACCGAGTCATCCGGCACCGCTGATGATCGATCGCGTGCAGCGCATGATCGAAATGGATTTTATGAGCATTATCCGCGACCTCGCGCCGGACGGCGTACACCAGCTGGAAAACATTTTCGGCCGTCGCGACTAAAACAACTCCCCAACGCGCATACCAATGGAGAATATTATGGCTAGTCAATCCAGCGGGCAGAAATTCATCGCCCGTAACCGCGCGCCGCGCGTACAGATCGAGTACGACGTGGAGATTTACGGCGCAGAACGCAAAATCGAACTGCCTTTTGTGATGGGCGTGATGGCCGATCTGGTCGGCAAGCCGGTCGACAACCTGCCTCCCGTTGACGAGCGCAAGTTTCTGGAAATCGATATCGACAACTTCGATGAACGCATGAAGGCGCTGAAGCCTCGCGTGGCTTTCCAGGCGCAGAACACCCTGACCGGCGAAGGCAACCTGAATATCGATCTGACCTTTAACAGCATGGAAGACTTCTCGCCGGACGCCGTGGCGCGCAACGTCGAGCCGCTGAACAAACTGCTGGACGCGCGTACTCAGCTTTCTAACCTGCTGACCTATATGGATGGCAAAAACGGCGCGGAAGAGCTGATTGCCAAAATCCTGCAGGATCCGACGCTGCTGAAGTCGTTAAGCCATCTGCCAAAGCAGGCTGATGACGCGGCCAAAGAGGGGGATGCGTAATGAATCCAACCCAGCTTGAACAGCAGGGCCAGCAGGCCTGGAGTCAGGACGAGTTCAGCTCGCTGCTGAACAAAGAGTTTCGTCCCAAGACCGACTCGGCGCGGACGGCGGTGGAAAGTGCGGTAAAAACGCTGGCACAGCAGGCGCTGGAAAACACCGTTACCGCTTCTGACGATGCCTATCGCACCATTCAGGCGCTGATTGCCGAAATTGACGAAAAGCTGTCAAAACAGGTCAATCAAATTATCCATCACGAAGACTTCCAGCAGCTGGAAGGCGCATGGCGCGGCCTGAATCATCTGGTGAATAACACCGAAACCGACGAGATGCTGAAAATTCGCTTTATGAGCATCTCTAAAAAAGAGCTGGGCCGCACCCTGAAGCGCTTTAAAGGCGTGGGCTGGGATCAGAGCCCTATCTTTAAAAAGATCTATGAAGAAGAGTATGGCCAGTTTGGCGGCGAGCCGTTTGGCTGCCTGGTGGGTGATTACTACTTCGATCACAGCCCGCAGGACGTGGAGCTGCTGAGCGAGATGGCGCGTATCGGCGCGGCTTCTCACTGCCCGTTCATCACCGGCACCGCGCCGGAAGTGATGCAGATGGAATCCTGGCAGGAGCTGGCGAACCCGCGCGACCTGACCAAAATCTTCCAGAACAGCGAATATGCCGCATGGCGCAGCCTGCGTGAGTCGGAAGATGCTCGCTACCTGGGCCTGGTGATGCCGCGCTTCCTGTCGCGTCTGCCTTACGGTATTCGCAGCAATCCGGTCGACAGCTTCGACTTTGAAGAAGAAACCGAAGGCGCGAACCACAACAACTACACCTGGGCGAACGCCGCTTACGCGATGGCCGCCAATATCAACCGCTCGTTCAAAGAGTTTGGCTGGTGTACGTCGATTCGCGGCGTGGAGTCCGGTGGCGCGGTGGAAAATCTGCCTTGCCACACTTTCCCAAGCGACGACGGCGGCGTGGATATGAAATGCCCGACCGAAATCGCCATCAGCGATCGTCGTGAAGCCGAGCTGGCGAAAAACGGCTTTATGCCGCTGGTACACCGTAAAAACTCCGACTTCGCCGCGTTTATTGGCGCGCAGTCGCTGCAAAAGCCGACCGAATATCACGATCCGGATGCAACCGCTAACGCCCGTCTGGCCGCGCGTTTGCCCTACCTGTTTGCGTGCTGCCGCTTTGCGCATTATCTGAAGTGCATCGTGCGCGACAAGATCGGTTCCTTCCGCGAGCGTGAAGAGATGGAGCGCTGGCTAAACGACTGGGTGATGAACTACGTGGATGGCGATCCGGCCAACTCCTCGCAGGAAACCAAATCCCGCAAGCCGCTGGCCGCTGCCGAAGTGCTGGTGGAAGAGCTGGAAGACAATCCAGGCTACTACGCCGCGAAATTCTTCCTGCGTCCGCACTACCAGCTGGAAGGCCTGACCGTTTCGCTGCGCCTGGTTTCTAAGCTGCCTTCACTGAAGAGTGACGATGCTTAACGCCAAAGCGGCTTAACAACGTTTACGGTGAGCGACCTCTCGCTGGCCGCTAACGCGGCGCTTTTGCTGACAAAATTATGCTCCGGAGCGAGCAATCCTGGTTCTGAATGAAGCCTTAGGGAATCTTCGGAAATAGGCGAAGGAAAAGGGGGCGACTTGTTCTCCCCGCTTTTCTTTTGTCCTGTCGCTGCTTTATTAAAAGCAAAATGTTAAATCAATAAAGAGTAGAAAATAATGGCTATTGATATGTTTATGAAGGTTGACGGCGTCACCGGTGAATCTAAAGATTCTAACCACACCGGCTGGACCGATATCACTTCTTTCTCCTGGGGCGCTTCTCAGCCTGGCAACATGTCTGTTGGCGGCGGCGGCGGTGCAGGTAAAGTAAACTTCAACGATCTGCACGTAGAAGCGCTGATCGATAAATCTACTACCGCACTGCTGAAAAACTGCGCCAGCGGCAAGCACATCACTAAAGTTGAGCTGTCTATCTGCAAAGCAGGTGGCTCTCAGGTTGAATATTCTCGCATTACGTTGGAAGACGTGCTGGTAACTAACGTGCAGTACGTTGGCGCAGACAACGGCGACACCGTTGGCATGAGCTATTCCTTCCAGGCTTCTAAAGTGAAGCAGCAGTACTGGGAGCAGAGCTCTTCCGGCGGTAAAGGCGCAGAAAGCAGCGCTGGCTGGAATATCAAAGAGAATAAAGAAGCTTAATATTATTGCAATCCCCTTAGCAGGGGATTGCATCATTTTGATATAAAAGGATTTGTTTATGAAAGGAACCATTCTGGTTAAAAGAATATTACAGACTGAAAAATCGACTATCTCACGCTATAGTATCCCGGGTACAAAAATTTCCGGTTACATGTTAGAAAGGCCTGGCCCTGATACGACCACGCCTAATAAAAGGTTAAGGGTTCCGGAAGGAATTTATCATCTTAAATGGCATGCAACCATGAAAGGGTCAATTAAAGCATATAGCCCCTTCCCACAATTATACAATTCAGATGTTTCTTTAACCCGTTATATTTTAATACATAACGGAAATAAACCCGAGCATACTGATGGATGTCTTCTGATTGGTAGTTCAAAAGCGATAGATTTTATCGGAGGAAGTGTCGGTAAACTAAAAGAGCTAAAGTTATTCTTACAAAAGAATGGCATTGAAAATTTCAAATTAATAATAAGCTCGCAATATGAATAAAATTTAAGGAGAAAATTATGAAAAAGCTTAATTTATTAATCGCTGCTTTGGTTTCGGTTTGTTTATTCTTTTTTAGCTCAATTGCTTTTGCGAGCAATCAACAAAGTACCACAGGTGTCTTACAGGCTTATTGGTTCCCACAATGGACAGATGAAGGAAGTCCAAAGGCACCGCTTATAATGATGCGGTTTTTCGAAACGGATGGTAAAAAAAATAGAACATACTACCTTTATGACGTTAAACAGAAGAACGGGGTGAAAGATTATTTCAAATTAAAAGAAACTGAAAAATTCATTAAGAGTAATTTTAAAGATACTCCTGAAGAGTTTTTTAAGTTCAAAGAGGGTCATACAGAGCAGGCCGGCACATTGACTTTTTCTGATGAAATGGTGATTGCTGAATGTGACAGCAAAAAGACTTATGCGAAATTTAGTTCTTTTAAACCGATTTCAGTAAATAATTTTGATATAAAAGAACTTGAATTGAAATCCGGCTGCGACCCACAACCATATTCAGTTATGTTCACAGTAAAAGAAGGGCACGGAGACGTTTTTTTAAAATCCAGGCCTGAAAGCCTGAGCGATAATGTTATTGATAAACCTGTATCTCAACCCTTAGTGAAAATTAGAACCGTTAATAATAATTGGGTATATGTTTCATTATATGATGCGTCTCAGCCAGATTCGCAATCTAAAGTAAAAGGGTATTTGAATATTAAAGATTTAGATATGGTTAATTAGTCATTTTCCCTCCTTAAACTAACCGTAAAAATACTTGTAACATATGCCTGAGTAGAAAATTTTTCTGCAACAATAAGCTTGAGGTTTTATGCTATATTGAAATTTATCGTGGCTGATATTTCCCTTGTGGTTTAAGGGAAACGTTAAATTCGATACGTTAATTCGATTTGTTTTCTTATTTAAACACTGTCGCTGCTATGCGCAAAGAATATCAGAGCACAAATCACAATAACTAAATACCAGTGAAAAATAAATGAGCCGTCTGCTTCTCTCTCTTTTTTTATACATTCCTTTTTTTGCCAGCGCCAGCGCCAGCGTGACGCTAAGCGCAACCAGCGTTACCTCTTATGAAAAATCTGTTTACGAAGAGGGAGAGAAGCTCGCTATTGAGAACGCTGCTCCTCTGGACAAGCAAAGTTTTTCGCTTACCTCAGATAATAAAAAGCTGGGTGATTTTATTACCGGGCAAGGCTTCAGTGATAAAGATACTAATATTTGTTTTGTGAGCTGGGCGACGCAAGCCGGAAAAGTTGATCTGCTGGTGCCAACGATAGGAAAGGCTGATTGGGAAGCGGAAGTCTGTAATAAGACCATCGCAGTAGGCATTTTATCAAAAGATGAAGAGCCGCAGATTAAAGTCGGGGTCATTTATTTAGCGCAGTCTCCCAATGCTTTGGCTACAGAGTCGATAATTTTCTCTATAGATAAAGAAAAACAAACGCTACGTCTGGATCAGGCGTTGACCGGAAAAATTGGTTCACAGGGTGCAACCTCGCTTGGTAGCCTCAGGCGACTGTACCAGCGCGAGCAGCAGCTACCGGAAAATAAAGCGCTATCAGAGACAGACAAGCAGCAGCCTGGAAGCAGTAACGCGCAATCAGAAACTGAGAAACCACAGCCTGTAATAAACAGCATAAAGACAGAAGCGGTACAGCAGTCTGCAACAAACAACGCGAAGCCAGAAGTGGTACATCAGCCTGTAAACAACACGAAGCCAGAAGCGGTAAAGCAGCCTGTAAACAATGCGAAGCCAGAACCAGAAGCGGTACAGCAGCCTGCAACAAACAACGCGAAGCCAGAAGTAGTGGTAGCGCAGCCAGCAGAACATAGCGTACAGCCACAAACAGAAAAGCAGCAGCCTTCTGAAGATGGTTCGCTGCTACAGGTAGAAAACATTGTTAAGGCTCGCCAGCTGGTAACCGATCCGGGCTGTGTTGATTATCTGCTGACGAAAAATGACGAGCCTGGTGTTGATTTGGTCGAGATAGTAGAAAAACACAGTGATGGCTGTCCGGGCGATCCTGCCATTGAACATCGTCTTTTTAGTGTATACGTCGATCAAAAAACAAAGCAGATGCTTAGCGATAAAGATACCCAGGTTGACGGTACTTTTACTCCACTGTTACCGGCAGGATAATAGAGAGCCTGAAATGAAAAAAATAGTTTTTACACTGATATGGCTAATAGCCGTTCCCTTCGTACATGCAGAACAAGATTGCTCGAAAGAAATTATGAGTCAAGCTGTTGATGCTTGTTTTGTTGCTAATAAAGATGCTACGGAAATTGTGCTAAATAAAGAGTACGTAGCGGCCAAAAAGCGTATCGCTGATGAATATAAATCTCATGAAGATAGTCAACAAGCCTTGCTGAAAAATCTACTCGATACGCAGCGCAGCTGGCTTAAATATCGTGATGGCCAGTGCAAAATGGAGGCCAGCCTCGCTGAGGA